>JAEEGH010003183.1_pt1 | contig 43616 bp, 44 predicted proteins | sample 9134181 | NCBI WGS metagenome assembly JAEEGH01 (sample SAMN16246544, study PRJNA631951) | gut metagenome | biome: gut microbiome; feature: rumen; material: DP-attached | host: Bos | place: Iran: Karaj | collected 2018-10 | reverse complement strand
TTCGACAGCGTGCTCGCCTTGGATTCCACAATCGCACGCGTCTCGGCGTAAAAGTCGCTCATTGGTTGCCCCTTATGGCTTACATGCGTTCAAAAGCCATCGTTTAGATTATCTCTGTACAAATGTACACTATTTTTGCGTGACTGTCAATAGGTTCCTTAAAAATTTCCAATAAAGAAGCCCTGGAACGGTTGTTTCAGGGCGAATATCCATAAATGACCTTGAGAGGGGTAAATCCTGCCTGTCTAGCGTACTGTTGATTGCCCCTGCTTGGCGCAGAACTCCTTCTTCAAAAGGTCAAAATGAAAAAGATCTCCTTCTTCAAGCAAAAAAGACTTTTCGTGCAAATCCTTAAAACAAGAAGACGCCAGCACGAATTGCATCGAACTCTCCACAGACAAGTTAAACTCGTTTGCAAGCATCATTGTCATTTTTTTCACATAATGGTCCATCAAGGACAGTTTTTCGCTGTTAGTCATTGACACTCCACCCATTTCAGCAGTTTTATCGCCCTAGATGAGCAAAACGCAAATTGATTATCCTTGAACTTTTCGTACCGAATCTTCGGGGCGATGGCGCTGAAACTCAAGCCTTCTTCGTCCATCTTATTGAACCAGTCCTGCAGGGTGTTGTCGGCTATTGGGCCGATAACGATGTCATAATCAGGACGAACATAACCTTCTTTCGTTCTGTTTTCATAGACAAACTTCGCCCATTTCTCGTCGGCCTTGAACCGTTTAATCTTCAGACAGCCTTCTTCAACATTGTTCAAGACTAAACCATAACCGTTCACTTTTGCTTGAGTCCTGTTTTTCTTTTCGGCCCAGTTCCTCGCTAGCCCCTTGTTGTACGACAAATAGAAGGCTCGGCCAAAGTCCCGATATGCATTGCATTTCGTCAAATCGGGAGTCAAAATCTTGGAATCTGTGCCGTGGTAAAGTATCAAAGATCTCTCGCCCATTCCTTCCCCCGATTAAGCCTTTGCTCGTTTTGGGTTCATTCGTGCGGCAGGTCGTTTTGCTACAATCGGCTGTTGGCAGGCTTCGCTAAGCACGGCGGCAATTGAGATTCGCCTTTTCAAGGCAATCTCCTTCAGGGTATCGGCATAACGTTTGACCGACATATACGAGACACGCCGGCCATTTCCTTTCTTAAGGGTCACGGCGCCATCCATTGGCTCGAACATTTTCTTGGTCAATTTCTCGGCCATATTTACCTCAACATTCAAAAATACATTCCTGCAGCCCTCGCGTCAATGGTCCTCCGCCGCTATTGGCCAAATTTACGCAGACTGCACACTTGTGCACTAAAAATAGATTTTCGACAAACGTTTGTCAAGAGGTCCGCTGCATTTTTTTTCCGTGTTTCCCGTTTCCATGCCATACAAAGAAGCCCTGGAACTATTGTTTCAGGGCGATGAGGAAAGTTGCCTTAGGCGACCTCTATGTCAAGTTTTCCTTCTGTGTACCGCTTGACAACGGAATTGAGTAATGTCTGGTAGGGTATGCCCACGCGTTCGGCTTTTGCCTTGAACGCCTCCAGGACGCCGGGGTCGAAGCTTGTACCGACCTTGGACTTTCTCGCTTTTTTTGCCGAACGTTGCTTTGAGGCCGCGATGGCCTTTGCCAGAGCGCCCGGTCCGCTAAACGAAAGACCGTTCTTCTCGGCCCACTTGTGATCCGCTAGTTCTTGGGCTTCGGTGCGGTTCTCGAAGTATGCGGCCTTTTTGGCTGCGTCTCGCTCGATTTCGTCATTTTTTCCCATTGTTTGTCCCTCAACTTGAAAGCGGTTGTCTACAATATATGATATTATCTAGATAATATCAAGATTTATTTTAAGAAAAGACTTTGTCCGAGCCCGGTGCTGGAGCGCCTGCTGTGGATCAGCCCTGCCGGGAGCCCAGAATTCTGCCGCCTTGCATGTAATTTTTCCGTATCCAGAGTCATATCACCCCGCCGGGACGTTTATCTTGAACTTCTCCATCTCGCGGTCGATGACCTTGTTGGAGTAGTTCGCGTAAATGAGCGTCGTCTGTATGTTGGCCTGCTCCAAGCCCGGGTTTCTATTTCCCGTGGTTGTAGACGTCGCCGAATTCATGTTCAATGAATATCACGTTGAATACATTTCCGATTCTGTGTCCTAAAAATGCGTGGTTGTCGCCGGTGGCGCGCATAACAATTAGGCTTTCTATTCCGGAAGGAACTAGATTTTGGGCGGCTTTTGTTAAGGAATCCACCTTCATGGGCTCTATTCCGGCAATGCCGTGTTTGCCGGTGGAATAGGCTGCGGCCCATGTTTGGGTCGAAATCTTGGATAATCGTTCAAGGTAGCGAATGAAAAAAACGCCGTCATTCGATGCCGTGTCGTAACTATACCTTTTCAGCCCCTTGAACGAGAAGACTATTTCGTCATTTTGGGTGTTGCTGATGGCGCTAGGTGTAGGGGTTAATTTCTTTAATTTAGCCATCAAGTTGACGCAGGAAGAAGGTTCTCATTGATTCGTTCGAGATGACGGTGCCTCTGTCGTGAGGAACTGCGTTTATCCATGGAGACTCGCCGTGGGTCAGGTCCATTAACCCTATGGCAGAGTAGGATTTGTAACGCTCGTAAACCTGGAACAGCAGGTCTTCTTCCTGTGGGGTTAGCTGAATAAGTTGCGGATCGTCTTCTAGAACGATTCCGTTGCTTCCGAATTTCTTGTAGTAGTCATAAACGGACGGGACTACGGGCCCGTACATCCAAGCCTCGATGTCGTCCGAGAATAATGGGCTGTTGAACAAGGCCAGGTGAAAGCCCTGTTCGTAGTATAGCAACTTTTGGAGCTTCAGGTTAGAAAGAAGCTCGCCGCCGTTCGCGGTGTCAAGTTCGGCGAACTTGATTAGCCTGTTTGCTATTTGCAGTGCTCTGGGCATATCGTAAACCTTTACCATAAATATAACTAATTGCCGCCTATGGGGCAATACCAAACAATTACTACACAAATGTACACTATTTTTGTGCGGATGTCAATGGTTTTTTGAAAAATTTCCATATTTTTTTTCAGAGTCCCCGCCGGGAGCCCGAAATTATGCCGCCATGCATGTAATTTTGTGCTTTCCCCAGCCATATATCGTGTAACCCCCTTGTAGCAATTCCGTAAATTTCTAAATTTATACGCAATTACGCAATTTGTGGTAACGGATATCACGGATTGCCGCACATTGAACGGACGAGACCCTCGCGATGACGTTGACTAGTGACTTTTTGTTTGCCGGACCGCACCCCGCAGTTCCCCGTATACTGGGGAAATAGGGCTTCGCATACCTTGGTTTGTTCGAAAAATAAGCGAACAGCTGGCTAAATCTGCAAAATTTTGCGTAAATTCGGAATATCCGAATGGCTAGAGAATACGTTTTTCGACCCTATTTTGTATAGGCGGGAAGCTGATGGTGTCGGCGTATTTGGAAACTACGGGGGATGTTTCCTGCTTTTTACAAACGGCTGCTGTCATCCCTTCTCCCGTTTCTCGGCCATATATTATGTAACCCCCTTGTAGCAATTCCGTAAATTTCTAAATTTTCGTACTAAGTAATACAACAATTTGTTGGATTTCTTGAAGGTTTTTAAACAAATAGTTTGATTTTTGAAAATTTGAGACCCTCGCGATGATGTTGATTTGTGACCTTTTGTTGGCCGAGCCGCGCCCCGAAGTTGGCTCAATTGGTTAGAGCAGCGGACTCATAACCCCAGGGAATCGCGGATAGAGGAAGCCAAAGAATGAACGTTGCTGTCGTCGGAACAGGTACGGTAGGGCTCGTTAGTAGCACCTGTTTTGCCGAAATGGGCGTGAATGTTGTCTGCGTCGATGTTGACCAGGCGAAAATCGATTCCCTGCAGAAGGGCGAAATCCCCATTTACGAACCGGATCTCGCTGAGATGATGCAGCGCAACCAGCGTGATGGTCGCTTGCATTTTACGGCTGACCTTGCGAACATCCTTGACGAAGTTGAGATCGTTTTCTGCGCTGTAGATGCTTCTCTTGACGAATATGGCTCTGCTGACTTGCAGGGAGTGCTCTCTGTGGCGCGTGTCTTCGGTCAGAACATCAATAAATATACGGTGTTCGTGACCGAGTCAACCGTTCCCGTTGGTACGACAAAGAAAATTGGGCGGGTGATTCAGAAAGAGCTCGACAGGCGCGGAGTGAGTGTCTCGTTTGACGTGGCTTGTAACCCGGAATTTTTGAAGGAAGGCTCCGCCATTGTGGACTTTATGAAGCCCGAACGTATTGTTGTCGGCGTGGAAAGCGAACAGGCCAAGGAGCTCATGACCCGCCTGTACCGCCTGATGATGCTCAACAACTTCCGTGTGGTCTTCACCGATATCCCGAGCGCGGAGATGATCAAGTTCACCGTGAGTTCCATGCTTGCGACCCGTATCAGCTTCATGAACGACATCGCGAACCTTTGCGAACTTGTTGGTGCCGATGTGAATATGGTCTGCCAGGGTGTTGACGGCGGTGTCGCTGCCGGTAACAAAAACCTTTACCCTAGCTGTGGCTATGGTGGTCACGGCTTTGCTACCGACGTGAAGGCTCTTATACAGCAGGCACAAAATAACGGTTGCCGGATGCGGGTGCTTGAAGCTGCGGAAGATGTTAACAGGAACCAGAAAAAAGTTCTCTTTAAAAAGCTTTTTAGGCACTATCGTGGCTATTTGATTGGCAAAACGGTTGCCTTGTGGGGCCTGACCGCGAACCCTGAAACAACGGATATGAGCGATGGGACCTCCCTTGTGTTGCTTGATTTGCTTGTGAAGGCGGGTGTTAATGTCCGGATCTATGATCCAGTTGCTATGGACGAATGCAAGCGTAGGTTGTCTCCTTGGGGCGCGGCGGTAGAATCCATTGTTTATTGCGGGGACATGTACGAAGCTCTGCTTGGAGTTGATGCGCTTTTGCTTGTTACCGGATGGAAACCATTTGCTAGTCCGGATTTCGAATTAATGAAGAAGAATATGAAACAACGGTTTGTTGTCGATGGCCGCAATGTTTACGATGCTGAGAATATGAAGAAAAATGGGTTTGTATATGAGACCGTTGGCTATAGGGAAGCCTTTTAGGAGATTTTAGAATGTCGAGTAATGTAGTTTTATCAATCTCCATAGTCGTTTACAAGAAGTACGATGATGTTCTGTTGGCCATCGATTCTATAGAGCGTTTTACAGACGCTGCTCTTTCCAAAAGAGTGTATGTTGTTGATAACAGCGCCTTTGCAGATGACAATCATTATAAGCAGACTTTTTTGGAGGCATTGTCAAAGTACGATGATGTAGAATATGTCGATACTCGAAAAAATTTAGGCTTTGGGAAAGGTCATAATTTTGTGCTTTCGCGGTTGGAATCGGATTTTCACGCCATAGTCAATCCTGACATCGTTTTGTATTCCGATGCGTTTACTCCGTTGGTTGATTTTTTGAAGCAGAACAGAGATGTTTATCTGACTGCGCCGATTCTAACGGATGAATACAATGATGTTCAGAGCGTGTTCCGAACAGAGCTTACGATTTTCGACTTGTTCTGCCGATATGTTCATTTTCTCCCGTTCTTGAAACGTCGAGTTGCCTATCATACGATGTCTAATGTTGATAAGATGAAGGACTTTGAATGCCCCTTTATTCAGGGGTCGTTCTTGGTCATGCGGACTGACGCCCTCAAGGAGATAAATGGTTTTGATGACCGCTATTTTATGTATGCTGAAGATGCAGATCTTTGCAAAACCATGTCGAAAAAGGGAAAACTGGTTGTTCATCCGAATGTCAAGGTTGTGCATAAATGGGAACGTGCCAGTCACGTGAATTTTAAGTTGATGAGAATACACGTTGTCTCGCTTTTGAAGTATTTCAGTAAGTGGGGCTGGAAAATAAAGTGAGCAATGTTTTTAGAGAAAAGAAGCTTATATGAAAATTACCAATGACATGATTACTGTCACCTCTCCTCTTCTTCCAGATTTGGATGAGTTTCACGAACTTCTTAAGCAGATTTGGGAATCCAAGTGGATTACCAATAATGGTTCTTTCCACAGGCAGCTAGAAAAGGAACTGGCGGAATACCTAAAGGTGCCATTTGTGAGTCTCTTTACCAATGGCACGCTGCCGCTGCTGACTGCTCTACAGGCCTTGCGTATTACGGGTGAGGTGGTAACTACCCCGTACAGTTTTGTGGCTACAACCCACAGCATTTGGTGGAATGGTTGCAAGCCTGTCTTTGTTGACATTGACCCGACTACGGGCAATATCGACCCTGATAAGATTGAAGCGGCAATTACGCCTAGAACAACGGCCATTATGCCTGTTCATGTGTATGGTCAGCCTTGCGATACAAAGCGTATCAAGGAAATTGCAGAGCGTTATGGCCTCAAGGTTATTTACGATGCCGCTCATGCCTTTGGCGTTCAGGTTGATGGAGAAAGCGTGTTGAACGAGGGTGATATGTCCACTCTCAGTTTCCATGCGACCAAGGTTTACAATACGATAGAGGGTGGCGCTATGGTTATGCATGATGAGGCCACCAAGAAGCGTATTGACTATCTCAAGAACTTTGGCTTTGCTGGCGAGACTACTGTGGTTGGCCCCGGAATCAACTCCAAGGTGGATGAAATGCGCGCTGCTTATGGCATATTGAATCTTCGTCAGGTGGATGCTGCTATCGAGGCTCGTCATAAAGTTGCGGTCAAGTATCGTGAAGCCCTGCGGAATGTTGATGGCGTTTCTTTCTTTGATGACATTGCGGGGGTAAAGCATAACTATGCTTATTTCCCGATTTTTGTCGATGCAGAGAAATATGGAATGAGTCGGGATGACCTTTATGCCAAGATGAAGGCGGCCAATGTTCTCGGACGACGTTATTTCTACCCGCTCATTTCCGAGTTCTCCACCTATCGTGGCCTGGAGTCGGCAAATCCGGAAAATCTGCCGAATGCGCATAAAATGGCGGATTCCGTGATTTGTCTGCCGATGCACCACCAGCTGAGTGATGATGATGTCGCAAGAATTTTGGAACTTGTCGTAAGGTAATTTTGTCTGATTCGACAAAATAAGTATCTTTTGAAAAAATTTAAATGAAAGGGAAAACAAAATGAATAGCATGGAAAAAACAAGAGCCTTCCTCCAGTCCATCGGTATGCCCAAGGGCGATGCCTATGATTTGCCTACATCGCAGAAGCGCTTTTCTGATGGTGGCCAGTACCGCTTTGAAGTTCCGGGCATCCAGGGACCGAAGGTCATGGAAGCTCTTCTCGAAGCCGTGGATAAGTATGGAATTTGGCTGCACCGTGTGACCCAGACCAAGGGCATCATGATGCTTGCTGACCAGGATATCATGCAGATGGTTGACTTGGCAAAGAAGGCTCAGGTAGAGCTGATTCTTGCAATCGGTCCCCGCGCAACGACGGATACGAGCGCTTCTGTGAATACGCCGGAAGGTGTGCGCATGGGATATCGCCTGCGTGGTCAGGAACAGATTGTGCGCGCAATCGAAGATGTGAAGCGTGCTGCCGCTTTTGGCTGCAAGTCCTTCCTAGTGTATGACGAAGGCTGCCTCTGGGTGCTTAATGAAGCCCGTAAGGCCGGTGAAATTCCCGCTGACTGCCGTTTCAAGGTGTCTGCACATGCCGGCCATGGCAACCCCTGTTCCGCCAAGCTCCTCGAATCTATCGGCGCGAACTCTGTGAACCCTGTTCGCGACATTCAGTTGCAGATGCTCGCTGCAATACGCCAGGCCATTGATATCCCTATCGATATCCACACTGAGAACCCGAAGTCTACGGGTGGTTTTATCCGTCACTACGAAGTGCCCGAGATGATTCGAATTGCGTCCCCGATTTACCTCAAGACGGGCGGCTCTGTTGCTCAGACCCATAGCTGGGATAGCACCGAAGATGACGCGAAGAAGCGTGCCAAGCAGGTTTCGCTTGTTAAGCGTGTGATTGACTGCTACTATCCTGAAGCAATTCAGTCTCCCAAAGGGAATGCTTAATAAATAGAGGCTTTGCTTCAAGATGGAAAATAAGAAAGTTGCTATTGTGCTAGGAGGAACAGCTCCTCATATTGAACTGATTCGTCAGTTACATAATCGAGACTACTTTGTTGTGTTGGCGGATTATTTGCCTAACCCCCCTGCCAAGAGGTTTGCGGATGTCCATGTTCCTGCAAGTACGCTGGATCCTGAAGCTGTATTGAAAGTTGCCAAAGAGTATAATGCAAGTTTGGTGATTAGTGCTTGTGTTGATCAGGCGAATATAACGGCTTGCTATGTTGCGGAAAAGTTGAACTTGCCACATCCGTATTCGTTCCAATTGGCTAGTGATATTACGAATAAGGGCTTTATGAAGCAAGAAATGTGGAAACATGGTATTCCCACAACACGTTATGTGTTCCTTGCTTCTGGAGAAACGCTGTCGAATTTTAATTTGAAATTCCCAGTAATGGTAAAACCGGCTGATTCGTGTGCTGCATCGGGTGTGAAGAAGGCTTGTAACCAAGAAGAGTTGGAAAAATTTCTTGCAGAAGCCAAAAAGGTGAGTCGAACGGGGCGAACTGTTGTTGAAGAGTTCTTTTCGGGGGTAGAAGTTAGTGTGTATGCGTTTGTCGAAAAGGGTGTCGCAAAAACACTGATGGTCTCTGAAAGATTGTCTTGTATTGAAGGCGAGAAACAGGTGTTGAAATGTTATGCTACAATAACACCGCCGAATGTTTCTGACGCTGCAATGAAAAAGATTGAGGAAACGACAACTAAAATCGCTTCAATTTTCCATTTGGATAACACCCCATTGCATGTGCAATTCATCATCGATGGTGATGAAATTAGTGTTATTGAATTTGCTCCACGCGTTGGTGGTGGCATCAGTTACAAAAATATATTGGATAATACAGGATTTGATATTATCAGCGGGACAATTGATTCGTATCTTCAAATTCCTGTTGATGTTGTTTATAAAAGATCATCGCGTTATTTCTCTGTGAATTTGGCCTATGGCACCCCTTGTGTTTTTGATCGTTTGGAGGGGGCTGAAGAACTTCTTGCAAGTGGTAAAATTGACGGGATTCATTATCATCGCAATTCTGGTACAAAAATTGAAGATGATCGTGCCAGTGCGGGCCGTATTGCGGCTATTCTTATCTCAGGTGATTCTCGCCAAGAAATACTTGACAAGGTCAAGTATGCTTTTGAACATTTGAACGCCTATGATGTAAATGGAAACCAAATTTTAAGAAAGGATCTTTATATTAAGGCTTAATAATGAAACACCATCAGTATAATCCGAATTTTAAATTTGTGAAGGATCCGGTTGACTTCAACAAGTATACGGACCGTAGTCTTTTGCAGTATTGCTTGGGAGCTACTATGTATATGCCTGGCACCAAGGATTTTGCTCAGGCAATCATTGATAAGAAGTATCCGGGCCTCACCTCCATGGTGATGTGCTTCGAAGATGCTTGCAAAGAAGAAGATGTTCCGGCTGCGGAAATTAATTCAATCCATGTGTTGGACACTCTTGCGGAATGTGAAAAAAATGGGACACTGAAATACGAAGATATTCCGCTAATTTTCTTCCGAGTTCGGTCGTTTGAACAGTTTAAGCATTTCGCCGCGATGCTCGAGCCTCGTCACATTCGGTATCTTTGCGGGTTTAATTTCCCCAAATTCAACAGTTTGACGGCAGCTCCTTATATGGAACACCTTGTTGAACTTAATGCTAAGTTTGGCGAGATTATATATGGCATGCCTATTATTGAAGATGCTCGGGTCGCATTCAAGGAAAGCCGTGCGCAAGAACTGATGGCGATTAAGCAGGAATGCGACAAATATAAAGACCTGATTCTGAATGTTCGCGTGGGCGGTACGGATTTCTCGTCGTGCTTTGGTGTTCGTAGAGGAATCAACTATACGATTTACGACGTGATGACCGTTCGTGATTGCTTGATGGACATCTTGAACTTCTTTACCCGTAACAATGATTATACGGTTTCAGGCCCGGTTTGGGAATACTTCCGTGTAAACAAGCGCATGAAGTTTAGCGACTTGCCGAAGGTTGACATCCAGGACACGTTGCTGAAACGTTCGCCGGTGGTGAATGATGCGGTTGATGGCTTGATGCGCGAACTGATTCTGGACCAGGCGAATGGTTTTATGGGTAAGACATGTATCCATCCGACCCACTTGAACTTCATCAATGGCATGCTTGCTGTTACGCAAGACGAATACAATGATGCCTATCAGATTTTGCATACTTCTGGAGGGGTGATTAAGGGCAGCAAGGGTATGAATGAAATCAAACCCCATACCAACTGGGCGACAAAGATCTCAATGCGTGCCGATGCCTATGGCGTAATAGAATCTGAAAAGAGTTATCTGGAATTATTCGGCGTATAATTATGATTGAACTTACGACCCCCTTTACTGAAGAGGACATCGCCAAACTCAAGGTTGGCGATGTTGTTTCTATTTCCGGTTACATTTATACGGGGCGCGATGCCGTTTTGCCCAAGATCGTGAAACATGCTGAAGAAGGAACTCTTTCTGAGGTTGGTGTTGACCTACAGGGACAGGTGATTTTCCATACGGCGGTGAGCCCGGCGGGTGTGGGGCCCACCTCGAGTAACAAGCTGGAAATAGAAAGTAGCTTTGAGCCACTTTCCCGCCATGGTATCAAGATGCACTTGGGAAAGGGGGCCATCAAGCCTGAGACGGTGAAGGCCTTGGCTGAAAATAATGCCGTTTTTGCGGTGATTCCTCCGGTTACGGCTTTGTTGGAAAGCCAGACTGAAGAGAGGGACGTCGTTTGCTATCCCGAACTCGGTATGGAAGCACTTCACCGCATAAAGGTGAACAAGTATCAGGCAATCATTGCTGCAGCAAAGGGTGAGAGTATTTACAAATGACGGATATCGAAGAAAAAGTCTGTGATTGTCTGGTCCGTGCAGGATCTACTTTCCGTGGAGACCAGAAAGAAGCTTATCGCAGGGCTATCGCCAAGGAACCCGGTACTAGCAGTTGCTGGGTAATGCAACAAGTTCTGGATAACGCGCTGGTGGCCGAAAAAAATCGTGGGCCGCTGTGCGACGATACCGGCATCCCGCATATCTTTATCGAGGTTGGCCCGAACCGTCAGGTTTCCGGAAATGTCTTGGCGCAGATTCACGCCGGTATTGAGGCGGGTCTCCGCAAGTTGCCGGGACGCCCCATGGCGATTATGGGCGATGACTACCATCGTATAGATCAATCGGGTGGTCTGAACCCTGATTCTGGTGCGTTGGCTCCATCCCCGATTCTGATCAAGCCTGTCGAAGAAGATGTTCTCAGATTGACCGTGCTGATGCTCGGTGGAGGTCCCGCAATTCGTGGTATTACGCAACGGGTGTTCCACAAGCATAGCGTGCAAGTGGTAATTGACGAGATTGTCGCCCGTGCGATTCCCGCCGTATCGCAGCTGGGCTGCTCTCCATGTACATTGGCTGTTGGTATCGGTCGTTCCCAATTCGAAGCGACATCCATGATGATGGAAGCGATGGCCAAGGGCAATTACGATGTACAGTCGGAATTCGAGCGGATGATTACGGACAGGGTGAATGAATCTAATGTCGGTGCCTTGGGCCTTGGCGGCAAGACTAGCGTGCTTGCAACCTTTGCCAAGGTTGGCCCGCAGCGTGCGAGCGGTGTTAGAATTGTAGCCTTGCGCCCCTGCTGTTGTTTTGAACCTCGCAGGGCGACCGTGGAGCTGTAAACAAAATGCCGGAAATAAAACAATACAATTATTGCTTGGATTTTATAAAAGGCATCGCGTGTATATGCGTTGTTTTTATGCATTGTGAGTTTCCGGGATTGTTGGGGACGGCTGTCCAGGCGGTAAGCCGTTTCTGTGTTCCACTTTTTTTTATGGTATCCGGGTATTTTTGCTGCTTTGCCGTCACAGACTCTGCAGAAATTAATCGAAAAATGACAAAAAAAATCAAGCATGTCGGTAAAATTACATTGTATGCATGCTTGGCTTATATTCTTTTTGATGTTGTTCAATATTTTGTATTTGGTAAGAATTTTTTTGGTTGGAATGCTAAAACTGTATTTGATATGATTGTTTTTAATCAACCAATAATTGTTGCCGGTCAGTATTGGTTTTTATTTGCGCTGTTATATGATTATCTATTGTTTGCCTTGGTCTTGAAATTAAAAATGGAAAGATATGTTGGATTCTTTGTTGTTTTCATGGTGGCAATGTATCTCGTGGGTGCACAGGGAATGCATTTGTTGGGACACCACGTCCCAAATATGTTTTATCGGAATTTCTTGATAGAAGGCGTTGCGTTTTTTGGACTTGGGTATTGGATTCATTCCAATCAATTGAAACTCAAATTCTCTAATATTGCCTTGATATCTGTTGTGATTATTTTCTCTTTATTGTGCTTTGTTGAACGATATTTAATGGGTAGAGATTTTGGTGTGAATGTAGTGACTTTTCCCCAAGTTTTCTGTCTTTTTCTTTATGCGGTAAATAATCCAAATAAACATGCTGGAGTTCTTCAAATAATAGGAAAAAGGTATTCTATGTTTGTGTATATCATTCATCCGATTGTTTGGCATACGATGGAATATGTTTATGGAGTTTGCGGTGTTGCGTCTAATATAATCGCGTTGTATGTTTTACCTTTGATTGTCGTTTCAATAACTTTGCTGGTTTCTCACATTATCTACTATGCCAAAAATTCTACACACATACCGATACACGGGTAAGCCTTGGGAGATTCTCAAGAGTGTTGTCCCGTCGGGTTTTGAGGTCAAGACTCTGGATGAGCCGACGCAGGAACAGCTTGTCAAGGAAGCTGTTGATGCTGACTATTTTCTTGTGAGCGGTCGTTTGCTCATAAACGAAGAAGTGTTGACTGCGGCGAAGAAATTAAAAATGATTCAGCGTACGGGCGTTGGCACGGAAATGCTGAACAAAGAAGCTATTAAAGCTCGTAATATTCCGGTTTATGTGAATGCGGGAATTAACGCTCGCAGTGTTGCTGAACATACAGTAACTCTGATTCTAAATTGTCTCAAAAACATCCCGCTGATTTCCTCGAATGTCAAGAAGGGTGTTTGGAAAAAGCAAGAAACCGGGGTTTCTTGTAACGAACTTTATGGCAAGACTGTCGCTATGGTTGGCATGGGGAACATAGGACGAATTACTGCAGGTATTCTCCATGCGTTTGGAGCGAATATTATCTATACGGATATATTCCGCCAGAGCGAAGCTGTCGAAAAGACTTTGGGAATATCTTTCCGGGCTTCCTTTGACGAACTGTTGCTCGATGCGGACGTCCTTTCTTTCCATTGCCCGCTGACAGAAGATAATCAAAAGATTTTGAATGCTGAAGCTATCGCGAAAATGAAGGATGGGGCCATTGTAGTGAACACTGCTCGCGGGAAGTTGATAGACGAAGATGCTTTATATAAGGCGCTTGTTTCCGGAAAACTTCGTGCCGCAGGTATGGATGTCCATTACGAGGAACCCATGTTGGCTGATAATCCCCTAAAAACGTTGGATAATGTGATTCTCACGCCCCACATTGCAGGACTGTCTTTTGAAACTTTCCATAGCATGATGGTGGGGGCTATCGAGAATATTGTTGCGTTTGAGAATGGAAAATTGGCAGAAATAAAGAATAAAATTTTGGAGCTTTAATATGCGTATCGACATTCGTTCTGTTGTTTCAAAAACATTGCGAACAGTGGCGCCTAATTGGTGGGCTTATCGCACTTATTTACGGTCTCGCTGCAACCATAAAGGATTTTATGGTGGTTACGATAGTATTGATATGGCGACGTATATTGATAATCTGTGCAAAATTTTTTTGTCGGAAGAAGAACGGAAAGATTTTAGTTTTCGAAAAAAGGTGATTGTCGATATTATTAAATGCCATTGGAATTATGGAACTAATCCAACGGAGTATTTTTGTTATGGTTTTTTGAACAAGAATGATTTTGAACGGGCTACTTATTTGCCCCGTAAACAAAAGGATGACCTGTTGATTTCTCAGATGGGAAAAAGTTGGGAAAAAAACTTTGCATTTATTAAAGATAAGAACCTTTTCTACAAGGGAATGAGACAATATTTTCGTCGGGAAGCTTGCCAGGTAGAATCGCCTGCGGATAGAACTGATTTTTGCCGTTTGTTGGAAAAATATGGTCGTTTGATTTGCAAGCCGACGCATGGTGGTTGTGGTAACGGTATTGAAATTGTTGATATTAATGACTATAACGGTGATACTCAGTTAGCTTTTAATCATCTTCTTGAGCAGGGGGCGTACATTGCAGAAGAGATTGTAAAGCAAGATCCTAGAATTTCTGAGTGGAATGCTTCTAGCCTTAACACGTTTCGCATTCCTACTTTCCGCACCAAGGACGGTATAAAGATTTTTTACCCATCTATTCGAATTGGTCGTAGTGGAAGTATTGTAGATAATGCGGGTGCTGGCGGAACATTTGCTGCCGTTGACGCAGAGACTGGGCTGGTGGTTTCTGATGGCTTTGATAAGTTGGGACACCATTATTTGGCTCATCCAGATTCCGGAAAGCCCTATAAGGGTCAACAAATCCCAGAATGGGATGCTTTGAAGGAGTTTGTGACAGAAGTTCATAGCGCAATGCCGAAGGAACATAAATATATTGCCTATGATATGGCTCTTTCTACCCGTGGTTGGGTTGTTATTGAAGCTAATTGGGGGGAAGTTTCTATGCCGCAAATAGAATTGGGAAAAGGCCTGAAAAGGGAGTTTAAAAATCTGTTGTTCGGTTGATTGATATGAAATTTTTATTTGTCGGAGACATTATGCCTGGAGGTGTCTTACCTTATCAGGATAAATATATTGATGAAACGCTTCTTGATTACATGATGTCGTTCGATTTTCGTGTTGGGACATTAGAATGTGGTGTTGGTACGGATATTTCATTTGATAAGAAAAAAATGGAATCGACAAAGTCTATCGTATTTGTTCGAGATTGTGATTTGAAAAGAGTTGTCGAAATGAAATTTGACATTGTGTCTTTGGCGAATAATCATGCATTTGATTTGGGTGTTGATGGAATAAAGAATACCATAAAACAATTGGACGATTTGGGAATAAAGCATTTTGGTGCTGGAATAAACATTGAAGAGGCGAAGAAACCCGTTGTTGTGCAAAATGGAAACCAAACAATAGCGATTTTTGGTTGCTTGTTTGATTATCGTACGCCACGAATCTTTCATACAGCAACTGCTAATGAGCCGGGCCCATATCATACGTCTATTAAAGAAGTCTCATCTTACATTAAAGAATTGAAAAAGAAATATGATAAGGTTGTTGTTATGCCCCATTGGGGGGAAGAACACAAATACTTGCAAAAAAGCCTTTTTAAAAGCTATGCACAGCAAATGATTGCGGCAGGGGCCGATTGCATTATTGGAAGTCATCCACATATAATAAATCCGGTAGTAAGGTTTGAAGGTAAATTCTGTTTCTTTAGTTTGGGAAATTTCCTTTTCCCGGAGAAGTGTATGCAGGTCCCCCGTCCAATGTATTATCCCAAGACAGCGGAAGAATGTCGTTCTCTCAAACGAATGTGGACTTATCCGCAGAAAATTGCAGAGCCAATAGTGGCTGTGTGGAAACCCAAAAACCGTATTGGCATGATGGTTGAAATGGATGTTTCAGATTGTATAAAAACTCGTTGGCATTTAGTTTGTTTAACTGCCGACAATATTCTACATCGTTATTTTTCCACAATTGTTCGATTGCGTATGAAATTTTGGGCCATGCTTCTGCATATGCCCAAATATGATATGCTTTACAGGCTGCATAATAGCCGGTTCAACTTAGTAAAAAGGGCCGTGGATAAAATGAGGGCTTTTAATATTCCTGTACAGTTATAATTATGCCAGAAAAAAATCTTAAACAAAAAGCGGTTTCCGGCGTGCTTTGGACGACAGCGCAACGGTTTTCGTCCATATTTATTCAATTTATTTCTGGTATTATTTTGGCAAGATTGTTGCTGCCGGAGGATTATGGATGTATAGGAATGTTGTCTATTTTCATGTTGTTGGCATCAACATTTGTTGATGGTGGGTTTGGTGCTGCTCTAATCCAGAAAAAGAAACCGACACAAGAAGATTTCTCAACGATTTTTTATTGGAATGTTTGCTTGTCAATCATTATTTATTTGTTGTTGTTCTTTTTGGCTCCGATAATTTCAGAATTTTACAAAATGGAGCTATTGTGTCCCGTATTGCGAATACAAGGAATTGTTGTTGTTGTAAATGCGTTTCAAGTTGTGCAATTGGCACAACTAAATAAAAATTTTAAGTTTAAAAAAATTTCAATCGTTACGTTGCTGACTAGTATAATATCGTTATCTGTCACAATTATAATGGCCTATCAAGGATTTGGAGTGTGGTCGCTGGTTGCTCAAAATATATTGATGGTATTGATTCCGACAATTATATATTGGACGACAAATCATTGGAAACCGACTTTTGTTTTTTCAAGGAAATCATTTAAAGAACTTTTTGATTTCGGAATATTTATGTTTCTTACGTCTCTCTTGTCAACGCTTGTTAATAATATTCAGGGGTTGCTTATTGGAAAAATGTATTCGTCGTCAACAATGGGGTATTATTCAAAAGCTCATAGTACAGAAAAATTGGCGGCGACAAGCCTGTCACAAGTTATTTCGCAGGTTTCCTATCCTTTGTACGCGGAACTTCAGGATGACAAGGATCGGCTCGTTGGTGTTATAAAGAAATTGACTCTTTCAACGGCATTTATGACTTTCCCTTTAATGTTGCTTTTAGTTTTGATTGCGAAGCCTGTCTTTATTCTTTTGTATTCAGAAAAATGGACTCCTGCCGTTCCTTTTTTTCAAATTCTTTGCGTAGCAGGATTGGCGATATGCCTTCAAGCGGTCAATTCACAGGCCATAGCTGCTGTGGGCAAAAGTAAGGCCATGTTTAGTTGGTCTGTTGTCAAACAGTTTACTGGCCTTGGCTTTATGTTGGTAGGTTTTTTTGTGTTTGGAATGAAAGGTCTTTTGATTGGTATGGTTATGAAATCTTGGCTTATTTATTTGATAAATGCGTCTTTGGTTTCACATTTTATAGGATATAAACTTGCTCGGCAACTTTTAGATTTGTTGCCTGTTTTGCTGCTTGCTTTAGGTTCGTATTTGGGGACTTATTATATTGCGTCTTTTATTGAATGCTCAATATATATAAATGCATTAATTCGCATTGTGGTTTTTGGGGTGGTGTATTTTGTTGGGGCAGCATTTACTAAACTTTATGCGTTTACTTTATGTAAGGATTTGCTGTCTCCTTATTTAACTAAATTTTTGAGGATGGTGAAGTGACGGATCTTTTTTTAAAATTTTTGAGAAAATTTTCGATAAACTCTATCCCAGAGAATGTTTTTGCACAGGCTCGAAATTGTTTTCTTGATTACCTAGCTTGCACTTTGGCGGGTGCCAAGGCTTTTTCCGAGAAGGATCTTGCTTATATTGACTCGTTAGATTCCGGTAGTGGCAAGGTTTCGGTACTTGGCTTGCAAAAAAAATGTTCCTTACAGACCGCAGCCTTGATTAATGGAATGAATTCGCATGTGATGGAACTTGACGATGGACATCGTAAGGGCGCCGTTCATGTGGGGGGGACGATTTTCTCGGCGCTCCTTCCTGTTGCCGAAAAAGAAAAATTGTCCATGCGAGAATTCTTGTACGGCGCCATTATTGGTTATGAGGTGACTATTCGCCTTGCCTGTGCTGTGCAGCCAGGGAACAAGTTGCGTGGCTATCATGCTACTGGAACTTGTGGGACTGTTGGTGCGGCGATGGCAATTGCTGCCGCGCTTCGTTTTGATTTTGACCAGATGAAGTCTGCGTTTTCTGCTGCGGTGACTTCTGCGGCAGGTGTACTCGAAATGCAGGAGGACAATGCCGATTTGAAGCCGTTGAATGTCGGTAGGGCCGCGATGGATGCGGTGTCTGCTGCGTATCTAGGGAAAGCCCGTTTTAAGGCTCCCAACGATGCACTTGGCGGGAAACGAGGCTTTTTGAAGGTTATGACAGATGATGCGAAGCCTTCGTTCTTGATGGATTTTGAGCCGGGCGCGTTCTGTATAATGTCTGTTTACAATAAGCCCTATGCTTCTTGTCGACATACGCATCCGGCGATTGAAGCGGCAATGAAAATTCATGCGGATAAGAATTTTAAAGTTGAAAATGTCAATTCTGTAGTTGTGGAAACCTACGGACTGGCTGTCGGCGGGCATGATCATTCCGATATCACGGGGGTGAGCTCCGCAAAAATGAGTATGCCCTATTGTGTTGCTGTCGCTTTGATTACAGGAAAAGCTGGACTTGAAGAGTTCTCGGAAAAATGGGTTTGGAACAAAGATGTGCTGGCGTTGGCGCGGAAGGTTAAAGTTATTGAAAATGAAGAACTTTCTGCGTTATGTCCGGCAAAAAGAGCATCGATTGTCGACGTATATGTGGGGGACACTAAATTCACTGAACGGATTGATTATCCCAAGGGTGAACCAGAAAATCCATTAACAGAAGAAGAGCTTCGACAAAAGTTTTGTGGCCTGTTACGCTATGCCTGCGTAGAAGAGGAAACAGGTAATGATGTTTGGAATTTGGTTTGTAAAGTTGACTTAAACATTAATGATTTGTTGGATTGCCTAAGAAAGGCCACATGACTGAAAAAAGGCGTGCAGTTTTTATCATTTGCTTTCTACTCGCTTCGCTTTGCGGGGTGATGGCTGCTATAGCGGGTTCTGAAAAAACAGACAAAGAAATTCTTGCGAAAAAAAAGATTTTTGAACCATGGGGCATGAATGTTCATTTAGTCTTCCCTAGTGCGAAGCCATTCATGAACCAGCTTTGTGCTGCAATGAAAGATGCTGGTGTTCAGATAATACGTATTGATGGCTATTGGTCCTACGGAAACATGCAGGCTCAACGAGCGTTGCTGGATAGCGCCATGTATTATGCGGATTTGCATGGGTTGAAAGTCTTGTTGAATTTTCCGACAGTTCCGGCCAAGAAAGATTCTGCATCTGTCGATGAATGGTGTAAAATGTTGAAGTTCTATGCGAGTCGATATGATGGCGAAACACCTATACGACTTACAGATTCCGGAGAGGTCCGCTATCCCAAGGTCAATTATTTTGAGCCGATGAATGAGGTCGATTTTGTTTATGATCAGGGCAAAATAACCTTAGAAGAAGCTTTTATGCTAACTCGAAAATCGGCAGAGGCTATCCGCGAAGCTAGGCCAGAGAGCGACGTTAAAGTTGTTATGGCGGGAATATGCTCTTTTAGTCAATTTGTGAAAAAATTTTTGAGTTACAAAGATAAGGATGGTATTTCTTTAAAAGAATTAGTTGATGTTGTTTCATATCACGATTATACAACGTCGGCAGATGGATGGATGTATGATATAAAACGGCGAAAGAAAGAGTTTAAGGAGGCTGGTCTAGAGGACAAAGAAATTTGGCTTACGGAATATGGAAGTAATCTATACGAAACGGACTTTGATGAGCAGGCGAGTTTTTTTGTGAAACGTAGTGTGGAGGCGTTATCTTTGGGGATAGATAAGATTTTTTATTACCAGTTTCACTATTATGGAGGAAATACTTTCCCTTTAAAACTTCAAAGGGAAGACTATTTTGGTATGGTTGATACGGGCATAAAAAATCCCTACGTGGAATTTCTTGAAAATAGGGATGATGGTGAGTTTTCTATTATGACAAAAGGTCGCCCTATTCGGGTTTACATCACGGGAGAAAAAAGAGTTTCTTTGCATGAATTGAACGATCTGATTTTGAGACAACTAAAGGATAGTGGATTAAGGATTGCGGGAAAGGGCTTTTCTGTTGTTTCCGTTGTTTTGTTTCAGAAGAAAACAAAGAAAGAGAATGTTATCTGGACAGGAAAAATAAGAGTTGACTCCGATAGTAATCAGGTTTTGAAGTTGACGCCTGAATTATTTAAAACTGCAACAAAAAATGATTGTATATTGGTTTATGTTGAAAATGTGCCAGAAAAGATATTTGAGTGGGACGAACTTAGGCCGTTTCCTGTGTATGAAGCATACACATCTCTAGCTTCATTACTGGTGAAAGAGGCATCCTTGCCGGTAAAATTGTCTAAGGAAAATAAGCAATATGCGTGGAGTAAACCAGATGGGACTAATGTTTTGGCGATTTGGGATGAATTAGGTGAAATGATGTTGACTCGGGCAGAGGGGGGGGACTCCGGTTACTATATTTTTGATGATTTAGGACGTAAGCTAAAAAAAAGGAATATTCTGATAAGAAATAGCCCGTTTCTTTTTGTTGGAAAGGATTCGTTGCTGATGCGAGGTTTTTAGATGGATAGTCAGTTTCCTCTTCCTAGTCGCGATTACGAGGTGTTGATTCGATGCTTTTGCTTTAATCAGGAAAAGTATATAGAGGATACGTTAAAAGGATTTGTGTCTCAAAAGACATCTTTCTCTTTTGTTGCTTTGATTGTAGATGATTGTAGTACTGATGGTACTCAGGATATTATCCGTAAATACGAGGCTTTGTATCCAGATATAGTAAAAGGCGTTTATTTAAGGGAAAATCATTTTTCGAAGAAAATGACAAAGATGCCTTATGTGAATCCTTGGCGAGACCATTGTAAATACGAAGCTATATGTGAAGGAGATGATTATTGGATTGATCCGTTAAAATTACAAAAACAACATGATTTTCTGGGAACACATCCTGAATGTTGTATGGTTTACACCAATATTAATTGGTATGATCAACAAAAGGGGCTGATGCTTGAGAATTACTTTAGCCAATACTATAAGGTGCCTACGACATTTAAGGAACAACTTGTTCAGGGAGGTTTTTGGGGGCCATGTTCTTGGATGATGAGGATGGAAGTTGCGAGAATGACTTTGCCATTCAAATCATCTGATGGAAGTTTTGTTCGTTTGCTTGAAATGTTGCTTCGCTATAAAATTGGATATATAGATGATGTGACCGCCGTCTATAGAAAAATTGATGAGTCTGCATCGCATAGTAAAAGCTGTAAAAGATTGTATCGGTACGGGAAAGGTGTCTATAAAATTAAGCAATGGTATATGGAAAAATATCCTGAACTGATAGGCCCGGCGGATCGGGATAAAGTAGACTTGTTGTTTGTGGAAAACTATGTTCATCACATGGTTTATTACAGGGATTTCGAAATGTTAAAAATAATTAAATCAAATAAGAACTTGAAAATCCCAGTGAGAAAGAAAATATGGATGCTGCTGCCGAACTTTATTGCGAAGCCAATTATTTTTATTTTGCATAAGCGGAAAGGGGAAGCTTTTTGATATGAGAAATAGCAATGTTGAATTGTTGCGTTTTGTTTTGATGGTCGGTATATGCCTGTTGCATACGCTTTTTTTGGGAAAAAATCTAGGTTCGTTTACAAGTGGAATTGATAGAGTTGATTTTTTTGTCGTTGCTTGCGTAATCCCTGCTGTAAATGTGTTTATGTTGATATCGGGATATTTTGGAATCAATACTACAATAAAAAAGATAATGTATTTTGTCCTTTACGGCTTTATTGCTTATGTTTTGTTATTTGTTATAAAAACTACAATTTGGCAAAAACCTATTTCAATGTTAGGCTTTGTTCGGAATATATTGCCAATCTCTACATTTGTTTGGTGGTTCTTTACATATTATTTTATGATTATGTTGTTGGCTCCTTTTATAAATAAAGGATGTGCTGTTGTTTCAAAAAAATATTTCAGAGCCTTTATACTAATTTATTTTTTGATAAATTCCTTTGGCCTTTATTGGGGGCGGATTAGTGATGGATCTAATTTTCAGACATTGCTATTTTTATATTTAGTAGGAAGATATGTTTCTATATACAATGTGAAGTTGAATAAATATTTTAGTGTGACGGCGTATTTTGCTTGCATAGCCGCTCTGTGCTTTATTGAGATTTATTTTTATGAAAGGGGCACGGTGGAAATGTGTAAACTGCTGTATTGCTATAATAACCCTCTTGTGGTTTTTGCATCATTGTCGGTGTTGCTGTTTGTTGTGTCGTTCAAGCCTCGCTCAAATCCGATTTTTATTCACTTGGGGAAACATTCTTTTTTGATTTATTTGTTGACAACGATGCCGTTTTTTAGTTGGTGGGCTGGACTTTATTCAGACAGCATTTGGATTTGCATTTTGTCAATATTGGCTACCTGTTTTTTGATTACGATAATTGATATTCCGATTGTTTTCTTTGTTAATACATGTGTGCGGAAATTATCTGCGACTTTTCCTTTGTTGAAGGATTAATGTTTTTTTTGAAATGGTATGAATATGGTTAAAACTCGTTGTGATTATTTGGATGAAATAAGTGGTTTGTTTATTATTCATATGATTCTTTGGCATTGTTTTCAAAATGCAGGAATGATGGATTGTTCTGTTTATAGAATCTTAAGTAGGTTATTCTTTTTTTTTATGCCTTGGTTCTTCTATAAATCGGGAATTTTTTTCAATCCTCAAAAAACATTTAAAGAAATTGTGTCGGCAGGTTTTAAACGGCTCCTAATTCCATTTATTTCTTTCTTTTTAATGGGACTTTTGTGTTGGATGGTTCATCTCTTTTTTACATCGGGATTAAGTGTGACGGCTGCTGTTGTTAATCCAATGAAAGAGCTGTTGCTCTATGGTTCATGCAATGGCAATTTAGCTTTATGGTTTTTATTGACTTTGTTTTTTGTTAGAATATTGTATTGGATTGTTTCGAAAGTGCCGTGTTCTTCAGTTGTGCAGATTGTTGTTTTGTTTGGCTTGGTTGTTTTATGTAGTAATTTTGGTCCTCACAAGCCTTATTATGTTGGTAATACATTCTTGGGTCTGTTCTTTTTTTCTTTGGGCCGAGCTACATTTTCCCCCTTGCAAGGGGAGGGAGGTAAAAGAAATCTTTTAATAGCGGTCTCTGGTTTTGTTTGGCTGAGTGTTGTGTTGTTTGATTGGACTCGAGGGGATGCGCGAACCAATGCCGGTCGGTTATATGAAGGTTGGCTCTTGGCTTCCGTTGCAGGAATTTTGGCCGTGAACTTTTTGGGAGCGAAGAAGAATAGAAAATTGGGAATTCTTTCAAAAATAGGCCGTTCTAGTATGGTTTATTTTGTGGTTCATTGGCCGTTGATAATTTTAATAAAAGCCTTTTTGGTAGATTTGTTAGGATGGGAAAATCATCTGAAAGTATTGTGTGTTATGGTTTCTTTTTTACTGATTTCTCTGCCGTTGATTTCATGGTTTGTTAATCGGAAAATGAAATGGATTGTTGGAGCGTGATAAATGAATGAAAAAATTCTTATATCAATTGTAATTCCTGCTTTTAAAGCACAGTATTTGCATGAGGCCATCGCCTCTTGTTTGGCTCAAACATATTCGAATTTTGAATTAATTGTGGTTAACGATTGTTCTCCTGAAAATTTGGAGATGATTGTAACAAATTTTGAGGATTCTCGAATTCGTTATTATTGTAATGCGGCGAACTGCGGTGCGTTGAATGTTGTTGACAATTGGAATATTTGCCTTGGATATTGTAAGGGCGATTATGTGATATGTATGGGCGATGATGATCGCTTGAAACCCTGTTGTTTGGAAGAATATATAAAGCTTATAGAAAAATATCCGGGTCTTGGTGTTTATCATGCGTGGACGGAGTTGATTGATGAAAAATCTAATTATTTTGATATTCAGCCGCCTCGTCCTGAATACGAGAATGTTTATTCTCTTTTATGGAACCGTTGGGATAATCGTGAAAAGCAGTATATTGGTGATTTTTTATTTGATGTTGCCAACCTTCGCAAAAATGGCGGCTTTTTTAAGCTTCCTCTTGCTTGGGCTTCTGATGATATTTCTGCCATTATTGCTGCAGCAAAGAATGGTATTGCGAATACGCAAACTATTTGTTTCCAGTATCGTGTAAATCCCCATACAATAACGAATTCAGGTAATTTTGGTACTAAGGTTGATGCGATTGTTCAAGAAAGAGAATGGTATGACGGATTTCTTGCTTCTAGACATCCAGAAAATGAAATGGAAAAGAAATATTATGAGGTCATTCTTCGTAATAAAGAACGTTTTTTTAATCGAAAAATCGGCTTGTATTTGGGTTTGGGCATAAAACAAGAGTGGTCTCTTTTTTTTAAATTTTGGAGAAAACGTAAATTGTTGAAGTTGAATGGTTTTGTTTTTAAGTATGCGTTGCTTGTTGCTGTGAAAACACAAAAAGATATATGCTGAAAATAAAGAAAGTATATCATATATTGTTAGCTCTCTATCCAATCCTGTCTGGATATGGTTTTTCTGCACAGCTGGATTTTGGAACAATATTGATTTTTTGTTTTGGATGTATTTATTTTTTGAAAAAACGGGAAAATGTTCGTTTGGTTTCTTTTCGAGGGTATTTGTTGTTCTTTTTCGTGGCGGTGTCTTTTTCGTTGTTCTTTTTGAAAACTTTTCCTACAAGGTTGCTTCTATTTTCGATTAATTTGTGGATTGCGATTGCTTTAGTTGATGTGGATCTTTTGAAAAAGTATTACTTTAGAACCGTTACTGTATGCTGTGCTTATTTTGTTCTTCAGGAAATAACCTATAGATTGATGGGGTCTAGGATCAGCGGCTTGACGACTTTGGTTCCTACGATTTATGGTTCTTTTTCTGCGAAATATATTGCTATTCAAAAAATCGTGCCTAGGTCTGCGTCGTTCTTCCTTGAACCTTCATATTTCGCTCAGTTCTTGTTCCCGTATATAGTGCTAAAACTATTTTCAACCGAAAAGAAAAACATACGCAGTGCGGTGCTTGTTTCTTTTGTCATGTTGCTTACAAAAAGCGGGAGCGGAGCGCTCTTATTAATGATTATATGGGGCTTTTGGTTTTTTTGTTCTAATGTCAAGACGAGCATAAAAATTACTATTGGGATATCGGGTACACTTGTATTGTTTGCTATGCTTTTTTGGGGGGAGGGAATTTTGAATGCGCTCACAAATCGTGTTTCGGAGGTCACCTCTACAACGAATACGTTTAAGGGGGATGGTGAAACCTCTGGCTTTATTCGGTTCTATAGAGGGTACTATTTGTATGCTGATTTACCGTGGTTTAATAAACTGTTTGGATCCACTAAAGAAACTATTTCTATGGCTATGTTGAAAAGCCAGTTTCTCTGGAGTAGAGATAGCTTTATGAATGGAATGCAGACGTTGTTGATTTACCATGGGTTGTTTGTTTGTGTTTTGTATATGAGACATCTAATACTCCTTTTTAAGGGACGTCTAAAAAAGAAGGAATTGATTCTGCTAGTTATGGGATTTATTTATTTGATGCTCTCTGAGTCCTATTATCTATGTTCAAGAGCTTTTGTGACATTGCTGCTTATTTATGGCTTTATTCAAGTTGACTTGAGTGCGCATGCTAAAAAGATAAAGTTCTTTGGTAAAGGATGAAAAATTAACGTGATGAAAAAACTGATTATAACTCGCCATTATATGGACGATAACAATGGTGGGTCAAATGCATCCAAAGGTTTTATTTGGTCTTTAGGTTATATTTATTCCGATTGCACGTTGATTTATCCTGAACACGATGGAGTTGATTCTTCGAGGTTTATTCCGTTTTCCGTCAAAAAAGTACCTGTATTTGACCATCGTTCCAAGTTGAGGAAGGGTTTGGATGTTTATCGGGGTCGCCTTCATCGTTTTGTAGATTTTGTCAAAGACCATTTGAAACACGAAAAGTATGACTTGATTGTTCTCGATCATAGCGTTACGGCGGCCGGATTGATTGATGCTGTGAAAAAATCTGGGGCTAAGGTTGTCTCGCTTCACCACAATGTAGAGGCGGACTATATAAAAGATAACGAGTCTAGTCTTTTATACCGAATCCCATACGACTATTTTGCGATTAAGGCGGAGAAAGATGCTCTTCGTTTGAGTGACATAAATCTGACGCTTACAAGGAATGATGCCTCCGTCTTTCAGAAATGGTTTGAAGGCAGAAATCTTCACCTGCATGCTGTCGGAATATGTGAATATTTGTGGAAACCTTATATGAGTTTCCCTAAAACATCAGCTAGTAATACTTTTGTTATTTCTGGTTCCTTGTGCTTTAAACAGTCTGCTGTTCCTATCCTAGAATTTATTCGGCGTTTTTATCCAATTATGCAGAATGTAAGCCCTGGCTGCAAATTGATTGTGACTGGTCGAAATCCGTGTACAGAAATAGTTGATGCGTGCAAGATACAGGGGATTGAGTTGATTCCGAATCCAGAAAATATGGATGATATTATTAAGCGGGCATCTGTGTACATTTGCCCTATAAATGCAGGAAGTGGTATAAAGCTTCGTGTGATGGATGGATTGAAAAGGGGAATGCCTGTTATTTGTCACAAGGTATCTTCTGTTGGTTATGAAACGCTTGAGAAAGGCGGGGCTTTGTTTGTTTATGATGACGAAGAAAGCTTTAAAAAGGCCTTGCAGCAGGTTGCGTCAAAGCATTTTAGTGCAGATGAAATATATTCGTTATATCGACGGGAGTTCTCGTTCATGTCGGGAGTAAATAGATTGAAAGAAGTCCTCGCCGAAGAAGGCGTGTTGTAGGTGGAATCTATATGAAACATATCCTGTTCTTGACTCCTTTTGTGCCGAGCAATCGTGCGGGCGGTGAAAATTTCACTAGGTTGCTTTTGGAGAAACTGTCGCAGTCGTGCAAGATAGATTTGATTTATTTTCTTTATAAGGATGACCCTTTGTATGAGAAACCGAACTCAAATATAAAGGTTGTTGGCCTGATAGAGAACTCAATGTTCTTTAAATTAAAACATGCTGTGCTGCATCCTCTGACACATCCGATGTTTACAGTTCGTTTTAGTAAATTTCTTTTGACGAAAATAAAAGAACTCGTTGTCGAAAATCATTACGATCTGCTGTATTTAGACCATTCTCAAATGTTTTTGTATGGAAAGTTCTTTCCTGAAATTCCGAAGGTATTGATGTCGCATGATGTCATGGTACAGCGCTTTGCTCGTTCGGGAAATTGGCTGAGTAAAAAAATGATCCTTCGCGGTGAAGGAAATCTGATGAGAATGCCGAATTCTACGGTTTTTACATTCAGCGAAAAGGATTGCGAAATTGTAAGAGATGCTTATGGTGTTGATTCTCGCGTAACAAATTTCTTTTTGGATGAAACGACGGAAAACGCCGTTCCGCAGAAGATTGAAAAAAGGCTGGTCTTTTTCGGGAAATGGAATCGCGCTGACAACTTTGATGGCTTGAAATGGTTTTTTGACAATGTGTATGAAAAACTAAGCCCCGATTTCCAGATTCTAATTATAGGTAAGTGGTTGCCAGAAGATTTTCAGAAACGCATAAAGCCATCCAATAATGTGGAATATTTGGGGTTTGTTGAAAATCCGTATACGATAATTGCGAATAGCTTGGCTACGTTATCTCCGCTGTTTTCGGGAGCCGGCGTGAAGGTTAAGGTGGTTGAGTCCCTGGCTTGTGGAACGCCGGTAATCGGGAACGAAATTTCGTTTGAAGGGATATCTTCTCTTTTTTCAGAGTTTATGATACGTGCCGATTCTGCCGAAGAATATTTAAAGGCTATTGAGAATATATCAATAGATTTAAATAAGCGCAAACAGTTTAAACAAACATTTATGGATAACTACAAAAATCAATCCATTGTGAATTTTATAGAAGAAATGTAAGGTCCCGTTAATTGGAACCATACATTTTTTCGTAATACTTTTCGTAGTCGCCGCTCGTGATGTTGTCGAGCCATTCCTGGTTGTCGAGGTACCAGCGCACGGTCTTCTCGATGCCTTCCTCGAACTGCAGCGACGGTTCCCAGCCCAGCTCCTTCTGGAGCTTGGTGGAGTCGATGGCATAGCGGGCATCATGGCCCAGGCGGTCCGTGACGTAGGTGATGAGGTTCATGTCCTCGCCTTCCGCGCGGCCGAGCAGCTTATCCACCGTCTTGATGACGACCTTGATGATGTCGATGTTCTTCCATTCGTTGAATCCGCCGATGTTGTAGGTTTCGGCAACCTTCCCGTTATGGAAAATCACGTCGATGGCGCGGGCGTGGTCTTCCACGAAGAGCCAGTCGCGCACGTTTTCACCCTTGCCGTAAACCGGGAGCGGCTTCTTGTGACGGATGTTGTTGATGAAGAGCGGGATGAGCTTCTCGGGGAACTGGTATGGACCGTAGTTGTTGCTGCAGTTCGTGACAATCGTCGGCATGCCGTAGGTGTCGTGGAACGCACGCACAAAGTGGTCGGAGCCAGCCTTGGAGGCGGAATACGGGGAGTGCGGCGTGTACTTGGTGGTCTCGTAGAAGAAGTCGTCGCCGTAGGCCAGGTGGTGTTCGCTGGAGCTAGCCGTCGTGGTGAACGGGGGCGTAATGCCTTCCGGGTGGTTCATCTTGAGCGCACCGTAGACTTCGTCGGTAGAGATGTGATAGAAACGCTTGCCTTCGTACTTTTCCGGGAGGCTTTCCCAATAGAGCTTCGCTGCCTGGAGAAGCGATAGCGTGCCCATCACGTTCGTCTTCGCGAAGGTGAACGGGTCCTTAATGGAGCGGTCCACGTGGCTCTCGGCAGCCAGGTGAATGATGCCGTCAATCTTTTCGTCTTGCATGAGCTTGTAGAACGCGTCGAAGTCGCAGATGTCCATCTTCACGAACTTGTAGTTCGGCTTGCCCTCGATATCCTTGAGGTTCGCAAGGTTGCCCGCGTAGGTAAGCTTATCAAGGTTGATAATCTTGTATTCGGGATACTTGTTCACGAAAAGGCGAACCACATGGCTCCCGATAAAGCCTGCACCGCCGGTAATGACGATATTCTTCATAGAAACTCCTTACAGTTCAAATGCGAAGCCCAAATCCTTAAGGGCAGGGTTCTTCGTGTCCTTTTCACTCAGCAGCGGTTCAAAGCCGTTGCCCACCGGCCACTTGATGCCGATTTCCGGGTCGTTCCACATGAGGCCGCCTTCGTCCTTCGGGTCGTAAAGGCGCGTGCACTTGTACACGAACGTCGCCGTCTCACTGAGAACCACGAACCCGTGTGCAAAACCTTCGGGAATGTAGAACTGCTTCTTGTTTTCTGCAGAAAGCGTAACGCCTTCCCACTTGCCGAACGTCGGGCTTCCCTTGCGCAGGTCCACCGCCACGTCAAAGACTTCGCCCTCGATGACGCGCACGAGTTTTCCCTGCGGATTCTTCTTCTGAAAGTGTAAACCGCGAAGAACGCCCTTCTTGGAGCGGGACTCGTTGTCCTGCACGAAGACCATGCTGAGGCCCGCGGCGTCGAATTCGCCCTTGTTGTAGGTTTCCATGAAGTAACCGCGAGCATCGCCGTAAACGGTCGGCTCGATGATAGTCACGCCCTCGATGGATGTTTTGATGAAATTGAATTTTCCCATGATGTTATTCTCCTATTTCCTTTAAATATCTTGCCAAGGCGTCCTGCCATGTGGGGAGCGGCTTGAAACCGGCTTCCACGAGTTTACTTTTGTCCAAACGGCTGTTGAACGGACGCGCAGCCTTGCTGAGGCCGTATTCCGCGGTCGTCACGGGCACAACCTTCGTCGACATGCCCGCCTGCCTGTAGATTTCGCAGGTAAAGTCGTACCAGCTAATGTACCCGCCTTCGTTCGTGGCATGATAGTAGCCGTACTTTTCGGTTTCGTTCATGTCGATGAGCAGGCGCGAAAGGTCCAGCGTATACGTGGGCGTACCGATCTGGTCGTTCACCACGCGTACGGTATCGTGAGTCTTGCCCACGTTCAACATGGTCTTGATAAAGTTCTTGCCGTTCAGGCCGAACACCCAGGCAATGCGGACAATGAAATACTTGTCAAGCGTATTGGACACGGCAAGTTCACCTTCGAGCTTGGTCTGTCCATAGACATTGAGCGGCTTGTAATCCTTGCAGTCGGGCTTCCAGGGTTCAGTACCCTGACCGTCGAACACGTAGTCGGTGCTGATGTAGGTCATCTTGCAGCCGAGTTTCTTGCAGGCATTCGCGATGTTCTGCGTTCCGCCCGCGTTCACCGCACGCACCTTCGCGACATTCGCATCGTCTTCGGCCATATCCACAGCCGTCCATGCCGCACAGTGAATCACGGCGTCGGGCTTGATTTCAGAAAGGACCTTGTCGACCGCAGCGCTGTCGGTAATGTCGAGCTGCACGTAGGGCATCGTCGTCACGGCAGAACCGTCAGCAACCCCACTGTAGGCAGGCGCCATATCGGAGCCCACGCCCGTATGCCCGCGCTTTGCAAGTTCATTCATTACATCGTGGCCCAGCTGGCCACCTACACCTGTCACAAAGAATTTCATATTTATATCCTTTCTTGATTTAATACTTTATCTTGCCTTCGGCGACCTTGCGCAGGTGCTGACCGTAGGGAGACTTCCCGTACTTGGCGGCAGACTCGAGCAACTTTTCCTTGCTGATCCAGCCGTTCACGTAGGCAATCTCTTCCACTGCGGAAATCTGGATGCCCTGACGGTTCTCGACCATCTTCACGAACTCGCCCGCTTCGATCAGGCTGTCCATCGTGCCGGTATCGAGCCACGCGAATCCGCGCCCGAGCAACTTCACGTCGAGTTCGCCCCTGCCAAGGTACGTCTTGTTCAAGTCGGTAATTTCGAGTTCACCGCGAGCGCTCGGCTTCTGCGCCTTCGCAAATCCACTCACGCGGTTGTCATAGAAGTAGAGGCCCGTAATCGCGTAGTTGCTCTTGGGTTCCTTCGGCTTCTCTTCCACAGAAATCACCTTGCCCGCGTCGTCGAACTCCACCACGCCAAAGCGTTCAGGGTCTTCCACGTAATAACCGAACACGCTCGCACGGCCGTTCTGTTCGGCGTTCTTCACGGCAGCCTTCAAAAGCGGGCTGAAGCCGTTGCCGTAGAAGATGTTATCGCCCAAGACCATCGCGCAGCAGTCGTTACCGATAAATTCCTCGCCCAGGATAAACGCCTGAGCAAGGCCATCGGGACTCGGCTGCACCTTGTAACTCAGCTTGAGGCCCATCGCGGAACCGTCGCCCAGCAGGCGCTCGAAATTCGGCAAATCCGTCGGCGTCGAGATGATGAGGATTTCGCGGATGCCCGCAAGCATCAAGGTCGAAAGCGGGTAGTAGATCATGGGTTTGTCGTAGACCGGCAAGAGCTGCTTGCTGGTGACCATGGTCAGCGGGTAGAGCCTTGTGCCGGAGCCTCCGGCGAGAACGATTCCTTTCATAGGGCCATCCTGTTTTATTTTTTCATTTCCTTAAATGTTTTCTGAATACTTCTTTTTTTCATCACCAAAACAAGCGCTATACTTAATATCAAAACATATCTTATCAGCATATATTCGTAAACAAATGCCAAAACTACTGAAAAAACAGTGATTGTGCCACCAAGAATCCATATAAATTTGTTATCAAACAAATTTATATTATCTAAATTCTTTCTACAAACTCGTTTCATATACAAATAATGAGCAAACGCATATAAAATATAGCATGCTAGTGTCGTATATCCTGCGGCAAGATAACCCCAAAAATCTATAAAATAAATATTCAAAATGATTTTGCTTATAGTCGCAAAAACCGAAGCCATAGCGATAAATTTTGTTTTTAAAGAATAATGTTCCACAGGAGCATATATGTTAAAAAGCAAAATGAAATACATACTAGCAGCTACGGGTGGAATAACATAAATACCGGCTTGATATTCTATTGGCGCCATTATTTTCATAATTTCAGGAGCAAAAAGAATTACAATTGATAACGCCGCAGAATAGCAAAGCAATATTATGTTGACATTTTTTTTAATATTCCCATAATTTTTCGTTTTTAATCGTTGTAAAAGCCATGGGTTGTACGATGCGGATAAAGATTGATTCAAAATATAAACAACCATTGCACTATTATAGGCAACCGTATAAATACCAGCTTGAGCCAAGCCGCACATTCGTTGAATCATAATACGATCTAATTGATTTAATAAGACTCCCGACAAGAAATGCGGAATCATCGGAATATTGTATTTCAGTGCAAATTTCCAATACTTTGATATAAACAATTTTTTTGATTTTCGAATAAAGTCTAAGCCACAAAACAAGCCTATAACAATGGTCACACAAGAAGCTCCAAAAACTTTTCCCCATGCACGATCTTCAAAATCAAGAACCAGTAAAATGGCGATAAATGTTCCCAAAAAAGTGTGAAGTAATGTTATCAAAGCCATCGCCTTATAATGATACTCAAACCTTTCGCGAAGCGACCACATTTGTAATACAGTTGCAAAAAAACAGAGAATCGGCAAAATTGCGATATATTTATTTTCCAGCTGCACAGATGGACTTATTAACGGGAAAAAAGCCCACAAGAGAAATGAAAAAAATAACGCGCTTACAAGGGAAAGGCCTAGCATTGATGACTGAAAATTATCACGATCATCTGGATTATGAACAAGTCCCACATTAAAGACGCTATTGGCAAGGCCTAAAGTAACAAAGATAACAACAATTTGCTCCCAAGAGTAAAATATGCTGACAATTCCATAATCATCAACAGAAAGCAATCTTGTAAATAGGGGGGTTGTTAAAAAAGCCAAACCCTTTTGCAATAATGAACAAACAAAAAACCACACCGAAACCTTAAGCGGCAAAGACAAGTTTTTGTACTTCTGAATTAGTGCGTTAACTTTCATTTTTTTGTTGATTGAATTGTAATTATTTTTTTTAAAAACCTTTCTCCATATTCTTTATACTTCCACATATATCTTCTAAAAGCAAAATATAGTTTGTTCCAAAAAGAACATTTCTTTGAAATTATTGACTCGAAAAGAGCATAATTTACTTTTTCTTTGATGTGGACGTCTTTTTCTATATTTTTTAAATCTATTTTGTCTTTAGGCCAGTTTCTAAAATATTTATATCCCAATTCATATTCAGGATCTATCATATAAAACTCCGACCCCTCTAATTTATGAAAACAAAGTTTTTTTTCTATATCAGAATCGTACAACCCTAACTTCAAATACCGATTTGCAAATAAATCTACGTTTTCACTAACGTCATAATGGTCGACAAATAAAAGCAAAAATCTTATATAAAATGGAATTTTTCCCCTTGCTTTTTTTCTTACGCAAAATTCAATATCATTATTGGTCCTACCCCCAATTTCTGAAATGGCCCCACTGCCGACAATGATTATATCATCAACATTAAGCGAGAGTTTTTTCAAAATCTCTTTTAATTCATCTAGATGTTGAAGCATTTTTCTTCCTCAATTTTTTTGAAGATGATATTCAAGGTTTCGTCAATAGGCATTGATGTTGTATCTATTGTGATAACATCATTCCTTTTTTTATAAAAGCTATCCATTAGAGTCTTATTTATTTTCAATCTATCAATTTCTTGCGAAGAATTTATATCATCTTTCCTTGCAATAGAAACTTCTAAATTGCATGTCATATAAAAAGACATCGTAGGTCGATAAAAACTTTTCCAGAACACCCTTTTAAATAGACGTTCCATGATTTTTCCAAATAAATTTTGTTTTGTTTTACAGAACTGTAAAACCTGTTCATCTACATAACGATCAAATATGACTATTTTTTTCCCATGATTGTGTTTATAGACCCTCCTTTTTAATTCATATAGTACCGCCAACCGCACAAAACGACCAAATACTTTCGCCCATGGCATTGTCGTACAAATCCTTGCAGGCCATGTTTCCCATTCTTTCAGTCCCATGTATTGAACAAGAGCTTTATCGGAACCAAAATATTCATAAATCGCTTTAACAATAGTACTTTTTCCAGTACCATCAACTCCCAAAACAGCAATTGATTTTAAATTAATCATATAGCGCCTCTATGTAGTCAATAATTGAGTTATTCTGTTTTGCAAGGTATTTCATATACCTTGCAAAACCGATCTTGCCAAACCTCTTTTTTCCATTCGCCACATCAAACAAAAGCCTGGCCGCCAAAAAATCAAATAAGTATTCTTTTTTTTGACTAACATGAAAATTTTTCCCCATTACATTGAAAATAGACGCAATCCTATCAACTAAATTTCCATTTTGACATAGGTATTCTTTCAATAAATATGAATCACCGTATTTCCAAAAACCGACTACAATCGCAATAAAAATGTCGTAAATAAAAATTTCGTTTCTTGCATATTCAATGTCAATGTACCAAATTTTCCCATTTTCACACATCATGTTATCCAAGTGCAAATCGCAATGCGAAAAAATCACAGGATAACTTTCTGAAGACATATATTTAGACAATCGAACAACAACATTTGAAACATCTTTTCCAACGGCTTTCAATGAAGATAGACGGCTTTTTACTAACATCGAATCTTCAACAGGACTTCTTTTCGCGAAATTTTGGTAATCTTCTAAAAAACGAAAGTACAAATTTCTTTTTTTCGAAAACGACAATTTCTTTAATTCATCGTTTATCAACCGGTCCACAACACCACAATCAACGGAATGAGAATATGCCAAATTCAATCCGGATAATTTTTTTGCAACTGATTGTAGTCGTTCTTTTTTTTCATTTTTCATAATAGATAGAACCTGGCGATTCGCAATCGAAAAAATTTTCATTTCATTGTTCAAGGACATAACGGCATATTCTCCATTAAATTCAATGTCCTTATGCAACATGACAATTTTTTTTGAAAAGAAATATGAAAGAAAATGCAAAAAAACAACTGGATGTCTTTTAGTCACACTTGCATCATTTTCATTGTACAGGATTGGTTTTTCAGACCAATGAATTTTATATTTACCTGGAAGCATTACATGATATAGCGAGAGCGTTCTCACCATGAAGCGCCTTATCTTGAATAAAGCACGAATTTCCCGTAATATGGACAAAGGATTTAACACAACCTCAAGCCTCTATCCCGAAAGTCCTACGAGATGTTTGCATAGTGCGTTCAAATCAGCATTCTGTTTTTCGCTTATCAAACGCAGTCTTTCCGCAATGCGTTCCGTAGGGATTTTATTCTCTGCAGCAAACAAAATTCTCGTTTGCATTTCTTGAATGTCATAAGGGTTTATGTAATAGACCGCATCACCACAAATTTCAGGAACAGAACAAACTCCCGATACGACGCATGTTTTGCCATATTTCATCGCCTCCAATGGAGGCATTCCGAATCCCTCATTCAAAGTTGGGTACAAGAAGAAATCGCAATCAGCGTACAGGCCCTCCAATTTTTGTGTGGACACATAATCCAAATTGATAAATCGATTGCTATTGTTAATTGTCCCTGCAATTTTTTTAGGTAATTTTCCAACGGCAATAACTTTATACTTTTGAAGAAGTCCCTTTGTGAAAAGGCCATCCAACGCCCTTATGGCCCGATAAGAATTTTTTTCGAACCTATTGCAACTAATTAAAAGAATGAATTTGCCCGAAACGCCTGAATGTTCAAGATCGCATGTTTCGGCAACCTTTTGCGGTGTATAAAATGTATAAATCGGCTTATCTAAATTTGGGAAAAAATTTTTAACCGCATATTTGGTGTGATTAGAAACACAAAATATCGAATCAAGCTTGGCAATAGTCCTGCCATATTTATTTATCGCCTTTCTTTTCAAAAAATTCTGAAAAAAATACGCAATCAAAGGCTTTATCGTTCGCCTATATTTGCAACTATATAAATCAGAAGGCTTTTCTATTTGTCGTAAGCCATGAATTGTTCCACAAAAAAATGTTTTTGGCGGAATTTTCATTTCTCCATATGCATAGGGCAAGCCAGAGTAGAATACATCAAAACGTTTTTTTTCTAAAATATTTTGAATATCAGACTCTTTTTTTATGTGAAAGATGGATATTTTTTTTAACGATAGCAATTCTTTAATCCAATCATCAATATATAATTCGGGATCATAAAACACAGACACGCTGGTTCGATCCTCAAAATTTTCAAGTAAATAACGGAATACAGATTTAATATATTCTCCGCCACCATGAAATTTCCACCCGGCTAAAGGTTGCGCCTGCCACAAATCAAACAAAATACGGTTCATAGAAGACCTTTCAATTATGTTTGTTAATTTGAAATTTGGCATTAGAATAAACATCCACTCCTAAACATCCAACATCATCAATTGTCAACTTATTTTTCCACAGAACATATGGCCACGCCAACTGATCTCTCAAACTCCCTGCGTTCAAAAGTTCATTCCACCATTCATTCAAAAGAATCGGACTCTGACCGTTTTTTAAATCTGCAACAATTACATTGGCTTCGTTCAGGCCATAATTTTTCGGAAACCCTTCTGAACAATACTTCACCATTTGTTCTTTGATTTTTTTTGCTGAGCCTCTTCTGTACAGCAAACAAACCTTAGCCTCATCATAAACGCAGTCTCGTGCTCCGTGGCGGTGCATTGCCAATCCGGTTTTGTCACCGCAATTCTGTATCAGAGTGCGGATATCCGACACAACGCGAATATTTCCATCCACATAAATACTATAATCAGCATCATCAAATAATTCCGACGGATGAAATTTCAAATAACGATTCTTTAATGTCGGCGACATCGCTTCAAGTTTTTGGGGAATTGATCTATAGTTCCATTGTCCACTCTTGTTTCGGAATATGTCGGGATTATCAACAAAAGCAACATAAGATACATTGTCGAATTTCAGCAATGGTTCCGGTATTTGGTCATAATTTCCAACAACACAGGTATAAACCACTATTTTTTTTTCTTGAAAATTCAATTTTTTCGACAAAATCAATGGGGACTTGATTTCTTTAGTGTATTTTTTTGCAATTATCTTTGCAGCTCTATTGTCGCGTAATAATTGCAAAACTTTGTTAAAATGCAGATGCGAAATGGCCGCAAAATATTTTAAAATCGCATTCCCAATTTTCTGAGCCTTTGATTTTCTCTCTTTTATGAAATCTGAATTCAATTGTTCAATTGCGGCAACGTAATTGACCCTGTCCATTTTTTTCTCCTACCGAATAAAATAGCATTCAATTACATTAAAATTGAAAATGCTTACATAAAAAATAAAACCCATTACAGCCAAAATTGCAATTGATTGCTTACAATTGATTCGTTTTTGACATCCAACACTAATTGTCCGCATGCCCCTATCAAGCAACATTGCAGCACCAATGTATAGCATCAGCCACATCGGTCTTTGAATTCTAAAAAAATTGGTATCAAATAGAGTCAACGGCAAAAGGATGGAACTGACAAGAACAGCCTTTTGCAAAAAAGAGTAATAATTTGCATCCACAACACCCGCACTTTTTTTCATTCCCTTTGCAAGAAAGTAAAACGCCAGAATAGTGCCCGTATACGCCAAAATTCCAAATGACCCTATAGCTCCGCCACCTTCAAAATACCGTTCCATTCTATTTGCATTTGTCAAGACATTTGCGATTGAGAGCAATTGATTTTTTAAAATGAAAAAAAGAACAAAACACACCATGACCAAAGACGCAAACTTTTTCTCTTTACCTTCAAAAAATGGAAAGAGAAGAAAAGAGAAATAGAAAAAAACGGACGAGTGAACCGCACTTGCCAACAACATCAGTATTATAAACTTACTCTTTCCGTATTTCGCCTTATCTATGAGAAATTGCGTAGACCATAACGCAATACTAGAAGCCAAAAAGAATCGCAGCTGTACTAAATCCATTACTGCAGGAAAAATTAAATAGCAAATCCAAACAAAAGATGCATATTTGGGGCTTTTTACATAATGATTTACTAATTGCAAAATAAACAGACCCGAAATCAACACGACAGCGGATTTACACATGTAATAATCAAATCCGCATAGTGAAAAAAACTTGCATATACCAAACCATATAACACCTAAATCTATATAATCGTTTCCTGCCGCAATATAATCATACGCTGTTTTGTAATTTTTCAGATCAGGGTCATTCACACCATAGCACAGAACCGACAAAAAGAGGACAGACGTCAGTCCAAACAATCGCATTTTATCTTTTGCGAAAAAGCCAACAAAAATGAGAGCACAAAAAGCTGCAGCGAACATATTATTTTTTCACGATAGTCAAGGTGTCCGTGAGAATGCTTTCCCATAGACCTTTTTTATCTCTGGATTTCCACAAGAGTGAAATGAATCTTCGAAAAGAGAATCCCGCTTGCAGGAAAAGAATTCTTTCATCAAATACTGCAGCTAAATTTTTCAAATACTGTATTATCGTGTCAGATGCTTTGAAATAATTCGCACACTCTATCATTTCCTTTTTTTCAGTTAGATTTTTTTTGCAATCAAGAATTCTCTTTTCCAACGAGGTCTGATGCACCAAGCCTATTGTATTTTTTGAGTATATCCGATATTTTGTAGTTATTACATCAAGGTAATACAATCCATTTTTTAAAGCAGCAATAAAATTAACCTTCCAATCATGGGGCATTGAAGAGTCTATTGCAAGAAAATCCTGCTTCAAGCACGAACGAAAAGCACAACAACAGCCTGGAGCAATATTGAACACAGCAACATCGTTTACAGAAATTGGCACCAGCGCACCTTTTTTCACCCTACGCCGTATTAAATTATTGTTTGAATGCCCCCATAACAGTTTAATCGGGTTTTCCTGTCCATTTTCATCAATTCTGACAAAACTAGTCCCTAGTGCCAGCACATTTGGATTGTCTAAAAATGTCTTTGTGATAATTTCAATTTTATTTTCGACCCATAAATCATCATGATCGCACAATACAACAACATCACCAGTAGTCAAGCTTATTGCTTTAGTGAAGTTCTTTGAAAAACCAATATTCTTTTCATTACGAACAACTTTCCAATTGTTCAAATTATTTTCTTTTATAAAATCTTCTATCACATCAGCAGTTCCATCAGAGGAACAATCATCACAAAAAACAACTTCATCTACAGATACTGTCTGTTTGACAATAGAATCCAACTGCGAAAGGATATAATTCCGACTATTGTATGTAGCCATTGCGACAGAAATCTTCATACTACACACTCTTCCTTGCCGCCTTATACCCTTTAAATATGCTTTTCCACATAGCGACGCGACTTCTAGACAAAGGGTATGTAATAGAAAAGAACAAAAAAAGTATTATCATGAATGGCGTACTTGTTCTAGCACCAGCATTGGGATATTTCTTGTGAATAATCCAATTGTTGCGAGCAAAGTAATACAACCTCAAATCGTTATACACTGCCGCAACCTGAATGCGTCTGAAAATATTTGCTTTTGTCAACCGATAAAGCCATTCGAATATGCGATTTTTTTTCGCCTTCCCCATTTGTTGAATCAAATAAGTTTTATTCGCCCGAACAATTATATATCCAGATTGCATTACGCGGCAATTCAACTCAGTATCAACACCATCAATAAAGAAATCTGTTGCATAGCCACCTATTTCGGAAATAACATTAACATTTGTCAAACAAGCAGATGTAATACAGTCTATTGGATTTGTTATTTCGCTCATTTCTGGCAAATTCAACTGCCGATATGTTTCAAGGGTGTATTTTCCGTTATTCAATACAAACGGACAAACAAGAGCGACCTGGGGCTGGTTACAGAATTTAGAGTATTCTTCTATAAGGTTGTTTGCACAGATTGAATCCTGATCCATTGTCAAGATCCATTTAAACCCATCATCTTTTGCTTGACGTAAGAGATAATCCAAACCAAATGCAATACCAGCATTTTCGGGATGTCTATAGTAGCAAACGTCTTGATATAATGTTATAAAATGTTCAATTTCAGTCTTATTGCCAGATGCGTTGTCAAAGAGGTATATCTTTTTCACCTGTCCAACAAGGGCGTCAACATTTTTTTTTAGAAGGTCAATGTCGGGATTATATAAGATAATTCCCGCACAAGAAATTTGCTTTAACTCATCTACGACCATTTCCATCCCCACTTATTAAAATACTTCACAAGTGAAAATATATGGATTCGAGTCAGTTTAAAGTTTGTATGGCTAGCCTTTTCCCACTTATGCACAACGCGAGCAGCTGGGTGCACAACAATCCGGCTTTGTTTGCGAATCGTCCTGCACAAATCGGCATCTTCTGCATACATAAAGTAGCGATCGTCAAAGCCTCTGACATTCTTGAAAAGATCCGTACGCATGACAAGGAAACTTCCCTGTACGAATTCGCATTCAAAATCCTTAGTCTTATCAACATCTTCCATGGTATGGTAGTCAAACCGTTTCTTCAAGGGTTTTATGCGTACATAGCGGCAAAGCAGGTCGTACACCGTGATGTCTCGTCTATAAACCCGGAGCACATTATTGTACTCGTCCGTCAGAACGGGCGCCGTCATGCCGACATCCTGACTTTCATTTAGAAAAGACACTAACGGGGTGAAAACATCAGAGAAAAGAACAATGTCGGGATTTACAATAGCATGGTAATCTGAATTCAGGCACGGAATCACATAGTTATGTCCTTTCCCGAACCCAAGATTCTTCTTGGTATCCACATATTCTACATCGTCATACTTTGAAAGGCTTTCAAGAAATGCACATTTGTAATGATTGTCGTCCGCATAGCCACTGTTATCGACTATATAGAGTTTTTTTGACAAGGACTTTTCCGTAAAGCGCTCAATAGAGTCTATCGCCAAAAGGACGTCATCGTATTTTTTATAGACAACAATAGAGATGGAAAGTGTTACATGGTCAGGCACGATAAAAGCCCACTCTAACCCAATTTTTCCGCAGCAAAAGCGGCGTCAAGACACCCGTTTTTCGCGTCATCAAGACGCCCCTTCCCCAGTATACGGGGAACTGCGGGGTGCGGTCCGGCAAACAAAAAGTCACAAATCAACATCATCGCGAGGGTCTCGTCCGTTCAATGTGCGGCAACCCGTGATGTCCGTTACCACGAATTGCGTAATTGCGTATAAATTTAGAAAATTACGGAAATGCTACAAGGGGGATACATGATATATGGCAGGGAAAGCACAAAATTATATGCAAGGCGGCATAATTTCGGGCTTCCGGCAGGGACTTGGGAAAAATTTTCGGGAAAAAATAAAGAGCCTATTTACAACCGTAGAAAAGCGACACACGCCATTCAGCGGTAATTTCATCGTAAAAAAAAACACACATTTTGCGAGAAATTTTCTCACAAAATGTTGCTTTTGGGGAAATTATTTGTTATTTTTTATATCGGAGAAACAAAATGCTACTGAATTTCACCGTTTCAAATTGGAAATCCTTCAAAGGCAGAACATCCTTGTCCATGATTGCGAGCAAGGAGAAACAGCACGCGAACCACATTCAGTATTTACCAGAATACAAGCTGAACGTGCTCCCCATCGCTGTTGTTTTTGGCGCTAACGCGGCAGGCAAGTCGAACCTGGTCAAGGCAATCGAGTTCGCGGTGGGGCAGATTACCTCTACGGATTTCGACCCCTACCACAAGGAAATAGTGGATACGTTTAGAATCGATCCGGATTATTCTTCCAAAAATAGCGAGTTCGAGTTCACTTTTACAATTGACGACCAGATGTACCACTACCGTTTCGCTCTCACCCACGAAGGCTATGTTGCCTGGGAGAAGCTGGAACGTGCACGCGGCAAACGCCTGAAGGTCGTATTCGAACGCGACGAAAGCAACGCTTTCAGTTTCGAATCTTCTATGCCCAAGGAGGCACGCAATGCAATCCAGGGCACGCTCAGGCAAAGGCTCGCATTGTCTTACATGCAGATTCAGGACATTCCCGGCCTTGAAGAGCTGAAAAAAATTTATTTCTGGTTCCGCTTCAAGCTTGTCGTGCTTACGCCTGCCAGTCGTCTTATCCGCTTTACGGACAAGACCATGCCGACCGACAAACTCTCCATGGTCCTGCACAAGCTGGACACGAGTATCGAGAAAATCGACTTCAAGCCGTTCAACGACTATTCCAACTTCTTTGCGAAGGACTACATCGCCGAAATCGTAAGAATCCTCTCCTCGGGAACGATCAATGTCCTGGCGATGGGAAACAATGACGATTTTTATCGATTTGAATTACTGAACGGCGAACTAAAGTGTTACAAGATGATTTCGTATCACCGCGGAACAAACGGAACCTTAGTCCCATTTGAAATTTCCGAAAATTCCGACGGCACACGTCGATGCCTGCACTTGTTCCCCGCCTTCAATGATCTTGTGTCAATCGGTTCGGACTGTTGCTATGTCATCGACGAACTGGACAGAAGCCTGCACACCAATCTTGTAAAACAGTTGCTAGCCTCTTTCCTTGAAACCAGGAACCAGGATACTCGTTCGCAGTTGGTGTTAACAAACCACGACATAGAGCAGATGGACCAGGACGTATTGCGCCGCGATGAAATCTGGATTGCCGAACGGAGCGCGGAATTTGGATCGACAGAACTGTCCTCTCTTGACGAATTCATTATAAAGGAAGCCAAGATTCGCAAGGACCGCAACTTGCCCAAACTGTACCTCGACGGTTGCCTTGGCGGCGTACCGAATATCGAGTCTTACGCAAACCTGTTTGATTACGCCAATGAGGAATCGGATGGGCAATGACGAGAAAAGATTCAATGAGCTGATCGCAGGATTACACCGCAAGAGCAACAGAAAGGCTCTTGTCGCACCTAAACCCATTCAGACGCAAAAGACCCCTTGTTCCTCGTGGGCCGATGTCAAGCAAGGCTTTCAGTTGAAGTCGGTCAAACCCTTTATTCCGGCAGAAAGTGTTCCCGCACCTATATTGCCTCAAAAGAGAGAGCCCGACCTAGTTTCTGCCGTGAAGGACCTTCTTGTGAGAAATCCGATCGTTGTCGGGCCAGACGGCGTAGCCGTTCATTTAGATGTTCCTGACCGAGACCCCGAAAAGCAAGAGCGCGAGCAAAACGAGCAAAGAACCTTGGAATTCCGAGCCAAGCATTTATGCGGTGGACATGAATACCATTTTGATACTCGGCGAGCACAATATGCAGGATGCATTGTAGAAACCTTAAAACACCCTGCAATTATCGCAGAAGGGAACGACAAGCACTTTTATCTACGCCGATATAAGGACAAGACATTGCATATAGTTATCGTTTCGACCCCAAAGACGAGCGAAGCCACCGTTGTCGGGGTGGCTTACGAAAAAAGCAGCGATCTGGTGACCCAGTACCCGAACATCCCCGCACGAACGGCCAGTCGATCCGGAGTACGCAATGCAGAAAACGCCCAGGTGTTTTACAAGAACAGCAATCTTTGATATGCCAAACGCAACTCCGCACAAGGGGGCGGGCACAAAAAGATTCCAGTAAAAAAAATTAGGAACCTATTGACAGCCGCGTTAAAATGGCTCTGTCAAGCCAATCCGTATAAAAAGTAGGTGCTAGCAAACTTTTCTTGATTTGTAAGCCCCTAGAAAACTGCATTTTTACTTCAAAATCGCCATATTTAGGTAGTTTTTAGGTTTCGGCGCCGCAGCGTAACCACAGCCAATTTACAGCGAATAAAAATTTTTAACGCTGCAATACGGAAAGGCTTGA
>JAEEGH010003182.1_pt1 | contig 43641 bp, 39 predicted proteins | sample 9134181 | NCBI WGS metagenome assembly JAEEGH01 (sample SAMN16246544, study PRJNA631951) | gut metagenome | biome: gut microbiome; feature: rumen; material: DP-attached | host: Bos | place: Iran: Karaj | collected 2018-10 | reverse complement strand
TTCCGCTATTTCCAAGACCGATCGGGGCGCTCTTATAGAAGCAAAGAAACTAATAGATTCGTGCGAAGACAGGATTCCTACGTGCAAAGAACTTGCATCGGCAGTTAACTTAAGTGTTTCAAAATTTTCCAAGATTTTTTCAAAAGTATATGATAAACCGGTTCATTCTTACATAGTTGAAAAGAGACTTGAAAATGCTGCATATATGCTGATTAAAACGGATATGAGCATTGGAGAGATCGCATTTAAAAGCGGATATTCGAAACCGAGCAATTTCTCCGCGGCATTTAAGAAAAGATACGGTGTTCTTCCAAAGGAATACAGAACCGATTTTGGGTATAATTAAACCGTTTTTGGGTTTTTATTTGATCATGGCGAATTGTATAATTCTTCTCGTGGTTAGCTATTGCTAACGTAATAAGAGTCTTACATGGGAGGAATTAGGGTATGAAAAATACTAAGCTTATCGGAAAGGATCTTATCCTTACGGGAGCACTTACAGCACTTATGTTTATTATCTACATGATCATCAGTATTGTTATGAGTCTTGCGGGACCTGTTACCAACGTTTTCTATCCGCCCGCTGTTTCAGTTGTAAATGGTATTGTTATGATGCTTCTTTTGGCAAAGGTGCCAAAGTTTGGAGCACTTTCAATTGCAGGAGTTATACAGGGACTTCTTTCATTCCTTGTAGGCGCATTCTGGACTGTAGGAACAGGCCTTATTGTCGGAGCTTTATTAGCTGATTTCCTTATTATCGGAAAAAGAGAGATCACAACAGGAAAGATGATCGCTGCATATTCGGTATTTAGTGGAATTTTCACATTCGGGGCCATTGCACCCATGAATATTCTGAGAGATGCATTCATGCAGACAACACTCAGAAACGGTCTTTCACAGGAGTATGTTGACGGCCTTATCAATATGACACAGTGGCCTATGCTCACAGTTATTATTATTGCAGGCTTCATCGGAGGACTTGTCGGAGGCTTCATCGGACTTAAAGTGCTTAAAAAGCACTTTGTAAAGGCAGGACTTGTGCAGGCTGCGTAAGTATTTAAATTCAAAAAAGAAAAAATGTAATTTTCCAAGATATATTGAAAAAGGCTGATGCTTTAAGGGCTCAGCCTTTTTGCTCATAAATAAAGAATATCTTTTTGCGGAGTATTTATTATGAATCAATCTATAAGAGAAAAAATACTTGCGGTATCTTTTCATGGAACTGCGAGACTTGATCCCAGACTAAAGCTTTTATTGCTGATAATACTCGGATGTGTCAGCTTTTTTATAAATGGAGATATACCTGTATTACTGCTGATGTTGTCGGTTACGTTATTTGTAATGGCAGGCAGTGATCCCGGTTGGGGAATAAAGATGTTTATAACCTATCTGGTCATCTCATATCTGAATACGTGTCTCAGATATCTGACGATTCCGGTGCTCAGCCTTATGATAAGTATCTTCGGAGTTACGGTGCTTAAGATGATTCCCATCATTACTTTGGGAAGATGGGTGATAAAAAGTACGTATATGGATGAACTTACGGTGTCGTTCGAAAGAGCAGGTATGCCGCTTACGGTGATCATTCCATTTGTTGTTATGTTTAGGTATATACCTACTCTTGCAAAAGAGTATAGGATGATCAGGAATACCATGAGGATACGGGGGGTGAGCGATACGGTGTTAAAAGTATTAACTCACCCGTTTGCGACCGTCGAATACATACTGATACCGCTACTTATGAGATGCCTTAAGGTTTCAGATGAACTTGCGGCTTCAGGTACCACACGGGGAATGGAAAGAGAGAATAAGCGCCATGCACTTCTTAAGATAAAATTCGGTGCTAAAGAATATGTTGTTCTTGCATGTACGCTTTGTTTGGTCATTGCTCTTTTTGTGGCAGACAGGTCTGAGATAGGCCAATACATATTATGGAGACAGGGATGATTAGATTTGCAGATTTTTCCTTTTGTTATGAAGGAATGAATGAAGATACATTGAAGAATATAAATATGGAGATAAAAGACGGTGAGTTTCTCTTGCTCACGGGAAGAAGTGGCTGCGGAAAGTCAACCTTACTTCGTTCGTTAAACGGACTGATTCCGCATTTTTATCCCGGGGAAACAAAAGGAGATCTTTTATACGGAGATAAATCTTTGCTCAAGATGCTTCCTTCTGAGATTGCGGGAAAGGTAGGTACGGTGTTTCAGGATCCGCGCTCTCAGTTCTTTATGACCGATACGACAAGGGAGCTTGCTTTTGGCTGTGAGAATATGGGGTATGAGCGCGAAGAGATAATAAGCAGAGTTGAGAAAGCGGTGACCGATCTTGAACTTGAGCAGTATCTGAACCGAAGTATTTTCGCCTTGTCGAGCGGTGAGAAGCAGCAGATTGCGATAGGTTCCGTATACGCGCTTGCGCCAAAGGTATATATTTTTGATGAGCCCTCCGCAAATCTCGACCATGAGGCTACAAAGCGCCTTGCGGGAATAATGAAGAAGCTGAAAAGTGCAGGATATACGATAATTGTCGCAGATCACAGATTTTATTATTTAAGAGATCTTATTGATAGCGTCATATATATAGAAAATGGCAGTATAGTTGCAAGATACACGGGAAAAGAGTTTTGTGAGCTTGATAAAACACTGAGGATTCACAAGGGACTAAGAACAGTTTATCCCGAAAAAGAAATCGATAATAAGCAGGATGATAAATTGGCTGTGAAATCGAGGCTTGGAGGACATAAGCTTAAGGTTGAAAATCTTTCTTTTGAATATGAAAAGAAGCAAAGGATACTTGATAATATTTCATTTGAAGCGTCTCCCGGAGATGTTATAGGTGTTATCGGACATAACGGAGCGGGGAAGACAACATTGATTTCCGTACTAACCGGAATATTAAAAGAAAAAAGCGGAAAGGTGTATTATGGTGGAAAGAAGCTTTCACCTGCAAACAGGCGCAGGTTGTCTTATCTTGTAATGCAGGATGCCGATTATCAGCTCTTTACAACAAGTGTGGAAGAGGAACTTACGCTTGGAATATCAGATGTTGACAGTGACCTTGTTTCAGGTACGCTTGATAAGCTTGCGCTTTCAGAATATAAAGATAAACATCCGGCAGCTCTTTCGGGAGGGCAGAAACAGCGTGTTACTATCGGCGCATCTCTTATAAAAAACAGTGAAGTGCTTTATTTTGATGAACCGACAAGCGGACTTGACTATGATTCTATGATAAGGGTAAGTGAACTTATAAAAGAGCTTTCAGGCGGCGGAGCGATTATTTTTCTGGTATCGCATGACTTTGAGTTTATTACGCACACATGCACAAGGATGTTTGATCTGGACGCAGAGAAGATGCTTGATGTGAATAAGGGGAATTTGCAGATGCTTGCGAAGAAGTATTTTGCATAAAATATAAATATAAAAAGGAGCAGGTATGACAACAGTAATTACAGTAGGCCTTATAGGAGCACTTCTTATGTTCTGCGGAGACATGACCTTATACTTTGATAAGGATGATTATGTGCAAGACGGAACAATAAATCCTATTATTGATATTATGAAAAAGCTTCCTCCAAAGCGTGTTATGCTTGGCGGCTTGATAGGGCCTGTAGCGGCGTTTCTTTATTGTATAGGCTTTTATCACATTGTACTGATTACGGATGAGGCATTTCATAATGCTGCGTTTGCGGCATTTTTGCTAAGTTGTTTCGGTATTATTGCAGGAGGTGCATATCACAGTCACTGTGCTTATCTTGGACTTCTTGGAGCAGATGAGCATCGAGACGTTTTAGATATAGCCATGAAGTATTTTCAGAAGCTTGCACTTATATTGTATGCAGGTGAAGGCTTGGGACTTCTGATTTTGATAGTTCTGATAGCTTTAGGAAAGACAGTGTTCCCGCAGTGGATGGCACTGATATCTCCCGGAGTTCTTTTTCTTTTAAAGCCATTATCAAGGAAACTCCCCAAGGGACTTCATATGGTCATATGCGGAGGGTATACTAATTTCATTTTTATTGTGTATTACGCTGTGGCTATCATGCAGACTTTGTTATAATCAAAGAGGAAAGTCATTTAGTTTAAACGCTAAATGGCTTTTTTTATCAAGTAGGGAAATAATCCTCATAGTTTTATTGACAAGGAGTTTGGTAAGTGATATAAAACGGTAGTTAGCTTTTGCTAACTGAAAGGGGAGTAAAATGTATGGAAAAAAAATTTGAAATCAAAGATCTTATTACAGTAGGAGTATTTTCGGCTCTTTACTTTGTAGTCATGTTTGCGGTAGCTTGTTTTGGCTTTATTCCCATTTTTATGGTTTTCATGCCGCTTCTTTGCCCGCTTGTAGCAGGCATTCCGCTTATGCTTTATTTTTCAAAAATTAAGCATTTTGGAATGATAACTATCACCGGTACATTAATCGGAATTATCATGTTCGTTATCGGACATCCTTATCCAATCCTTCTTTTCTGTATAGGTGCAGGTCTTTTAACAGAAGTTATTTTAAAGATGGGGAACTATCAGAGCATTAAGCATTGTGTGGCAGGTTCGGCTGTTTTCAGCTTGTGGTTCCTTGGCATGGTTATAGCATTTTTCTTTAGTTTCCGTGAAGCTTATTTTGCCAGCATTGTTGACGGATATGGACAGGAATATGTTGAAGCTATGAAGAGTTACACTCCTACATGGGTATTCTTTGCGATGATTATTATGTGCCTTGTTGGTGGTGCAATCGGTGGACTCTTGGGAGCTAAGGTACTTAAAAAGCATTTTCGTAAGGCGGGTATGGCGTAATGGAATTTGGAGTATGTAGCGATAAGTCCAAAGCTTTTATAAGGTTGGATCCGCGAAGCAAACTGCTCCTTCTTATGGCGATATCTATTATTATGATAGGCGGAACCACAGTAGGGATAGAGGGGGTGCTGCGTATTATTTGTGCGGTAATCCCTTTCTTGTTGCTGCTGAGTATAAGGCAATACAAGGCGGCAACCATATATTTACTGCTTTTAGGAACGGCACTATTTTGTGAAAAGCAAGTGGCACCCTATACTCATGGGATGTGCAATATTATCCTCATGATGATTTGCGGTTTGATTACCAGATTTGTTGCCGGTTATATGATGGGGTGGTACACAGTTAAATCCACATCTGTAAGTGAATTTATAACGGCTATGGAGCACATGCATTGTCCTTCATTCATAAGCATTCCTATATCAGTTATGTTTCGCTATTTTCCAACTTTATCAGAAGAATACAAATCAATAAATGACGCGAAAAGGATGCGAGAGTTGGGGCACCCATTAAAGCAGCCTTTGACTTATGTTGAATACATATTAGTGCCACTTATGATGTCTACGGTCAGAATAGCAGACGAATTATCAGCGGCTTCATTGTCTAAAGGTCTTAGTGCAGGAGAAAAACGCACGCATATCTGCGAAATAGGTATAGGACCGATTGACATAGTGGCTATCATTGGCTCTATAACGATGTTTGTTTTATTTTTAGTTTATTAGGTGAGAAGATGATAGAATTCAAAAATGTTTCGTACTCGTACAATGTAGTTGATGCAGATGGCAATGCTGTTGATAAAGGTGGAGTTTCCAATATAAACCTTACCATAGCAGATGGAGAGTTTGTTGTTTTAACCGGTGGTTCGGGATGCGGCAAGACAACTATAACAAGAATGGTAAACGGACTTATTCCCCAATACTACAAAGGTACTATGGACGGAACGGTAGAACTGGATGGCAAGGATATCTCTGAAACGCCGATATATGAAATAGCAAAAAATGTCGGCAGTGTATTTCAGAATCCACGATCCCAGTTCTTTAATGTAAATACCACTGATGAGATTGCTTTTGCATCAGAAAATCAGAGGAGAGTTCCGTTGGAGATAAAAAGCTCAATAAGAGAAACTGCATCTTCAATGTCTATAGAAAGATTGTTAAACAGAAATATATTTGAGCTTTCCGGAGGCGAAAAGCAAATAATTGCTTGTGCAGGGATTAACGTGCTATCACCGGATATAGTTGTTCTTGATGAGCCCTCTTCTAATTTGGATTTTTATGCCATAGAAAGGCTAAAGGAAATCCTGCAGGACTGGAAGGCTCAGGGCAAAACGATTATTGTTGCCGAGCATAGACTTTTCTTCTTGAGAGAGTTGGCTGACAGATTGCTGATAATGCAAAATGGAGAAATTATCCATGAACTGAATAAAGAAAGGATTTCTACCATTAGCAGTGCTGAGACTGAAAAGCTTGGAATCAGACCATTGAGGCTGGACGATTTGCAGACAGATTTCCAGCATAGAGAACAATCAGATATAACAATAACTCTTGAGAATTTTTGCTTTTCATATAGTGATGGTGAGCACGGTATAGACATACCTGAATTAGAGGTGCCTTCCAATAGCGTTATTGCAGTCATTGGGCATAATGGCGCGGGAAAGAGCACACTTGTAAGAAATATTTGCGGCCTTGAAAAGAAGTTCAAAGGCGTAATGCGATATGGCAAGAAGACCATGAAAAATAAAGAGAGGTTGCATAACTGCTATATGATTATGCAGGATGTAAATCATCAGTTATTTACAGAAAGCGTAAAAGATGAAGCGGTGCTTAGCATAACAGACGCCTCTCTTAGTGAGGAAGAAAAAGAAAAAAAGGCACTTGATATTTTGTCTCAGCTTGATTTGTATGAATATGCTGACATTCATCCTATGGCTCTTTCCGGAGGGCAGAAGCAAAGAGTGGCTATCGCTTCCGGTTTAGCCTCCGAAAAAGGGGTCATGATATTCGATGAGCCAACAAGCGGACTTAATCTTTCGCACATGAAACAGGTAGCAGACGAATTGATCAAGCTGCGAAAATTGGGTAAAACAGTTTTTGTTGTAACTCACGATTTGGAGCTGATACTGTCTTGTTGCGACAGAGTGGTTCATCTGGAAAAAGGGGCAGTTATGGAAAACTATGATATATGCGCGAGTAACATTTCAAAGCTTAAAGCTTTTTTTGGAAAAGAAGCTATGTAAAACATGTGCCTGATTCATATAATACAAAAAATAAGACAGCCGTTTAATATCAATCAATGATATTGATATGACGACTGTCTTATTTTTGTACTATATTAATTTTTCCATCCTGTGGAAACAGCACGTTTTGTAATCATGCTATGATAAATGCCTTGTTTTTTCATGAGAGTTGAATGGTTTCCGGTTTCGGCAATCATACCATCCTTTATAACCATAATCTTGTCGGCGCCCATTATGGTGTTGAGCCTGTGGGCAATAACAAGAAGGGTTTTTCCTTTGCAAAGCTCTGAAATAGCTGACTGGATATAGCTTTCATTGTCAGCATCTACACTTGCTGTAGCCTCATCCAGGATAACAATAGGAGAGTCCTTGAGGATACATCTTGCAATGGAAAGACGCTGTGCCTGGCCACCGGAAAGAGATGCTCCGCCTTCACCGATAACGGTATCAAATCCTTCGGGAAGCTCCATAATGAAATCATAACAGCGAGCTTTTTTAGCTGCTTCGATGACTTCCTCTTTTGTTGCATCGGGGCGACCAAGAGCAATGTTATTATAGATGGTATCCTGGAAAAGATATACTCGTTGGAATACCATACTTATATTATCCATTAAAGTTGCAAGAGGTATTTTTCTGATGTCTTTTCCACGCAAGAGAATACTTCCTTCTTTAACATCCCAGAATCGGGTAAGCAAACTTGCTATTGTAGATTTTCCGCCACCGGAAGGGCCAACAAGTGCAACCATGTCACCCTTATTAGCTTTGAAAGATACATCTTTTAAAACATCTTTGGAATCATAAGCAAAGGTCACATTATTGTATTCAATTTCTGTGGCTGCTTCACTGCTTAATTTGTCAGTGCCGTTATCATCTAATTCTTTCTCGGCAAATAAAGCTTCAATTCTGTCCATGCAGGAGTTCATAACTGTAAGTCTTGCCTCCTGATCATAGAAGGTTCTCATTGGTACAAATAAATCAAAGAGACAAAGAAGCATACCAAAGAAAAATTTAAGCTCCATTAATCCGGTGAAATACAGTATTGCTGAGACGCCAAGGATTGTAACGGTGCCTAAACCATAGAGAATAAATATTGCTCGCGTCCAAGGTGTATGAGAATGCTCGAAATCAAGATTTACACGGCAATTTTCTTCAAAACTGTCTGTAAGTTCCTTTGACTTATCCCCAAGGAGGTTATAAGTCTTTATGATACCGATTCCCTCTGTAAAGTTTAGAACTGCTTCAGTCTGTACTTCTGAGGCCTCTTGCTTTTCATCTGAATGAACAAGATCATTTTTCATCATTCCCTGACCTATCATAACCATAAATAAAGAGATGATGGCAGAAGCAAAGCCTAAACGCCAATCAAAGAAGAACATAAACACTACCATAATAAACTGTGCGAATAAGTAACTCATCATGTCGGCCAAAACCATCATGCAGTTTTCTTCTATAAAGACCATATCAGTTGATAATACGGAACTGATTTTACCTATATTACCCTCGGTAAAGTAACCCATAGGAAGTTTGCGTAAATGCTCGCCCAGCTTCATTCTCATGTCTGCGAATATTTTGTATCCGGCAGCGCTTTGCATTCTATCTGCAAGATACTGAGCTATGGCTTGAGCTATTACACCTGCTACCATTATTATTGCAGTTCTGATGCAAATAGCTTTTGTGATAGTACCCTCTATATATGCTGCAAGAATGAAATACATTAATATGATAGGAACCTTCATAAACATACCTTTAAGGAAAGACATGACAAAGGCACCGTAGATTCCGCCTTTATATTTACCGGAAACCCCTATTATTCGTTTGATCAATCCTAACATGCTTCCACCTCATTTCCCTCTTTTTCAGTTGCATTGGCAATTTTCCAGTTAGCACTGGCTTCGCTACTGTTCCAAAGTTTTTTGTATTCTTCGCAGCTGCCAAGAAGAGCTTCATGGGTATCAGCGGCTACTAAATTACCATCCTTCAGCACACAAATTTTGTCGGCGTTTACGATTGTTTGTAATCTATGGGCGATAACCAGAACGGTTTTGCCCTTGATTATTTCTGCAATAGCAGAATTCATTTTTTCTTCATTTTCAGGATCGATGAAAGCGGTGGCTTCATCAAGTACGATAACAGGAGCATTTTTAAGAATAGCTCTTGCTAAAGAGATACGTTGTCTCTCGCCACCGGAAAGCATCTTTCCGCCATCACCGGCCATGGTATCAATACCCTTTGGCAATCTGGCAAGAAATTCACTACACTGAGCTTTATCAGCTGCATCAAGCACCTGTTCTCTGGTAGCGGAAGGATTTCCTATCAAAATATTTTCGTACAAAGTAGTATTGAAAAGGAATTGTTCCTGAGACACATATGATATTTGATTGTTTAATGCTTCAATGCTCATGTCAGTGATATCCTGACCGCCAAGAGTGATTCTGCCTCCGTTAAGGTCGTAGTAATGTACAAGCAGTTTAGCCAGAGTGGATTTACCACTTCCGGATTCACCCACAAGGGCGGTCATTGTGTCTTCCTTAAGGTCTAAGTCAACACCGTGAAGTACTTCCGCATCTTTATATCCGAATCGGACATTTTCGAATTTAACTTCGCAAGAGGTACCTTTGAATTCATTTCCACCTGTCTTAAGTGGTTCACCATCCATAGCTGCTTCAATCTCAGAGATTTTGTAATTCAACTGAGGGATTTTTCCTGCAAACGCCAATGCCTTAAGAAGAGGAGTACCCATTGAAAGTGAGAGGCAAAAGACAAGAACAAGGTTTGCAATTGTTGAAGTGCCATTGATAACAAAAAGAGTACCTACCGGCAAAGTAACAAGTGCGATACATGGAAGAACGGCACTGTACAATGCCATCCATGGCCAGCAAACCTTATACCAGGCAAGAGTTAAATCGCGATAACTTTTAACATCATTTTCATAGCGCTTATAAGATTCACCGTCGCGGCCGAAGACTTTTATAACTTCCATACCATTTACATATTCAATGATTGTAGCATTCATCTTAGAAGCAGCAGAATAGTAGGCGTTCATTCTTTCCATGCCTGCTTTAAACATCATTCCCATGGCAGCAAGACCGATTGGTAAAGAGCAAAGAGAAAGTAGTGCAAGCTTCCAATCTGCTATAAACATAAAGACTAATGCTATTACAGGAATGCACAGATTTGAGAGTCCTTCCGGTACGGCATGTGCAAGCAAAATCTCTATCTGTTCGATATCATCGGTAAATAGTTTTTTGATTTTTCCGTTACCCATATCCTGAATAGCACCAAGAGGCTGTTGTTCTAACTTTCGTTGCAGAGATATTCGGATTGTTTTTAATGTATTGTAGGCTGAAATATGAGAGAATTTCAGACCGAGTACGTACAAGTTAGAGAAGGCTAACTCGCAGGCACAAATAATCACTAAGTAAATGCCAAAAGATTTAACGGAGAGAGATTCTCCGTTAAGCAAAGGCTCGATAATCTTGTATACCAGAAAATAAGGTATCATGGAAGCAATGAGAGCAATTAACATTGTGATCATTGCGGCGTAAGTATACTTTATATAGTTACCCATATAAGGCTTTATTTTTTTAAACATTTTTCTCACCTTTCTGCTAATAGTATTGTGTCAGTCCAATTAAAGAATCGACACATGATTTTACAGTGCTGTTCTATTTCCTTCCAGCTTAGATCATGTGTAAAGGGCTCATAAACAGAAGTCCAGAAGGAAGTACAAATTACATGCAGTTCCTTACTTGTGATATCTGTTCGTGCAAGATTACGACGCTTGGCTTCGTTGTAATATTTTTCGTATGCCTTACTCATGGATGAAACAAAGTCATGCTGATAGTTTTCAAAGCGAGTGCCGGATGATTTACAGATCAAAAGCACAAAACCATCTTTCAGATTCCAAAGCATTTTGAATAGCTCCAGGGTATTTTCTTCGTTCATATCCCATGCGTGACATATTTCATCGTCAGTGAGTTCTGAAAGATTAGGGAGAGTGCGTTTGTTGATAAAATCTTCAATTGCATCAACGGTATCTTTCACTACCGCACAGAATAATTCCTCCTTACCTTTATACCGCTTGTATAGAGCACCTGTAGTAATGCCGGCGTTTTCGCAAATAGTTTTAAGTTCAGCCTTTAAAAAACCATTTTTTAGGAACTCTGCTTTAGCACTGTCTAATAGTCTGGGGTCTATACTTTTATCAGGTACTGCCATTTGTGACCTCCTAAATATTACTGAAAATTGAATTACCGATAACTCGATTTTCAATATAGCATAGGCCTTTGCTTTTGTGAAGCGGGAAAATAAAAAAGAGGGAGTCAAAGGGACGGTTCGTTTGACTTGCCTTTAAATTTTTTGTTCAAAAGTTAGCAAAAACTAACAAATGGTGATATTATATATCAGAATGTCGAAGTGACACTCGAGGTAAGTTTAATTATTAGTTAGCTAGAACTAACTAAAACAATTATATCAAAAGGAGTAAAAGTAGTATGGATGGAGTAATCACAAAGAAGTCAAACGGAAAGCTTGGTGGAAAGGATCTGATAAATATCGGAATATATGCCGCTATTTATTGTGTGATAATGACGGCAATCTCAATGCTTGGTTTTATACCTGTTCTTATGCCGTCGCTCGCGGTGTTGTGTCCTCTTATCGGCGGAATAACAATGATGCTTTTTTATACCAAGGTAAAGAAGTTTGGAATGATAACTATCATTACTGTTTTGATCGGAGCATTTTTGTGGATAACCGGAATGGGCTATTGGCCTTTTATTTTTGGAATTATTTGCGGTGTTGTTGCGAATCTTATTGCTAAGGGTGGAAATTACGCAAGCAAGAAGATGACGATGTTAAGCCATGGGATCATGAATATTACAATCTTTGGATGTTTCCTTCCTTTGTATCTTGATATCGACGGTTACTTTGCGTCAAGAACATCTTACGGAAGTGATTATGTTAATGTGCTCAAGACTATTTTTCAGCCTTGGACAGCACCTATAATCTTGGGATGTACATTTGTTTTCGGTGTTCTCGGAGCACTTCTTGGAATGAGCTTTATGAAGAAGCATTTTGAGAAAGCCGGTATTGTTTAATGGAAAGTGAATTATACAATCGTAAAAAACTAAATCGAGGCCTTGTTATGGATCCTAGGACAAAGCTTCTTATCCTTATCACGATAACAACCTTTGCGCTTGGCGGTGCAGGCGGGAAAAGAGTGGAAGCACTTGTGCCGGTTTTGTGTATGATGCCTTTCCTGCTTCTTATTACGGCAAAGAGATTTAAGACGGCTGTCATAGGGATATTTTTGTTCTGGGTTACGACATTTCTTTTAGGATTTGCAAATACCCACGGCATGAGCGGATTTCTATATTACATTCTTCTTGGTTCATGCGGAATTCTGGGAAGATTTCTTCCGTGCATAATGATGGGACGTTATCTTATGGAATCAACAACGGTCAGCGAGTTTAATGCCGCAATGAAAAGAATGCACGTAAGTGACAACTTTATTATTCCTATGTCTGTTATGTTCCGCTTTTTTCCTACGGTAATAGATGAAGCTGAGTCTATAGGATGTGCTATGAAAATGCGCGGAATAAGCCTTACCGGCAAGCATGCATCAAAAATCATTGAATACAGAATGGTGCCTCTTATGACATGTTGCGTCAATATAGGTGAAGAATTGTCAGCAGCTGCGCTTACAAGAGGGCTTGGCGGAAATGTAAAAAGGACAAACATCTGTAAGATAGGTTTTCGAATGCAGGATTATGTTGCGATGACATTATGTTTGATTCCGTGGATATTACTGATTGTGGATGTGGTGAAATGATAAAGTTTGAAAATGTAAGTTTTAATTATCCGGATTCTGATGATGCATCTGTAGAAAATATCACTTTGGAAATAAAAAAGGGCGAGGTGGTCCTTCTATGCGGAGAATCAGGATGCGGAAAGACAACGCTTGTCAGGATGATAAACGGTCTTATACCGCATTTTTATGAAGGGCGGATGAATGGACATGTTTATGTAAATGAAACGGATACCACTCAGGCTGAACTTTACGAAACGGCAAAGACTGTCGGATCTGTTTTTCAGAATCCAAGAAGTCAGTTCTTTTGCGTTGATAGCACAAGTGAGCTGGCATTTGGACCTGAGAATATGGGGATATCCGAGAAAGAGATACTTGCAAGAATTGATAAGACGGTATCTTCCATGAATATCAGACCTCTGATGGACAGAAGTATATTTGATATGTCGGGTGGAGAGAAGCAGAAAATAGCATGTGCTTCTGTAGATACACTTAATCCTGAAGTATGCGTTCTTGACGAACCGTCATCGAATCTCAGTCTTGAAGCAATCGATGATCTTAAAGACACATTGGATTGTTGGAAAAAAGAGGGAAGGACAATAGTGGTTGCAGAGCATAGGCTATATTGGCTAAAAGACATATGCGACAGAGTCATATGTTTAGAGAAAGGCAAGATAGTCTTTGACATGACGATGGATGAGTTCAAAAACTTAAGCGAAGTGGAACTAAGAAGTCATGGACTTAGATCTGTAAATGAGAATCTTGAAATGACTCCCGTAAAAGAAAGTCCTTTAGATGCAGGAAATATGATTCTTGAAAATTTTTCATACAGCTACAGAGGTTTCGATGCACTTGATATAAAAAGGCAGGAAATTCCACGCGGCGAAGTGATTGCCATAGTCGGACATAACGGGGCGGGAAAATCCACTTTTTCTAAATGCGTCTGTGGTCTTATGAAAAGTTTCAAAGGATATATTGAGATCGATGGAAAAAAATACAAATCCGGAAAGCTTCTTAAGAACGCGTATATGGTTATGCAGGATGTAAATCATCAGCTTTTCTGTGAAAGTGTTATGGATGAAGTGACACTTGGCATGGACGATGAAAATGAAGAGATAGCGCTGGAAGTTCTGGAAAAGCTTGGGCTCAAAGAATTTGCAGACAGGCATCCTATGAGCCTTTCGGGAGGGCAGAAGCAGAGAGTTGCAGTGGCAAGTGCAGTTCTTTCGGAAAAGGAAATAATATTATTTGATGAACCGACAAGCGGGCTTGATTTTTACAATATGGAGAAAGTAGCTGAACTTATAAGGTCGCTTAGAGGAAACAAAACTGTTTTTGTAGTTACACATGATCCGGATCTTATACGAAGATGCGCAACAGTTGTTCTTATACTGGAAAAAGGTCATGTTGCTGATATTAAAATAAGCGGAGGAAATAGCAAAGATGGAAAAGAAAAAGAGCGTTATTTCGCAGCTGTTTGAGTATGCGGGGAATCACAAGTATTTTACTGTAAGTTCATGGATTCTGGCTGCGATAAGTGCGATTGTAGCACTGGTTCCATTTTATTACATATGGTGCATTATCAAAGAGGTTGTGGAAGTTCGCAATGATTTCGGAAAGGCGACACATATTGTTTCTTACGGATGGAGCGCTGTCGGGATGAGCCTTCTTGCTATGGTGATATATATCGCAGCTCTTATGTGTTCACATATTGCCGCATTCAGAGTTCAGGCAAATATGAGAACAAGGATGATGGAGCATGTAATGAAGCTTCCAATGGGATATATCGAATCACAGGGGAGCGGAAAGATAAGAAAGATAGTTGCCGATTCAAGTGCTGCTACGGAGACATTCCTGGCACACAGCCTTCCCGACAAGGCGGTAAGCTATGCAACTCCCATAGGACTTATTGCAATGCTTCTTATCTTTGACTGGAAGATAGGTCTTATCTGTCTTATTCCCGCTGCTCTGGCCTTTCTCATGATGGGCAGTATGATGGGAGAGAAGATGCAGGAAGATATGAAGGAGTATCAGAATGCTCTTGATGAGATGTCGGCAGAGGCGGTTGAATATGTAAGAGGTATACCTGTCGTAAAGACTTTCGGTCAGTCTGTATTTTCTTTTAAAAGATTCAAAGATGCGATTGATAAATATGAAAAGTGGACTATTACCTATACTGTCGGCATGAGGATGCCTATGATAGGCTTTACAACGGCGGCAAATGCGATATTTGCTGCGCTTGTGGCATGCAGTTTTATTTTTGCAAGAAATACGGTAACGGATCCGTTTTTGTATAACATTCTTTTCTACATCATAATCACGCCCATTCTCACGGTTACACTTATGAAAGTGGCATACGCGGGAGAGAGCCAGATGATAGTAAAAGATGCTCTTGAGAGGATGTATTCTCTTTTGGAAGTTGAACCGCTTAGAGAGGCAGCAGATCCTAAGATGCCTAAAGATAGCGGAATCAGCATAGACAATATCAAATTTACTTATGACGAAAACAAGATGAATGCGATAGACGGCATCACACTTGATATTAAGCCCGGTGAGCATGTTGCGTTTGTCGGACCTTCGGGAGGCGGTAAGACCACGCTCGCTTCACTTATCGCAAGGTTCTGGGATGTTAAAGAGGGCAGTATTAAGATTGGTGGCGTCGATGTAAAAGATATTGCGACCAACGAGCTTATGAAGCAGGTTTCATATGTTTTTCAGGATAGTAAGCTTCTTAAGATGTCAATCTTAGACAATGTCAGAATGGGAAGACCTGATGCTACGGATGAGGAAGTTATTAAGGCTCTTAAAGATGCAATGTGCTGGGATATTATAGAAAAGCTTCCCAATGGCATACACACGATGATTGGAAGTAAGGGCACTTACGTATCCGGAGGAGAGGCACAGAGAATCTCTATTGCAAGAGCGTTCCTTAAGAATGCGCCGATTCTGATTCTCGATGAAGCGACAGCTTTTGCAGACCCTGACAATGAGATCATGGTTCAGCAGGCGTTTGCAAATCTGTCAAAAGACAAGACCGTAATAATGATCGCACATCGCTTATCTACAGTTGTTGATGCCGATAAGATATGCGTTTTGTCAGGCGGAAAAGTGGCAGAGTCGGGTAAACATGATGAGCTTCTTAAAAAGAACGGTATCTACAGCCATATGTGGAACGAGTATCAGAAATCTGTTAATTGGAAGGTAGGTAAGGGCGCATGAGTATAATGGAAAAAATGCAACATAAATATGCGCTTTCGGAGCAGGGTACCAAAGATATGGTGAAAGCTTTCGGAGCGTGCACTTTAGCAAATCTTGCACAGATGATGCCGGTTGGTATTCTTTTTACAATGGCAGGGGATCTGCTTTCAGGCAGTATTCCCAAGGAACATGTAATACTGTTTGTGGTAGGCGGTCTTATTTGCCTTTTCCTTATCGCTTTTACGGAGTATCTGCAGTATAATGCGACTTTCTTTTCAACCTACGTGGAGAGTGGTGTAAGAAGGCGTTCGCTTGCAGAGAAACTTAGAAAGATTCCACTTTCGTTTTTTGGTAAAAAAGATCTTGCCGATCTTACAAATACAATCATGGCCGACTGTGCTATGATCGAGACTGCTTCGTCGCACTGGCTGCCTGAACTTGTGGGAGCATTTATTTCAACTACAATCGTGGTTGTCAGCCTATTCTTTTTCGATGCGAGAATGGCTGTTGCGGCAGTATGGGTGCTTCCCGTAGCTTTCATCATAGTCTTTACATCAAGAAGTGTTATGCATGCTGTAAACCGAAGAGGAAGCAGATACAAAGTAACATGTCTTGACGGAATTCAGGAGGCACTTGAGACTGTGCGAGATCTTAAGGCATACAATGCGCAGGATTCATATATGGTAGGACTTACGAAGAAGATAAAAGATGTTGAGTCTCACAATATTTTCTCGGAGTTCTTAAATGCAGCATTTGTCTGCAGCGCGCAGATGATCCTTAAATTGGGAATCGGTACAGTTGCCGTAACGGGATCGGCACTTCTTATCAAAAATGAAATTGATGTTGTGACATTTTTCATGTACTTACTTGTAGTATCAAGGATGTATGAACCTCTTCAGATCGCACTTCAGAATTTCTCGGCGCTTATTGCGACAGATACACAGTGCGAGCGAATGGATGAAATCTTTTCACATTATGAGCAGACAGGAACGGAGGAACTTACCAATAGCGGATATGATATTGAGTTTAAGAATGTAAAGTTCTCATACGAGGACGGCGAGACTGTTCTTAAAGATGTGAGCTTTGTGGCTAAGCAGGGCGAGGTTACAGCGCTCATCGGACCTTCGGGAGGCGGTAAGACTACGGTTTCAAGACTTGCTTCAAGATTCTGGGATATCGACGCAGGTCAGATTACGGTTGGAGGAATGGATATTTCGAAGATCGATCCCGAGAAGCTTTTGTCGATGTATTCAATCGTTTTCCAGAATGTTACTCTTTTCAACAATACCGTACTTGAGAATATCAGAATCGGTAGAAAAGAGGCTACGGATGAAGAGGTTATGGCTGCGGCAAAACTTGCTCACTGCGATGAGTTCATAGAGAAACTTCCCGATGGATACAATACGCTGATTGGCGAGAATGGCTCTGAGCTTTCAGGCGGCGAACGTCAGAGAATTTCTATAGCAAGAGCGTTCCTTAAGGATTCACCAATTATCCTCATGGATGAAGCGACGGCGTCTCTTGATGTAGACAATGAATCGCTTATTCAGGAAGCAATCAGTGACCTCATAAAGGACAAGACGGTTCTTATAATCGCGCATCGTATGAGAACGGTAGACGGAGCGGATAAGATAGTTGTTCTTAAGGATGGAACTGTTGCAGAATCAGGTAGTCCTTCAAAGCTTAGGGAGAGTGATGGAATCTACAAGCACATGATCTCTGTTCAGATGCAGTCTGAGAAGTGGAAGATGGCATAAGATTAGTATAATAGGGCGGTACGTGGTGATGGTTCACCATGTACCGCCTTTGGTATAACATATTTTTATTCAAGCAGATCTGTCATGCTCCTTATACTGAGTGCAACCGTTGATGTGTTGTGCAGAAGTGACGTTGTGGTTGGACTGAAGATTCCAAGCATTCCCATAAGGATGAGGAATGAGTTAAAGCCCAGTATTGTACGATAGTTAAAGTCAATTCTGTCCATCAGTTTGCTACTCAGCTCTTTTAAGGTTATGAGAGCAGATAAATCTTCGGAAGATATTGTTATATCGGCTATCTCTTTTGCAATTGAAGCGCCGGTGCTTACAGCTATTCCGGCATCAGCTTCGGAGAGAGCGGGAGAATCGTTTATCCCGTCACCGACCATTACGACTTTGCGCCCTGCTTCGTGTTCTGCCTTGATGAATGCAGCTTTGTCTTCGGGCAGAACTTCTGAGAAATACCTGGTTACGCCCGTTTTTGAAGCGACCGATGCGGCAGTTCTTTCGCTGTCGCCTGTCATCATTACAATATTTTCAAAGCCGATGGTTTTCAGCTTTTTTATAACAGACGGAGCCTCTTCTCTTATCGGATCTTCGATAAGTATGACGGCTGACAGAATTCCGCCTATAGCCATGTATAGGTGCGAATACTCATTTGGAAGCTTGTCGAAACGATCTTTTTCTGCTTCCGGAATAATACAGTTTTCATCTTCAAAAATGAAATGATGACTTCCGATACAAACTTTTTGGTTGTCTATGGTACTTGAAATTCCATGTGCAACAATGTACATGGCCTTGGTATGTTTTTCTTCGTGTGACAGGTTCTTGTCTTCTGCGGCCTTTACAACAGCATTTGCGATGGAGTGAGGATAGTGTTCCTCAAGGCATGCGGCAAGTCGCAGCATTTCATCCGCATCCGAGCCGTTAAATGTTATAACATCATGGACTTTTGGATTGGCATAAGTAAGAGTGCCCGTCTTGTCAAAGACAATTGTAGTTGCATCGGCTACGGCTTCCATAAATTTGCCGCCTTTAACCGAGATTTTATGATTTCCGGCTTCGCGCATTGCGGAAAGAACGGCAATAGGTATGGACAATTTAAGTGCACAGCAGAAATCCACCATCAGAATAGATGTAGCTTTTGTGGCATCCCGTGTAAATAGCCATGTAAGCAGAGTTGCACCAAATGTGTACGGAACAAGCCTGTCTGCGAGGTGGGAAGCATGTGCTTCGGTGTCGGACTTGAGTTTTTCCGACTCTTCGATCATTGTTACGATTCGGTCATATCTTCCCGAGCCCTGAGCTTTTTGCACAGAGATGATAAGTTCTCCTTCTTCGAGAACGGTTCCCGCATATACGAGGGAATCGATTGTTTTATGAACGGGAGCGGATTCGCCTGTCATTGCCGCCTGATTAACGGAGGCATCGCCGTGTAAAACAATTCCGTCCAAAGGAATCATGCTTCCTGTGCGGACTACTATGTTGTCACCAATTTTTACATCTGAAATATTTACAAGAATTTCCTGAGAATCATCTGTTATAACCCAGACTTTGTCTATATTAAGTGACATAGCCCTTGCAAGGTCGTCCACCGATTTTCTGTGTGTCCATTCTTCCATTATCTCGCCGATTTTCAGAAGAAAGATTACGGAACCTGCGGTATTGTGATCTCCTCGAAGTAAGGAAACACCTATACTTGTAGCGTCAAGAACAGATACTTCGAGTTTTCCCTGCAGAAGAGTTTTAATTCCACTGATGATATACGGAATAGCTTTCCAAATGATTATCAGCCTGCCGATAGAAGCGGGCAGGAACAGCTGATTGAGTACCTTTCGTGCAATATGAAAGAACATCTCATCTTCATATTCTATGCGAAGTTCACGTCCGGTATGTTCGGGGACAGCTACTTCGGTATTTATAATGTCAAAAGCAGACAGAGAAGATAAGACTTCATCACGTCTGTTTTCGTCAAAAAATATGATGGCATTTGATGTTCTTTCATTTACAGAAACTTTTTTTACATAATCAAAAGAGTCCAGATAATACTCAAGTCGGTCGGCTTCGAAAGGCGTCATGTGCGACCGGTATAAATGGACTCTCATTCTTTCTTTTGATTCATGAAGTATTTTACATCTCATACAGCGCCTCTTGCTTATACTCCTGCATTTTCAAGGACGGCCTTGGCATCAGCGATTTCTTTTTCTCTTTCTTTGGCATATCTGCTTTCGTTGATCTCTTTTGCGTCAGCGCTGATATCCTGGCAGTTTTCCTTGATGTTCGTATATGTTTCCATAACTGAATCTTTGCAACGATATGCAGCGGCGGTTATATGAGTGTAGCATTTCTTTGCATCATTGCTTCCAAGAATTTTAACTCCTGCCGTTCCAACCAAGAATCCACAGGCTATCTTTCCAACTGTACTCCACTTGATCATAAGTTATCCTTTCTGTGCATTTTATAAAAATGCGCATATCATTTAATGTTTTGGTAATTAATCATTATAGGAAGATAGAATTTCAAATGGAAGATATGTGCGGCATTGCAAACGAGAAGATTTCTCAACAACAAAACTTTTGGCCAATAATGCAAAAAAGTTATTTCAAACCTGCTTGTTTAAGTGCTTCATTGTAAGCATCTTTTACAGCCCCGGTTGAAAAGGTTGCACCGCTTACGGTATCGAAATCTGCAAGAGGATCTTGCTTTATCTTATCAACCAGTTCCTCTGAATAATGCTTGTAGTCACTTTCATCTTCGTAATCGGGAAGAGTAATATCGGTAACTTCTCCGTTTTCTACTTTTATCTCAACCGTTATATCACCTGTGTATCCAAAGCTCGTAGCGCTGTAAACACCGTCGGTGACTGATAATGAGTTTGCGCTTGATTCGGTGCTTTCGGAAGATGTGCTCATATCATCCGAAACATTTTTAGGATTCGAAACGGTGGTTATATAAAGATAGAAGATAAGCGAAACAAAAGTAACAAGGATAAGTGATATATATCTGAATTTATCCAGGTTAAAGTCTTTGTGAGAAACGCTGTAAGCCTTTAGAGGGCGACAGATAAAATACCACAAGAATATGATCGAATACATAAAGATATTCAGAGCGGATCTTGAATCGCCTCTCAGTGCGCCTTTTACATACAGCAAGAGTATGTGTACATAGATCATTGGGCAAAAGATATATGCAAAACGCTGTAATTTTTTCCAAGCCTTCGGGTTCATTTTTTTTCTGATCTTAATAAAAGATGTAATGAACAGAGGAATCATGATGCACAGCATGATAACTGAAAAGATATACAGTGCGGATGCATTTGGAGATAACAGGGCAGAAAAAGAAAAAACGTGTCCCAAAGCCAGAATTGATGCGATTATCGACAGCGGCCCCCTTATAGACATAAGGAGCTTTATTGGCTGTGATCCGTTTTTAAATGTTGCCGCATACATTACCAGGACAAAAAACGAGGTGGCAAGACCTGCTTTTGTGAACATGGGAAATATGTATGTTCCTACAAAACCGCCGGGGCTTATCCCCTGCAACTGTAAGATGATTGTTGCAAGGGAAAGGATTGAAAAAATCACATAAAAAGGCGTTGGATTTTTTTGCAGCGGTTTTTCAAACAGGAGAACAAATAATATGGCTGTCAGTAAGGATATGAAAATAATCATGCAATATTGCTCCTTTTTGAAAAAATATATCTGTTATTTCTATGTTATTTCTTTGGCTCTTCTTTTGCGGGAGCCACTTCGGTGATATCAACATCAAGTGTGACATCGGGATATCCCGAAGATTTTACAATTACTTTAAATGTACCTGTCTTGTCAAAAACATTTGAGACAGTCTTGTCGACAGTGCCGTCTTCTTTGATGAGCTTTGCGCCTTTATGGCCTGTTCCGGATACTTCGTTGCCGTTGACGTCATAAGCTTCGATATTCTTGATATATGCGGCGAACTCATCATCTGAAGCATTATCGGCCTTTACTACGCCGTTTTCACTTGCTGCGGCAACTGCTTTGTCTGTTGAAAGTACGAAATCGGCTGTATAAGGTGCGTAGACACCTGACTTATCGCTTATGGTAAGAGTGTATTTACCTGCAAGGGCTTCTTTCCATGTGATATTTGTTCCGTCACATGTGATATCGCTGCTGTCACCTTCAACTGAATATTCAGGTTCATAATCTTCAGGGAAACCGGTTACTTTAACGGTGGTTGTCTTACTTGTAAGTGCAGTATCGGCAACAGTTATCTCGTTGTCGAATTTCAAAGGAAGATAGAGATTAACATTTGTCTTTTTTACACCTTCTGTCGTATATAGTACAATCTCGTCGATTGTCTTTCCCGGAAGATCTGCGTACGGAAGATATGCAACGGTGTTACCGTGAGGTTCCTTATAGTTTTCTGTTGTTGCGAATGCAATCTCAAAGCCGCGCCATACATTTTCAAGTGAACGCATTCCGTAAGTCTTCCCCTCGGTTGTGTGAATTGTTGCGGCAAATACTACCTGAGAAGAAAGAGATTCGTCAAGATCAATCTCATAGTCACCCCAGTGTGTGGCTGTATTTATGCTTGCTTCGGCTAAAGAAAGATCCTCGGCATCACCGATGGTTTTACTGAATGAATATTTTCCGGAAGAATCTTTTGAAAGTTCTTTATAATTCTTTGGAATTTCTGCAAGCTCGACATAAGAGTAGTCGGCAGCATCATACAAAGCCGCTTCGTCGCTTACTTTTAAACTTTCGTCAATTTCGGTTCCTTCGGGAATGCAGACAGGGAAACTGACGCCTAAGATTTTACTGTTATCTTTAAGGTGATAGGTACCGCCTGTTAGTTTGTCATTAGCGGCTTTATTCATGGTCGCACTTGATACGGCATCAACTCCTTCGCCGCCTTCGAATTCATTTGCAAAGAAATCTCCGTAAGGAATGTTCATTTTTACAAATGTTCCGGTTGCACTTGTACTGTCGGTTGCATCATCGGAAGTTTCCTTTGCACTGTTATCAGTGTTGGAAGCAGATGAATCCCCGGCTTCTTTTCCGCATCCTGTAAGAGAAAATACAAGAATAGCGGAGCAGATGACTGACAAAACTTTGATTTTCATAGTTAAAGCTCCTCTCTAAAATAAGAAAAATGTTGAGTTAGCAATAGCTAACCAGCCACCGGTGAATTCTATCATAGATTCTGTGGCTTTGATATGAGCAAAATAGACAAAAAATTGTAAATGGTTACCAGAAACTAACGGAAAAGTGTTGACAAAGAAGTTAGCTAGTGCTAACATGAACGCAGTTAGGTAAATCTAACGTGTGACATACGTATGTTTACAGAAATCTCCTACACAAAATGCCGCATCTTGCCAATGCGGCATTTTTTCTGCGGTTTGGTGGATAGAAATGTTTTTGCGATTATGCTATTGACAAACATTCTTAATAAGAATATTCTATGTTTGAGGTTAGCATAAGCTAATAATGATTGTATGATGCTAACTCAAGTTACAGGAGGGTAATATGACACTTAATGATGCGGAACTTGGTAAGGAATACATAATTGATGCTATAGACACAGGTGGAGATGAGGAGATGGAGAGCTTCCTTTTTTCACTGGGATGTTATAGCGGAGAGAAGATTACTGTTGTTGATAAGAAACGTAATCTTGTGGTCGCTATTAAGGATGCAAGATATAATATCGATCCTGAGTTAGCAGGAGCTATCAATATCTGAGGATGTGCAGAAATCTGCTTTCCATAAATTTTTTTAAACGATTTTAGGAGGAATTGTAATGAGAATCGCAATGGCAGGTAATCCCAACAGTGGAAAAACGACCATGTACAACGCTCTGACGGGAAGGAGCGAGAAGATTGGTAACTGGGCAGGAGTTACTGTTGACAAGAAAGAGCATGCTATTAAAAAGAGTTATTATGATGGAGACAAAGAGCTGATCGCTGTCGATCTGCCCGGTGCATATTCGATGTCACCGTTTACTTCAGAGGAGAGCATCACAAGTGCTTATGTAAAGAATGAGCATCCCGACGCGATAATAAATATCGTTGATGCAACAAACTTAAGCAGAAGCCTTTTCTTTACAACACAGCTCCTGGAACTTGGAATTCCTGTTGTTGTTGCACTCAATAAGAATGATGCCAACGATAAAAAAGGCAATTCAATTGATGAGAAAGCTTTGGCAGAAAAGCTTGGATGCCCTGTGATCAAGACTGTTGCAACATCCGAGAACGGTCTTAAAGATGTGGTTAAGGTTGCGGCATCACTTGAAGGAAAAGGACAGAAGGAGCCTTACAGACAGGGAGATGTTGACGTTCATGATAAAGCGGCGGTTGAAGCGGCTGACAGAAAGCGCTTTGAATTCGTAAACAAGATCGTAAGTGAAGTTGAGAACCGTAAGGTACTTACAAAAGATAAGAACTTTGGTGATACGATCGATAATGTGATAACACATCCTGTTATCGGAATTGTTGTTTTTGCTGCTATTATGTGGCTTGTGTTCTATATTTCACAGACAACGGTCGGAACATGGCTTGCGGATATTCTTGCGGGATGGATTGAGAGTTTCCAAGGAATGGTCGGAGATGCAATGGCAGATGCCAATCCGCTTCTCTATGCACTTCTTGTAGATGGTATCATCGGCGGTGTAGGAGCGGTTGTAGGATTCCTCCCTCTTGTTATGGTAATGTATTTCCTTATCGCACTTCTTGAAGATTGCGGATATATGTCAAGAGCAACAGTAGTTCTTGATCCGATCTTCAAGAGAGTAGGTCTTTCCGGTAAATCTGTTATTCCCATGATTATAGGAACAGGTTGCGGTATACCTGCAATTATGGCCTGCAGAACAATCCGTAACGAAAGAGAAAGAAGATCCACCGCCATGCTGGCAACATTTATGCCATGCGGTGCAAAACTCCCGGTAATCGCTCTTTTCGCAGGAGCATTTTTCCCTGAATCAAAGTGGATAAGTTTCGTATGTTATATGCTTGGTATTGTTCTCGTTCTTTTGGGAGCACTTCTTATCAAAGCCATAACAGGTATGAAGTACAGAAAGTCTTTCTTCATTATAGAGCTTCCCGAATACAAGGCTCCAAGCCTTGGCTTTGCAGTGAAGTCTATGCTTGAAAGAGGTAAGGCATATATTGTAAAAGCCGGAACTATCATCCTTGTATGTAATACTGTAGTACAGATAATGCAGACATTTAACTGGAGCTTCCAGGCTGTTGAGGAAGGTGCTGAGAACACATCAATCCTTGCAAGTGTTGCAGGACCCTTCTCTTACATACTTGTACCTATAGTAGGTATTGCTTCATGGCAGCTGGCGGCAGCAGCCGTAACAGGTTTCATTGCAAAAGAGAATGTTGTTGGAACCATAGCAACAGTATATGCCCTGACAAACTTTATCGATACAGAGGAACTTGCTTTGGTTGGTGGAGCTAATGAAGTCATGGTAGCCATGAATATTACAAAGGTTGCAGCTCTTGCTTATCTGATGTTCAATCTCTATACACCTCCCTGCTTTGCTGCACTCGGTGCTATGAACTCAGAGATGAAATCAGCCAAGTGGTTATGGGGTGCCATCGGACTTCAGCTTGCAACAGGATTTACAGTAGGTTATATTGTATATCAGTTCGGTACATTATTTACAACAGGCGGATTCGAAGCAGGTTTTGTTCCCGGATTAATTGCAATAGCAGTTTTTGCGGCAATAATAGTTTGTATTATCAGAGCAAACAGAAAGAAAATGGTTGCAGAATATGAACTGACTGCCTAAGAAAGGCCTGTAAGATTTTTCCTTATTATGACTGAGGTGATTGAAATGCAGAATGCGATTATAATTCTAATTGTATTGTGTCTTGTAGTCGGAGCTTCCTACTATATTTACAAAGAAAAGAAAAAAGGTGCTCACTGCATAGGATGTCCTATGGCCGGTGACTGCGCCAAAGCGAAAGCAGATTTTCAGTCAGCTTGCTGCGGTCAGAATAAAGGGAATAAATAAGAAACAGTTCAACTACGGCTTAGTGAACAGGGTTATGTCTATTGATTGCCCCTGATTCATTAAGCCGTTTTTTGTTATTTATTACAAAAATTGAATATGAAAAGAATAGCCATTCTGATAAAATAAAAGTTAGGGAATTCAATCCATAATAAGCTGATTATCAAAACGGAGACATATATGAAAGAAAATACATCCCTGGTGTTCACGGGGGATATAGGATTTGATCGATATATGGATGAAAAATGGGAAGATGAAGAACTGATTTCATCGGAAGTTCTTGATTTTCTTCACAGCGGAGACCATGTGATTGCAAATGTGGAAGGTCCCTTGGTTGAGCAGCCTGTCAACAGGACTACGGAAGGTACCGTGCAGCTGATGCATACCATGAATCCCAAGGCAATAAAAGTATTAAACAATATGCATGCGGATATCTGGAATATCTGCAACAATCATATAATGGATGCCGGTGAAGAGGGAATAAGACAGACCCTTGAACATGCAAAAGAGAACAGCGTAACAACTCTTGGTGCCGGCATGGATATAGATGAAGCGAGTAAGCCTTTGTATCTGTCGGAAGCAGGTGGAATCGGCATGATAGGCGTCGGCTACCAAAGGGGATGCAAACCCGCCGATGTATCCAAGGCAGGATGTCTTAATTGGAGTGACTACGATCTTATTGAGAAGAGAATAAAAGAGATAAAAGAAAAATGTCGTTGGTGCATTATTGTGTCTCACGGAGGAGAAGAATTCACATCCCTTCCGTCGCCTTATACAAGAGATCGATATCTCAGATATCTCGAGATGGGTGCGGACATAATTGTATGCCATCATCCCCATGTACCGATGAATTATGAATTAGTCGGAGACAAAGCTATATTCTATTCACTGGGCAATTTCATTTTTGATACGGATTATCAGAGGGCACAGTTTAATACTGAGATAGGAATACTTCTGAAACTAAACTTCAGCGAAGAATCATACACATTTGAATCCATGGGAATCAGGATTGACAGAGAGAAAGAACATGTTGTAAAAGGAGATCTTCCCAGGATATATGTTGATGTTCCTGAGAAAGAATATAAACTGTTAGCACCCCTTGCGGCAAAAATGTTTGTAGCCGCAACAAAGAGACAACAGATTTATCTGGACAGAGCTAAATATCTGAATGCTACGGAAGAAGAATGGGAAGAGCACTTTGCGAATCCCAAAAGAAGCGGAAGAGTAGAAGGAGAAGGGCTGGATTTCTTTATTATTTGTCCCTTGGCTAAAGAGGCAGATAAAGATGAATGGAAAAAGAGCAGTCTTGAATCTGTAAAAGAATATATTCTGGAACAGATGTAAAAAATAACGGAAAGCGGTCTTTATGGGAAAAGAGCGAAACGAAAAAAAAACAGGATTGACGCAAAAAGAAATAAAAAGACATAAAAGATTCATGCGAAACATGAAAAAACTCTTAGTCAGGTTTATCATGAAGAAATTCGCATTTGATTTTGATCAGATCGATAATTCGGAAGAACCATGTCTTATATTGGCCAATCACAATACGGATTATGATCCTATATTCATGGGAATAGCACTGAAAGAACATGCATACTTTGTGGCAAGTGAGCATGTAACACATAAGGGCATTCTGTCAAAACTTCTTATGTATTGGTTTCATCCTATTATTCACCAAAAGGGGAAGGCCGGACTTAAGACTGCTATAGAAATAATTAAGACCCTTCAGGCGGGACACAGTGTTGTACTTTTTCCCGAAGGCAATAGATCCTTTGACGGTGTAACAGAAGACATAGGAATGGCAAGTGCCAAACTTGCAAAGAAGACCAAAGCTCCTGTAATAACCGTACGTTTTGAGGGCGGATATCTTACCCAGCCAAGATGGGGCAACGGAGTAAGAAGGGGAAAACTATATGTTAGATTCGTTCATAAGTATTCCCTTGAAGAAATGACAAAAATGTCAGATGAAGAATTTTATGCGGCATTAAAAAAAGATCTTCATGAAGACGCAGATGAAAGAAGGAAGATTGACCCTGTCGAATACAGAGGAAAAAGACCTGCTTTCGGTCTTGAAAGAGTTATATACAGATGTCCCTATTGCGGTAAATTTAAGACAATGGTTTCGTCTGACAACCATATCAAATGTAGAAGCTGTGAAAGAGAACTTGTGTGGGATGATACCGGTTATCTGATGGGATATGACGGCAGCATATTCACAGTAAGGAATCTGTGTACAGAACAAAGAGAAAAACTAAAAAGAAAGATAGAAAATGATCCTGCCAAGGAATTGTTCAGAGATCAAGTCATTGTTGAAAAATACAACGATAAACACGAAGTTGAGAAATCAGAAAAAGGCGAAATCGTTGTATATGGAGATCATGTAGAACTGGGGGATAAAAAGATATACTCCGATGATCTGTTAGATCTTGCGATAGTCGGTAAAAACAAGTTGGTTGTTTTCCGCAAGACCGATCAGGCTCATTTTGAGATAGAAGGAGAAGAATTATTTAATGCTCTTGTGTACAGGGATCTGTACAGAGCGAATGAGGAGGGAAAATAATGGACTATTCGGCGGCTAATACGGGATTGTGGAACAGTGTTATTCAGATCGGGCTGATAGCAATAGCAATTCTTGGAGCAAACATACTGAGAAGGAAGATATTTTTCATAAGAAAGACACTTCTTCCGACAGCGGTTTTTGCCGGATTCATCATGTTGGCTTTAAGGCTTGTAGGTATCTTAAAGATAGACACCGAACTTCTGGAGATGATCACCTATCACGGAATTGCATTGGGATTCATCGCTCTTTCTCTCAGAGTAGCAGAACCCGGAGAGCAGAAGACAAAAAATACAGGCTTGAAAAGCGGAGCAATAATAGTAGCTTCTTATTGTATTCAGGGCGTCGCAGGCCTCATCATATCAATTCTTTTGGGAATGACGATAATGCCGAATTTCTTTAAGGCAGCAGGTATACTGCTTCCAATGGGATACGGACAGGGTCCCGGACAGGCTAACAATATAGGATCATCCTATGAATCTCTCGGTTTTGACGGTGGAAGATCCTTTGGACTGGCCATTGCTTCTGCCGGATATATATGTGCATGTATTGTTGGTGTATTCTATCTTAATTATCTTAAGAAAAAGGGAAAGATTACAAATATAGATACAGAGAACGTTGATGAAGAGATTGATGTAGATACATTCCAGGCGCCGGGAGAGGTTCCAATATCAGAATCATTGGACAGACTCAGTATACAGGTCTGCATGGTATTCGGAATTTATCTTCTTACCTATCTATTGACAAGAGCAATTACTTCGGCACTTACTGCTTATGCCCCCGGAGTGGCAAGTCTTCTTAATTCATTGCTGTGGGGATTCAACTTCATGATAGGATCCGGTCTTGCGGTTGCCGGCCGCGCAGTAATGAAGAAACTTCGCGGTATTAAGATAATGAAGAGACAGTATCAGAACAATTATCTTTTAAGCCGTATATCAGGTCTTGCTTTTGACGTTATGATCGTTGCCGGAATTACATCCATAGAACTGGAAGATCTGTCAGGAAAGTGGATACCTTTTTTACTTATGGCCGTTGCAGGTGCTGCGGTAACTCTTATACATCTTAAGTACATATGTAAAAAAGTCTACGGAGACTATTATTACGAAGGCCTCATATCCATGTATGGAATGATGACAGGAACAATCAGTTCGGGAATGCTTTTATTAAGAGAGATAGATCCCAAGCTTGAGACACCGGCCGCCAACAATCTTGTGGTGGGAAGTGTATTTGCTATCCTGCTTGGTGCTCCGATTCTCGCATTGGTAAGTATTGCACCTAAGTCCTTTGCCATGACGCTTATGGTGCTCGCCATACTCTTTGTATACTATGTAATTCTTTTATTGATAGCCAAGGGCAGAAATAAAGAAAAAATTGACCAATCTTGATTTAAAATTGACAAAATGATACTATAATTGAGGTTATTTTCATATTTCAGATAAACATTTGATTAGGAAAGAGGGATATTATTATGTCTGATAATTCAAAGAGCGGCGGATGGCGCGAGAATAAATGGATTCGCGGTGCTATTCCGGCTTTGTTGCTCCATATGAGCATCGGTACAGTTTACTGCTGGTCAATCTTCAGTCAGGAAATAGCTGATTATATTGGCTGGAGCAAAGGTGCCACAGAATGGGCATTCAGTTTTGCCATTTTCTTCCTCGGAATGTCAGCTGCATTTCTTGGAAGTATAGTTGAGAAGGATATTCACAAGTCATCACTTATTGCAACAATTTGTTTTGCAACAGGTATGGCAGGAACAGGTTTCTTCATCTGGTATGGTGGAGAGCATCAGCACAGCGTTCTTGCACTTGTAGGAATATATGTATGCTACGGTTTTATCATGGGTGTAGGTCTCGGAACAGGATACCTTTCACCTGTTAAGACTCTTATGTTGTGGTTCCAGGACAGAAAAGGTCTTGCAACAGGTCTTGCCGTTGCAGGATTCGGAGCTGCCAAGGCAATTGCATCTCCTATTATGACAGCAATGCTTACAGGTCTTTCAGTGTCAACTGTTAACGGTGTCGGAGACGGTGTTTGGAAGATGTTCCTTTATCTTGCGGCTGCATATTTTGTAATGATGTTCGTAGGACATCTCTTACTTAAAAAGCCCGCTGACTGGCATGAACCTACAGGAGCTGAAAAAGGTCCTAAAATGTTCGATGTTATTAAGTCAAAGCCTATCGGTACATATATAGGAATCTGGGTAATGTTCTACCTTAACATTACATGTGGACTTGCACTTATCTCTCAGGAGAAGATGATTGTTAAGTGTATCGGTCTTGCTGCTTCGGTTGGACTTATTTCTACAATTTCTGCAATTTTCAATGCCGGCGGACGTCTTGGTTTCTCAGCAATGGCTGACGGAATGAAGGATCGTAACACGGTTTATAAGATTATATTTGCTATCTCAATCGCTCTTACAGTCCTTGTTATTGTTACAAAGGGTATTGTTAACGGCGAAGGAAATGTTGCTCTTATTATCTTGGTGCTTGCACTTATCTTCATGGTAAATGCAGGATACGGCGGTGGATTCTCCAATGTACCCAACCTTTTATCAGATCATTACGGAATGAGCAATATATCTGCTATTCACGGACTTACACTTTCAGCTTGGGGTATTGCCGGACTTACAGGTAATCAGATGGCTTCATGGATTGTAAGTCACTTCGGCGAACAGGTTGATCATGGCGGAATCATGGTTAACCCCGTAGGATACCAGACAGTGCTCTATGTAACATGTGTACTTTACGTAGTAGCATTACTGCTTTCTGTTTTCCTTGTAAGACCTTCAGAGAAGGCTCTTGAGGCAAAAAAGGCTAAGCAGGCAGCAAAATAAAACAGATAAATTATTAAGCAGGTACTTCAAAGAGGTACCTGCTTTTTTGTTTATTATGGTATCATTGAAGTTAGTAAGAAAAAGGAGAAAGAAAAATGTACAGACTGATTTCCTGGAATATTGATTCGTTAAATGCGGCGCTTACATCAGAGTCGGACAGAGCCGTAAAATCAAGAGATGTACTTAATACCATAAAGAATTACGATCCGGATATAATAGCAATTCAGGAGACTAAGCTTCCTGCAGAAGGACCATCCGCAAAGCACGAAGAAGTATTAAAAAAATACTTTGATGGATATACGGTGAAGTGGGTAAGTTCAGAACCACCGGCAAGAAAAGGATATGCCGGAACCATGGTGCTGTATAAAAACAATCTGGAAGCGAAGACAGATATTCCAAAGATTGGTGCGCCGGATACCATGGATAATGAAGGACGTCTTCTTACTCTTGAATTCGACAAATTCTTCTTTGTAAATGTATATACACCTAACGCGGGAGACGGACTTAAGCGACTTAAAGAGCGACAGGAATGGGACATTTGTTACGCGGATTATATTAGTTCACTAGATACTAAGAAGCCTGTTATAGCATGCGGAGATTTTAATGTTGCACACAAGGAGATAGATCTTGCCAATCCCGAATCCAACCATATGTCGGCCGGTTTTACGGATGAAGAAAGAGAAGGCTTCAGCAATATACTTAACAGAGGCTTTATAGATTCCTTCCGCCATGTGAACGGTGATGTGGAGAAAGTTTACAGTTGGTGGTCACAGAGAATCAAGACCAGCAAGATGAATAATTCAGGCTGGAGAATAGACTATTTTATAGTAAGTGACAGAATAAAAGATTCTGTGAAGAAATCGGAAATGATTGATTCGGGAGACAGACAGGATCATACACCGATCCTTTTGGAAGTTGAATTATAGGATCTTATAGACAGGTGAAAAGGCATGTCGTTAATCGAAGAGATAAAAGCAAAAGCCGATGAGCTGCTTAAAAAAAATGAATATGAAGAGTTATGGGATTATCTCCGTGCTAACGAGAAGGATGTTTTTTCCAACGATAATCTGAGCAGTTTTTACTGGACATGTGTGCTTGAGAGACAAGATATGAAGATGACAGGCTCTCATGGAATACTTGGTCGTATAAGCAATGTGGATGAAGCGGTATCCGTATTCAACAGATTAAAAATTCAGATACAGCACTTGGAATGGTGGCCGGAAACAACAGCCGCCTCAGTTTTGGATATTATGACAGAATATGAACTGACGGCTTTCGATCTGTCATGGGCTATCAAAGCTTTTTCATTTGATGCGGAATATGTGATGAGTAGACTTCAGGGAGAAAAAGCGAGACCTTTACCTTTTACAAAGCCCGAAACCGATATATCTTCTCCGGAAAAAGTGTGTTTCATCAGCTGCTGCAATAATGAAGAAGAACTGGTTGAAATGAACGCGTATTTAAAAAGACTTGAGATTCCGGAAAATGTAACTGTCGATTCTCTTGAGATATGGGAGGCATCCTCTATGTGTTCGGGTTACAATGAGGGAATGAAAGCAAGTGATGCAAAATATAAAGTATATCTGCATCAAGATGTAAGAATAATCAACCCATATTTTATATATGAAATAATTAATGCATTTCATGCTAACCCTGATGCAGGCCTTATAGGATTAAACGGTACAAAAGAAATCCCTGAGAGCGGAGTGATGTGGGACGTTGATCGTTTCGGTGAACTAATCGAGGTCAACATACATAAAACAGGGCTGGTAGGTAAAAAGAATCCGGAGACAACGGACGCGGAACTTGTTGATGGCTTTATTATGGCTACACAGGTGGATATTGAATGGAGAGAAGATCTGTTCAAGGGATGGGATTTTTATGATGCGTCTCAATGTATGGAGATGAAAAGGAAAAATCATAAAATAATGATTGCCGGGCAGCAGAGTCCATGGACTATGCATGATGCAGGCTTTCTTCATCTTACAACTTATGATGAGCATAAAGAAATATTCTTAAAAGAATACATGAAATAAAAAAAGCCGATTACGGATTATCTACCGTAATCGGCCTTTGTTTTATTCTTCGTCTTCAGGTTCTTTTTCAAGATCTGCGGCTTTCTTCTTAACGAAGTGAGCACAAAGAGCAAGAAAAGCAAAAGCAATAATTGCTACAACAACTGCGCTGATAACTGAAAGCAGAATAATAACAGGTGTGAATTCCGGAACGTTCATACATGAAACGGCAAATATAAACAATCCGCATACAAGTCCGGAGATTAAGGAAACAATGAGATTGGTCTTAAAATCGGGTTTAAAATGTCTGTCCCAGATTCCTCTTTTTGAACAAGCTCCAAGTATATAAATGGTAAGTACCATGAATACAATCCATTCGCCTGCAATTTTGCTGAAATCACCTACGTTCATGACTGTCTGAACGAGAATAGCGGCTAAGAGGCCCCAGAAAGCAAGCCAGCATCCGTTCTTTTCGATTTTTAATAATTCTTCTTCCTGTCTTTCATCTAAATTGTTTCTAAACTTCATCATTTTTATCCTCCCAGAAAATATCATTTAAAGTAACACCTAAAGCATTGCAAATATCTATACAAAGTTTTAACGATGGATTAAAGTCACCTGCTTCAATCAGTCCTATTGTCTGTCTCGTAACTCCTGCTTTCTTTGCAAGCTCTGTTTGAGACATATCCAGTTCGATACGTCTGAATTTCATCTTTAGATTTCTCATATGAAGTCCTCCTTACAATGCAAAGTATATATTGCAATATTACAAATGTCAAGTATATATTGCAAAAATATTTTAAAATTTGCATATGTAATGCAAAAAGGGCGTAAAGCCCTTATGTTATAGAAGGAAAATTGAGTCAATGCTATAATCAACAAAAGGAATATTTATCAAAATACATACGATATAAGATACCAGTTAAAATATACAGGGAGCCCGAAATGTACATTAGTAAAAAGAATCAAATGTATAAACCCCAAAGAATGCTTTATTATATGGACACGACAGATGCGGATATTAAAGCATACTACGATGGAAAAGTTGATGAAAAGATAGCGTCATACAGCAATGCCTTCGGAACTTATGATTATCCGGGAATATTCTATATTGCTTCCCTTAATAAAGAAGTAATAGGTATTGAATATAGGATAGGAGATGACAGGATTAACTATCCACAGGGTTTGAAGACGGTGGAGCTTGATGCAGCATTCTTTTATTCTGTGGAAATAGATTATGAAGGAGAACTGACGAGAGAGACAATAGTTGATCTCTTTGCACATATAGAAGAAGCCGGTGATGCTCACAGGAATTACAGCGATCTTGTAAGAGAAGAAAATCCCGAAGTTATAAGTGTATTTTACGGCGACAGCAAAGTAAGAGTTCTTCATGAATGGAAAATGATCAATGACGGAGCGAGGCTTGAACTGGAGGACTACCGTGACGGTAATTCTTTGGAAGAATTGTACCGTAAAGCATTCACCGATCCCATTACAGGGCATTATAACTGGAATTATTTAGTTAACTATTTGGAAATGCCAATGGAAAAGGGAATCAATGATTACGCCTTTGTCCATTTTGATGTTAAAGAATTCCGTGTAATTAATGAGATGTATGGGCATACGGTGGCCAATAAAGTCCTTAGGAATATCGTCGATGCGATGAATAAAGCGGATTTTGTATATGCCAGTGCACGTTGCCACAATGACAATTTTGCAATGATGATCAAGGATATGCCCCAGGAAGAAACTGTTGAAAAGCTTCGCAGCTTCTTTGACAATCTGTCACATCTGGAAGAAGATCCTCATTACAGAATCTATTACAGGTGCGGTGTGGTTCTGATGCAGAAGAGCATGCAATTCGGTAATCGTGTTGCCGATGCGGGAAAAATGGCGCAGGCTATGGGCAAGCACCAGAATCAGACAGATATTACCATATATACCGATAAAATGCATGACGATATAATGTGGGGCAATTATATAAAAGCCTACCTCGATACCGCAATTGAGAACAATGAATTCCTTGTATATCTTCAGCCCAAATTCGATATTCGCAAGGAGAGTCTTACAGGAGCGGAAGCGTTGATCAGGTGGAATTTTAAAGGAAAAGAAATGTTTTCCCCCTACAGATTCATTCCTTTCTTCGAAAAAGACGGATCCATAGCCAAGGTTGATGATATCGTCCTGAGAGAAGTATGCAAAAAACTTGCAAAATGGACCGAAGAAGGAAAAAACACAGTTCCCGTTTCTATCAACCTTTCAAGAAATCGAATGTATGATGCCAATCTGGTTGAACATCTTACCGAGATAGTGGACAGTTATAATGTGGACCACGGACTGATTGATTTTGAGCTGACTGAAAGCGCTTCATACGACAATACGGACTATATGGTCAAAATATTGACGGAATTAAAAGAACAGGGATTCAAAATATCCATGGATGATTTTGGAACAGGATATTCTTCACTGTCCTTACTTACGTCAATGCCGCTTAATACATTGAAGATAGATAAAAGCTTTGTAGATAAGATAGGAACGGAAGATGAAAAAGAGAAGGATCTGATAGTTCTTGAGAATATTATTTCTCTTGCCCACAGACTTGGAATAATATGTCTTGCCGAGGGCGCAGAGACGGCACCGCAGGTTGACCGCTTGCGTGAGCTTGGATGCGAGATTGTGCAGGGATATTATTACAGCAAACCTATACCTATGGAAGAATTTGAAGAAAAATATGAAAGATAAAAAACTGATTAAGAGAATATGGATGTCACTCTTTGGTGTAATCATATGTGCGATAAGTGTAGGAATATTCAAAATTGCGGCCTTAGGCGTTGATCCCTTTCAATCTCTGATGGCCGGGCTTGATGCAATCATTCCTATTAAGTTTGGAACATTATATGTGATAACCAATGCAGTCTTACTTCTTTTTGCATTGATATTTGACAGACATTACATAGGAATTGCAACATTTATCAACTTATTTTTGCTTGGATATATCACACAGTTCACATATGAATTCCTGCAGACAATAATAGTAGATCCAAGCATGCCTGTAAGAATAGCCTGTCTTGTTATCGGAGTGGTGATTATATGTTTCGGATCGGCATTTTATATGACGGCAGACCTTGGAGTATCTACATATGACGCTATTGCTCTTATCATATGCAATACATGGAAGAAGGGAAAATTTCAGTATGTGAGAATAATAACAGATTTGATATGTGTTGCATTGGGAGTTCTTCTGTTCATTTTATCAGGTGGAGAATTTTTAAAGATTCCGACCATAGCCGGCATAGGAACAATAATTACGGCATTCTTTATGGGGCCGTTAATTGAAGTGTTTAATGTACATATCGCAAGACCGATATTAAAAGGAAAAGAGGAGAACTAAGTCTCCTCTTTTTTTAAAGCATTTCTTATGCGTTCTTGAGTTCTTTGTACTCTGCTGAAGTAAGCTTACGAGATTCGCCACAGCAAGGGCAGAATATCATTCGCTTTGATACCCATCCTACGATAGGAATATAGAAGATTGTCACTGCAGTCTTTTCTTTTGCAAGAGCCTGCTCTGTTGTATGATGACAGTTGGGGCACATCTTATGACCAAGTGACTTATCTATTTTTAACTTTTTCTTAGTTCCGTATACTATAACCATCTCAATTCCTCCTATGCAATCAGATTTCCGTCATTTTGCTTGCAACGAGAAACCAGTGTTTCAAAAGCTTTCTGGAAATCAGCATGTGCTCTCTTTCTAAGACACTTTGCGATATAGAATATCTCGTCGTTCTTGGTTTCCAAAGCAATCATCTTGTTGTCATAATCATATGTGCCGTTGTAGCAGTTAGAGAAATAAACATTGATGATATCTTCAGTAGGAATGATATACACTCTCTTCTGAAGAGGGAAAAATCCATAGTGACAAACATAATGATCTGTGATCATTACCTGAGCATACTTAAAATCCTGAGCGCTTGAAGACTTTGCCTCTGCCATAAATGCATCAAGAAGATTTCTTCCGCATCCATTATCAAGTGCAGTATAGAGTTTGTTAGCATTCTTTTCTTTTTCAAGATTGAATACCTTTTCGAATGAAGCCATACTTTCCTCCTATTTACATATACTGTTATATTAAAATCGCTCGCCAAACACTTTTTCAAAAGCTAAAGCGATTGCATGGGACTGATATAATTCCCACACCTCATACGAACCTCAAACAATATACCCTTATTTTATTTTGTTGTCAAATGTAATATTGATATATGAAAGAGCAACGTTTAAAATTAATTAGGCGATTGAATCAGGAAAAAAATGCACTTTACGGAAAGAAGAGGAAATACACAATGCCGTCGGTAAAAGACAATCAAAATGATGTTAAAGCAGTGGTTAAGACTGACTTATTAATACCATTCCTGAAATATCTGATATTTGCAGTTGCAGCAGGATGCATTGTTTATCTGTCGCTTATGTCCAATGATCTTGTCAATCATGTTGACGGAATCTGGCACCCATCACACTTCATTGCTGGAGACTGGGAGATATCTCTTGGCAGAGGCTTGCAAAGATATGCTGACAGAGCAAGATTCGGTCTTGTAACCAGTTCCTGGAATTCCGTCCTCTATATAGTGCTTGTGGGATTTGCAGACTGTATGTTGATAGAAAGATTCCGATTGAAGGATACTTTTTTCTCATATCTTTTTGTGTTTATAACCGTAGCCAATCCGGTAGTTTGTGAGTCTCTGACATACAGCTATATGTCTCTGAACTTTGCATTGGCCTATTTCTTTTCGGTTTTGGCCTTTTTCTTTATGTCCGGAAGAGGAAAAACAAAAAACGAAATCATAAAAGATCTTGTTCCGGCAATTATCGCATTTGCCGTATCCATGGCATTTTATCAGGCATATATTTGTGTTTTTGCCGTATTGTCGGTATTTTGGATCATTGCTTTTATTGATGAAGAGAGTGATATAAAGCCCATCGGAACTGAGATAGTAAAAGTTCTGATAACTTTTGTTTTGGGCGGTGCTCTGTATATGCTTATTACAAAACTGCTGCTCTTCAGAGCGGGAGTGGAAATGGCATCTTACAGAGGTGCGGATGATATTAGCCTGATAGGAATCATAGCAAATCTTCCCGCGGGAATTATACAAGCCGTAAAAGAAACAGCTACATATATATATATCAATAAATTACAGACAGCCGGGCTTGAATTCTCAGTAATAGTAGTAATCTGTCTGTCCATAGCATGCGCGATAGTTGCTGTTATGGAGTTTATCGATTGTTTCAAAAGAAAAAAGGCAGCAGCTTTCTTATTTATAGTAATGATAATTTTGCTTCCCATAGCAGCATCGGTTATATGCCTTATTGCAGTAGGAAGCGGAATATCCGGACTGATGGCAATGGGAATTCTTATAAGCATTCCTATGTTTTATACAATTGCAGGCAAGAAAAACTGGACAAAGATAATGTTGAATGCATGCCTCATTCTGTTTGCCTGGTATCTTGTATCTACCATAGAGACAGACCAGATAGCCTTGAAGGAAGGAATCACTGCAACAAAGACGATTGCTAATAATGCATATAAAGAAGCTTGCTCGGAATATACAGAAGAAGAGTATGACAGTATAGCCTTTGTAGGAAGAACTGCAGAGAATCCTCTATTTTATATTAGTCCTGTATATGACATGGCCAACGGTTATGCTCAGTTTGGAAGATGGAGTACAGGTTCGAGAAATAACAGAGTGACCTGGATCGGAGTTATGAATATGCTTTGCGGATCAGAAATCGATTTCTGTGATGAAGAGGCATACAGGAATATAGTCGAAGGCGATGAGATAAAGAATATGCCTGTATACCCGCAGAAAGGTTATATAAAACTTATTGACGATGTATTGGTAATTAAGATATCGGATTGTTATTAGAGAGAAACAAATTATGAGAATATACATTGATTTTGACGATTGTCTCTGTGAGACTGCCAGGATGCTTGCCAAAGAGGCAAGAGAGAAATACGGAAGAAATGTCCCCTATGAGGACATGAGATATTTTGATTTGAAAAAATCCTTCAGCTTTAATGATGAAGAATATGATGAGTTTATGGTTGCGGCGCATTATCCGGAGACTCTTATATCACTCGAAGAGACCCCGGGAGCATCGGAAGTGATAAATGAATGGATTGATGAAGGCCACGAGGTCTTTATTATAACGGGACGTCCCCTCAGTACAGAAGAAGCGTCAAGAAAATGGCTTAACGATCATAATCTGGAGAGGGTAAAGCTTTTCTTCCTTGATAAGTACAGCAGGGATGAATTCTATAGAAAAGGCGAGTCCAATCTGAGCCTTGAAGATTTTTACAAGATGGATTTCGATTATGCGATAGAGGATTCTCCAAATGCTTTCAGATTTTTTGATAGCTTTTCAAAATTGAAAGTAATGGTTTTCAGTCGTCCTTGGAATCTGGAATCCGAGCTTCCGGGAGAGAACTATACCAGATGTACAGACTGGAAAATGATAAAGAATCTGGTAAGATGAAATAGAAGATAATCATATATGATATAAAAGAAGATTTTCTAAGATAATCTCGAGAGGAATAATATAAGAGATGCGTGTATTAAGGGTTTTACGCAATTATTTTTTCTATTGCGGAATTGAAAAGGATGAATATAATGCTATAAAAAAAGATGCATATGTATCGAACTTTGAAGTGTGGAAGATTCTTCATTTTTTGATGCTGGCTATGTTCGGCATTCTGTATTTGTGTTCTTTGTGCTACGACCTTCTCAGGGCAAACAGTCTATTATATATATTGGGCTTTGCCTATTCGCTTCTCATTATTATTTTCTTTTTTATAATGAAAAAGGACTCGATTATACCTCAGTTTTTGATATACCTGACAATGTCTCTGTTGTTTTTGTTTGGTATTTTTCTTTCTTTAAAAAATCCGGATGTTCCTGCGGTGACTTTTATTGCTTTCCTGCTGATTACGCCGATGTTTATGATTGACAAACCTTTCTTTATGGTCTTTGAACTGGGCGCCGCATCTACAGTCTTTTTGCTGTGGACATATTATGCGAAACCACACGATATATGGCTGATTGATATGGCCAATATTGTACCCTTTACCATTGTCGGTATTTTTCTCAATGTTATTGCCAATTCACTTCGTATTAAGGAATTTGTGCTCACCAGAAAAATCAATATCCAGAAAGATACTGATGATCTGACCGGGTTGAAAAATAAAGGAGCAATGAACAGAGAGATTACGCAGTTTTTGGAAAGCGAATCTGCAAATAAAGGTCTTTTATTTGTAATGGATATAGACCGTTTCAAGTCTATTAACGATACATACGGACATGATATAGGGGACGATGTAATATTTCAATTCGGTCTTTTTCTTGGGGATATGTTTACAGGCGACGAGATTGTCGGACGTTTTGGAGGCGACGAATTCATTGTCTTTATCAGAAACGTTGATGATGCAGATGTTGCTGGTCGTATCGCTTCTGACATCGTAAAAGGAGCTTCCGAAAGAGTAGTATATTCCGACGAAAGCGAAAAGATCAGTGTAAGCGTTGGAATTGCCATATATCATGGTAATGAAACAAGTTATCCCGAGTTTTTCAAAAAGGCAGATACCGCTTTGTACGAAGCAAAAGCGGATTCCGTAAACAGATATCATATATATAAAGAAGAGTAAAGAATGAAAGAAATAACACCGGAAGAAATTAAAAAATGGCCGAAGGAATCTTATGAACTGATAGATATCAGGGATGATGGTCTTGTATCTTACGGTATGATTCCCGGAGCTCTTCACATTCCAATAGAGGAGATTGATGAAGAAAAAAGCGACAAGCTTGAGGCAATAAGCAAGGACAAAAAACTTGTTTTTTACTGCGAGATAGGTCGTAGAACAATGGAACTGGATGATTGCAAGTGTCTGAATGACAGGGAGATATACAGTCTTTCAGGTGGCTATATAGGATATGTTAGGTCGGGAACACTTGAGGAATCCGACAGAGAAGAAAAGCAGCATAAAGCCGAAGAAAGTATACGCAAGAAATATCACAAGCAATTATTTACGCCTTTTGCAAAGGCATGTAAATCATATCAACTTATAAGCGAAGGAGATCATATCGCTGTATGTATATCCGGCGGTAAAGACTCCATGCTGATGGCCAAGCTCTTTCAGGAAATTCAAAGACACAGACAGTGCAATTTTGAATTGACGTTTCTTGTGATGGATCCGGGATACAACAAGGAGAATCGTGAGCTGATTGAAAGCAATGCGAGAGCTCTGGGAATTCCCATTACAATATTTGAAAGTGACATCTTTGATGCGGTAGATACTATTGAAAAAAGCCCATGTTATATTTGCGCGAGGATGCGTCGCGGCCATCTGTACAGTAAAGCAAAGGAACTTGGATGCAATAAAATTGCTTTGGGACATCATTATGATGATGTTATTGAGACTATTCTTATGGGAATGCTGCATGGGGCACAGATGCAGACTATGATGCCGAAGCTTCACAGTACGAATTTCGAGGGAATGGAACTGATCAGACCTCTTTACCTGGTACGAGAGAGTGATATCTGTGCATGGAGAGATTACAATGATCTGCATTTTCTCCAGTGTGCATGTCATTTTACAAATACATGTACAGTATGTCATGTGGATGGAACAACTTCTTCAAAACGTCTGGAAACTAAGAAACTGATTGCAGAACTTAAGAAGACCAATCCATTTGTAGAGTCCAATATCTTTAAGAGTGTGGAGAATGTCAATCTGGATACTCTTATTGCCTACAAGAAAAATGGAGAAAGACATCATTTTCTTGATGAATATTGACAGTAAAGAGACTAATTTAAAGATTATTCAAAAAAATACTTGAAAAGAATTTTTAATTCACTTAGCCTTTTCTTAGGACGTCCGAATCTTACCTAAGAGGAGGCTATTTTTATGAACAAAGAACAACTTCACAACTACATCCTAAACAGCAAGGGTAATGAGTCAAACATATGCCAGATTTATGCGATCAATGGTGATAAGCCTGTCTACGATGACTGCTGGCATGGATTTAAGACCGATGATGCAGTGAATGTCAATTCCGTAACCAAAGGTGTGGTGGCATTGCTGGCAGGAATCTCACTGGATAAGGGATATATTAAGAGCTTTGATCAGAAAGTAATGGAGTTTTTTCCGGATTACGCTGTAAAGCGAGGTGAAAAAACCATCTATGATGTTACAATCAGACATCTGCTTACAATGACAGCGCCATACAAGGGCAAGTCTGAACCTTGGAAAAAGGTATGTACTTCTCAGGACTGGACGCTTACAACACTTGATTACCTCGGAGGCCGAAAGGGAATAACGGGAGAGTTCAGATATGCGACCCTTGGCATTCAGATTCTTGTGGGAATAATTGAGAGAGCTACGGGAGAAAAGTGCGTTGATTTTGCCAATAAGAATCTCTTTGAGCCGTTGGGTTTACCAAGGCGTATAATACACGGCGACAGCTCAAAAGAAGATCAATTTGATTTCTATATGAACAAGAATCCCAGGAAATATGAGTGGTATTCTGATCCGCAGGGCACAGTTACCGCAGGCTGGGGAATATGTATGTCGGCGTTGGATATGGCTGTGATGGGAGCCATGGTGCTTGGCGGAGGTCAGTATAAGGGTAAAAGAATTGTTTCCGAAGAATACATTAAAGACATGACCGCGCCACATCTTAAACTGGGCGAGCGTTTTGGATTTATGAACTATGGTTACCTGTGGTATAAGCCATACGATGACAGAGATGTCTATGCTGCAATCGGTGACAGTGGAAATATTATCTATGTTAATAAAGAAGCAAATATATCTGTAGGAATTACCGGTACATTCAAGCCGAGGATTTTTGACAGAGTCGAATTTATCGAACAAAAAGTATTGCCTGCGATTATCTGATAAAAGTATTGACCCGGCCTTTGGGGCCGGGTTTATTATTTCTCCAAACACAGAATAGGAGGAATAATAAATGAGAGATTTAGGTCTGTTAACATGGAAAGAAATCAGGGAAATCAACAAATCAAAGAGCATAGTTTTTGCACTTTTGGCGCCTATTGAGGAACATGGGTGGCATTTGCCTCTGGCGACTGACCTGATTGAGGGAGATTGTTGGAGCAAAGGTGCTATGGAGCAAATTGAAAGAATGAGCAGTGCAGAGTGTTACTATTTACCCTATTTTCCTATAGCGGCGGCTTCGGTAAACGAATTCTATGGTTCCATTCACTTTTCAATGAAAACAACATATGATGTAACATACGGAATTCTTGAAAGTGTTAGATGCATGGGATTTGAAAATATTGTTGTAATAGCTTCCCATGCGGATCCGCAACATCAGATAGCAGTGGAAAAAGCCGTAAGAAAAATAAATAGGAAGCATGGTGTTTGTTCTTTTGCACCTATGGGACAGATATTTAT
>JAEEGH010003181.1_pt1 | contig 43646 bp, 40 predicted proteins | sample 9134181 | NCBI WGS metagenome assembly JAEEGH01 (sample SAMN16246544, study PRJNA631951) | gut metagenome | biome: gut microbiome; feature: rumen; material: DP-attached | host: Bos | place: Iran: Karaj | collected 2018-10 | reverse complement strand
TCTCATCCACCACGTACATCACGAGCATTTCGACGAAGCCGACGAATCCACCAGGAGCACTGTCAGATGCCTTGCGGTTCTTGTACCAGCGGGCGCTGAACAGGATGCAGCAAAGCAGGATGGCCACATTGATGAACATCACGGCAACCGTCTTCGTGATCGAAAGGTCGAGCACGGGTTCACCGTTCTCAACTATCTTGCCTGCGTTGTCACCTTCCGTCGCAATGGCCAGTCCGTAAGGCCCTTGGCGCAGTCCGTTGGCATCGGGATGATGCTCGAACTCCGAGGAGCAGAACACATGCCAGCCGGTGGAGCTGTTGACGATGATGGGCAGTGGGATCACCAGCGACTTCCCTTCTACGAGGTCGGTCACATGCCAGTCGTGCGAGTCCTTGATATGCTCAAGCACCACCTCCTTGGCCGAGAAGTCTTCCGCCTTCATCGCAGGCACCAATGCGAACATCAGCAGTGCAACGCTAAGCAGTCGTTTGATGTGATTCATTATCAATTTTCAATTATCAATTATCAGTTTAATGTCTCATTAAGAGTGTTATCACCATCGTTATCGCGTACATTATTATAAATATAATGGCGAAGTGAATGGCATCTTCTCTGTTCTCGGTGAAGAATACGTAGAGCCCGATGACCGTTGCGACGAGCAGCATACGTATCGTTGCCATGATCAGATAGAAGTGGACCAGATGGTCGGGCGAATGCTTCTTGACGAAGTCATAGCCCTTCACGTAGGCCACACCTAACAAGGTGAAGAAGAGGATGGAAAGAACGTATTCCAACGCTATTGGACTACTCCTGTCGCTCTACGCAGAGAGAGACCTTGTTCTTCTGTACCTCCACGAATCCACCGAGGATGGGCAACTGCTGACCGCCGTACTCCACCACTCCCTTCGTCAGAATGGAGATGATGGGTGCGTGATCGGTCAGGATCTCAAAGTTACCCTGTGCGCCGGGCACCTTCACGCTCTCCACCTCACCGGTGAACTCTATCCTCTCGGGCGAAACTATCTTGAGCGTCAGCATATTGTAAATTTACAATTTGACAATTTACGATTTACAATTTAGCCTTTGGCGGCTTCAAGCAGTTTCTTCGCCTTCTCCTTGGCATCCTCAATCGTACCGACATTGAGGAATGCCTGCTCAGGCAGGTCGTCCACCTCACCGTCGAGAATCGCATTGAAGCCCTTGATGGTATCCTCGATGGGCACCATCACACCGGGCAGACCGGTGAACTGTGAGGCTACCGAGAACGGCTGAGACAGGAATCGCTGCACACGACGGGCGCGGTTCACCGTCAGCTTGTCCTCATCCGAGAGTTCGTCCATACCGAGGATGGCGATGATATCCTGCAACTCCTTGTAGCGCTGCAGAATCTCCTTCACCCTCTGGGCGCAGTCGTAGTGTGCCTTGCCCACAATCAGCGGGTCGAGGATACGAGAGGTCGATCCCAGCGGATCCACAGCCGGATAGATACCCAACTCCGCAATCTTACGGTCGAGCACCGTTGTAGCGTCCAGGTGGGTAAACGTCGTAGCCGGAGCGGGGTCGGTCAAGTCATCGGCAGGCACATACACAGCTTGTACAGAGGTGATACTTCCCGTCTTCGTCGAGGTGATGCGCTCCTGCATCGTACCCATCTCCGAAGCCAGCGTGGGCTGATAACCTACGGCCGACGGCATACGACCCAGCAGAGCCGACACCTCAGAACCAGCCTGAGTGAAACGGAAGATATTGTCGATGAAGAACAGGATATCGGCAGCACCGCCGTCCTTACCACCTCCGTCGCGGAAGCCCTCGGCCACCGTCAGACCCGACAGGGCCACAGAGGCACGGGCACCGGGAGGCTCGTTCATCTGGCCATACACCAGCGTGGCCTGACTCTTCTTCAACTCCTCCGGATCCACGAGACTCAGGTCCCATTTGCCTTCGTCCATTGCCTTACGGAACTTCTCACCATAACGGATAACGCCCGACTCGATCATCTCTCTGATCAGGTCGTTACCCTCACGTGTGCGCTCACCTACACCGGCGAACACCGAGAAGCCGTTGTGACCCTTGGCAATGTTGTTGATAAGCTCCATGATGAGCACCGTCTTACCCACACCGGCACCTCCGAAGAGTCCGATCTTACCACCCTTCATATAGGGCTCCAACAAGTCGATCACCTTGATACCCGTAGCCAGGATCTCCTTCTTCGTAGAGAGTTCTTCAAACGAAGGAGCCTCGCGGTGGATGGGATAGGCACCCGTCATGTCGAGTGGATTCATACCGTCGATAGGCTGTCCGATCACGTTCAGCATTCGACCTTTAATCTGATCACCGGCAGGCATCACGATTGGTGTGCCCATGGGGATTGCCTCCAGTCCGCGATGCAGACCGTCGGTATTGTCCATAGCCACGCAACGCACCGTATCCTCGCCGATGTGCTGCTGCACCTCGACAATCAGGTCGCGTCCGTCGCCACGGTCAATCTTCAGGGCATCGTGAATCTTCGGCAGTACCTTCTCCGCCTCCTGTCCCTCGGTGTCGAAATAGACGTCGATGACAGGGCCGATAATCTGCGAAATGTGTCCAGTTAATTGTGACATACGCTGTTAATATTTAAAGTAACTATTGTTTTTTAGTTTCAAGTCGATTGCAAAGATAGTGATAATTTTCGGAACAAAAAAACTTTTCGCCGAAATTATTCAAAAAAAATGTATTTCTTGCGAAATTTCGACCATCTTCACCGCCAGGCGAGTGATTTTGGTTATAAAAATATGAACAAAACAAAAATCGCACGATTCTCACGAACAGTGCGATTTCCTAAAACAATCTATTAACCTTTTGACGTTGCAAATTTACGACTATTCATAGAATCCACCAAAACAAATAGCTGATAAGCATGTTTTAATCGACAAAAAATACGTTTTCAGGCCATTTATTTTGTTTTTTGCACATTTATTAGTAACTTTGCAGCATGAAACAAATACTATTAGGACTAATCTTGGCCGTCAGTCAGACGATGGTCGGCAAGGCACAGGTGATCGACACCGTGCTCAACAAAACGAGTCAGCAACCCTTTAACTTTTCGGTGGCCGTACCCGATGGCAACTACCGTGTGACGGTGACGTTGGGAAACAAGAAAAAAGCAGGACAAACGGTGGTACGCGCCGAGTCGAGGCGACACTATTTGGACGAGGTCATGACCAAGAAGGGGAAGTTCACAACAGTGCAGTTTATCGTGAACAAGCACAGCCCTGTGATTAACGGCAGCGAGCGCGTCAAACTTAAGCCACGCGAGCTGGACTATAAGAACTGGGACGACTCGCTGAACCTCTCATTCTGCGGTGTAGCGCCCGCCGTACAACGGATTCAGATAGAACCAGTAGCCGATGTAACGACCGTATTCCTCTGCGGTAATTCAACGGTGGTGGATCAGGAAGATGAGCCCTGGGCCTCGTGGGGACAGATGATTACCCGTTGGTTCGGTCCGCAGGTGGCCATCGCCAACTTCGCTGAGAGCGGACTTTCGTGTACAACTTTTCTGGCCCAGCTGCGCCTGGACAAGATACTTTCGCAATTGAAAAAAGATGACTATGTGATTGTTGAGTTCGGTCATAACGACGAGAAGGAGAAAAAGGCTGGCGATGGCGCGTGGTACTCGTATTCGAGAAACCTGAAGATCTTCGTTGACCGCGTAAGGGCTGCAGGAGGAAACATTATTTTCTGTACGCCAACAGCCCGCAGATTCTTCAAAGACGGTCGTATCGAAAATACCCACGGCGACTATCCCGCAGCGATGAAAGCTGTGGCCGGAAGAGAGCAGGTGCCGGTGATCGACCTCACGCAGATGTCGACCGTCTTCTATGAGACACTCGGCGAGGAAGGTTCGAAGAAGGCGCTGGTGCACTACCCCGCCAACACGTTCCAGAATCAAGAGAAGGCGCTGGCCGACAATACACATTTCAATCCTTATGGGGCATGGGAAATCGCCAAAATGGTGGTGATGGGACTAAAACAGATTCAGTCGCCTTTGGCCAGCTATTTGCGTCAGGAGTGGCAGGACTTTGACCCCGCACGGCCGGATGATCCCGACCAATTCGTCTGGCAGATGTCATCGGGCAGCAACCTTACAAAGCCCGACGGGAATTAGATCTCACAGATTTATTAGAAGGTCACACAGATCTCACAGATCACACAGTTTTTTATCACCGCTGGTGATGTTTGTAAAAACGTCACATCTATGGCCAAAGACCAAATCTGTGAGATCTGAGAGATCTGTGTGACATAACATTACTCAATTTATTGAGTAGAAAGTGAGATTTTTTTCGGAGTTTCCATGAGAAATTGATTTTTTTTGAGTACCTTTGCACCTTGAATTCAAAAAAGACAAGAAAAATTAGATGGAAACGACCGCAATTCTGCTTCTGCATTGTCCCGATAAACAGGGAATTATCTCAGAAGTGACCAAATTTATAACCGACAACAAAGGTAACATTGTCTACCTCGACCAATATGTTGATAAGGTAGACGGCATGTTCTTTATGCGTATCGAATGGGAGCTCGAGGGATTCCTCATCCCCCGCGACAAGCTCTACGACTATATCACCACGCTCTACGCCCAGCGGTATCAGATGAAGTTCTCGCTCTATTATAGCGACAAGCGTCCGAGAATGGCGATTTTCGTCTCGAAGATGAGTCACTGTCTTTACGATCTGCTGGCACGTTGGAAGGCAGGCGAGTTTAACTGCGACATTCCCTGCATCGTGTCGAACCACGAAGATCTACGCTATGTGGCCGACCAGTTTGGTATTCCTTATTATGTATGGAGTATTAAGAAGGACCACTCAAACAAGGCCGAGGTGGAGGCCGCCGAGATGGAACTGCTCAGGAAAGAGGACATCTCGTTTATCGTGTTGGCCCGCTATATGCAGATCATCAGCGACGAAATGATTGCCGAATATCCGCATCATATCATCAATATCCACCACTCGTTCTTGCCCGCGTTTATCGGCGCGAAGCCCTATCACCAAGCGTATGAACGCGGTGTGAAGATTATTGGCGCCACGTCGCACTATGTGACGGCAGAGCTGGACGCTGGCCCGATCATTGAACAGGATGTGACAAGGATTACGCATAAGGATACGCCCGAGAGTCTGGTGCTGAAAGGCAAGGACCTCGAGAAGATTGTGCTCTCACATGCTGTCAGCAAGCACATCCAGCGCAAGATCCTCACCTATAAAAATAAAACAATTATATTTAGTTAATGCAGCGGACTTTACGGACTGACTCGGACTAGAAGTCCGTAATAGTCCGAGATAGTCCGATGCAAAAAGAAAAAGAGAATGAATGTAGCAATCGTGAAATATAACGCGGGAAATATTTATTCGGTGGTGAATGCGCTCCAGAGGATGGGGATTGAGCCCACGCTGACGGACGATGCAGAACTGCTGAAGAAAGCCGATAAGGTGTTGTTTCCCGGTCAGGGCCACGCTGGCGAGGCGATGGATTATCTCAGGGCCCGCAAGCTCGACGAGGTAATCCGCGACCTGAAGCAGCCAGTGTTCGGCATCTGCGTCGGCCAGCAGCTGCTCTGCAAGCACTCGGAAGAGGGCGACACGGATTGCATCGGCATCTTCAACGCCGATGTAAAGCGTTTCCAGCCCAAACGCCACGAGGACAAGGTCCCCTGCATGGGTTGGAACGAGTTGAATGTCACACTGGGGACAGGAACTGCTGTGACATCGGCTGGCAATGTCACAGCAGTTCCTGTCCCCAGTGTGACATTATTGGAGGGGCTCGGGGAGCATCCGTATGTGTATTTCGTGCATAGTTATTATGTGCCGGTGTGCGAGGAGACGATTGCGACGGCGGACTATATACTGCCCTACTCGGCCTCGATGCACAAAGATAATTTCTACGCCTGTCAGTTCCACCCCGAGAAGAGTGGAAAGGTGGGCGAACGAATCCTCAAAAATTTCTTGGAGCTATGATAGAACTGATTCCCGCCATAGATATTATTGATGGTCAGTGTGTACGTCTGACGAAGGGCGACTACGACCAGAAGACCGTCTACCGCGACTCACCGGCCGAGGTGGCCAAGGAGTTTGAGAAAATCGGCTTCAAGCGTCTGCACGTAGTGGACCTCGACGGCGCTAAGTCGAAACATATCGTGAACGATCAGGTGTTGCAGGCCATCACCACGGAGACCAACCTGACGGTGGACTTCGGCGGCGGCATCAAGACCGACGAAGACATCGAGAAGGCCTTTGTAGCCGGAGCCTCGATGGTGACGGTGGGTTCGATAGCCGTCACGAATCCTGAGCTGTTTATCGGCTGGCTGGAGAAATACGGTCCTGAGCGCATGATCCTTGGTGCCGACGTGCGTCACGGGAAGATCAGCATCAACGGCTGGAAGGAAGATTCGGCAGAGGACCTGCTGCCGTTTTTGAAGAAATACATCGATGCGGGTGTGAGGAATGTGCTCTGTACGGAGATCTCGAAGGACGGCACGCTCTCTGGTCCTGCCATCGACCTCTATCAAAAGATGATGGCCGAATATCCGCAGCTGCATCTGATAGCCAGCGGTGGCGTGTCGTCGATTGATGATATCAAGGCCCTCGATGTAGCGGGCATCCCCGCCGTTGTATTCGGTAAGGCCATCTACGAAGGTCGCATCGATTTGAATCAATTGATTGAAAATTTTAGCAGCGGACTAACACAGACAAACACGGACGAAGCAGAAAGTCCGAGAAAGTCCGAGAGTGTCCGATGCAATAATAAATAGCATCATGGGTTTAGCAAAACGAATAATACCCTGTTTGGACGTCAAGGACGGTGAGACCGTCAAGGGCACGAACTTCGTGAATCTGCGGAGTGCGGGCGATCCCGTGGCATTGGGTAAGGCCTATAGTGAGCAGGGCGCCGACGAGCTCTGTTTCCTGGATATCACCGCCAGCTTCGAAGGCCGTAAGACCTTTACGGAGATGGTGACCCGCGTAGCGCAAGAGATCAACATCCCCTTCACCGTGGGCGGTGGCATCAACGAACTGGCAGATGTGGAACGCCTGCTCTATGCCGGTGCCGACAAGGTGAGCGTGAACTCCGCCGCCATCCGCAGACCCGAGCTGATTGACGAGATAACCAATCGTTTCGGTTCGCAGGTATGCGTCTGTGCTATCGACGCCCGTTTGGATGAAGACGGCTGGCATTGCTACCTGAAAGGCGGTCGCGAACGTACAGAAAGAGGTTTGTTTGAATGGGCCCATGAGGCTCAGGAACGTGGCGCAGGAGAAATCCTCTTCACCTCGATGAACCACGACGGTGTGAAGGAAGGCTATGCCAACGAGGCTTTGCGCGAACTGGCCGATAACCTCTCAATCCCCATTATCGCGAGCGGTGGAGCGGGTTGTAAGGAGCACTTCCGCGATACCTTTATCGAAGGGCATTCGGATGCTGCCCTCGCTGCCAGCGTGTTCCACTTCGGCGAAATCCCCATACCCGAATTGAAGGCCTATCTGAAAGCAGAGGGCATTAACGTTAGAATATAGTGAATAGTGATTATGAAGATAGATTTTGAGAAAAGCGGCGGCCTGGTGCCCGCCATCATTCAAGATGCCAACACCAATAACGTGTTGATGCTCGGCTATATGAACAAAGAGGCTTTCGACAAGACGATGGCCACGAAGAAAGTGACTTTCTGGAGTCGTTCGCGCAACTGTCTATGGACGAAGGGTGAGACGAGCGGTAATTTCCTCAACCTGGTGGATATCAAGGTTGACTGCGATAATGATACGCTGCTCGTGAAGGCCATCCCCGACGGGCCTACCTGTCACAAAGGCACCGACACCTGCTGGGGCGAGACGAACGAGAGCAATCCCCTACTCTTTCTCACTGAGTTGCAGGACTTCATCGACAAGCGTCATGAGGAGATGCCCGAGGGCAGCTATACCACTTCGCTCTTCAAGGACGGCATCAACCGTATCGCCCAGAAAGTGGGTGAAGAGGCGCTAGAGGCCGTGATCGAAGCCACCAACGGCAGTAAGGAGAAGTTGGTGTATGAGGCCTCGGATATGATATATCACCTCATTGTGCTGCTCACTAGCAAGGGGCTTCGCGTTGAGGATATAGCCGCAGAACTCAGGAAACGTCACGATCCCAACTGGGATAAGAAGCGTCGCGAAGCCAAAGCCAAGGGAGAAATGGAATAGGGAAAAGTGAAAATCGCGATTAAGCGAGAGCAGAGCTGAATGAATTCGAGCTATGCCGAGCGTGAGCGATTTAGACAAAGTCAATAGTTTATAGTGAATAGTGATATGCTGGTTGAATTTAAGAAAGCGAACATCTGTCAGACAGAGGGCGAGAATGTGCTCGAGCATGTAGACTTCTGCGTGAACGAAGGCGACTTCATCTATCTCATCGGACGTGTGGGTTCCGGAAAGAGCAGTCTGTTGAAGACCATCTATTGTGAGCTCGACATCGACGAGGCCGAGAAGGCCGATGTATTCGGACAGAACATTCTGGAGATCCGTCGTAGGGAGATTCCCGCACTGAGAAAACAGATGGGTATCATCTTCCAGGACTTCCAGTTGCTTACCGACCGGAACGTGTATAAGAACCTGCGTTTCGTGCTCAAGTCGACAGGCTGGAAGGATAAGGAGCAGATTGACGAGCGTATCCGCGAGGTGCTCCACGATGTAGAGATGGATGACAAGGCCGAAAAGATGCCCCACGAACTCTCAGGCGGTGAACAGCAGCGAATTTGCATCGCTCGGGCCATCCTGAATCATCCGAAGATGATCGTGGCTGATGAGCCCACTGGCAACCTCGATCCCGAAACGGCCGACAATATCCTGAAACTGCTGAGGGAAATCTCGCAGAAGGGAACGGCCGTCATCATGACCACTCACAATATGCCCCTGCTCGACAAATACCCGGGCATTGTCTATCGTTGTGACGATGGTAAAGTGAGTACAGTTGAGAATTTGATATACGGATAATGGATAATTAAAAAAATAAAGCAAATGAAAGTAATGAAATTCGGCGGTACGTCCGTCGGCACTCCACAGAGAATGAAAGAGGTGACACAGCTCGTCACCAAGTCAGGAGAACCCGTCTTCGTTGTGCTCTCAGCGATGTCGGGCACCACCAACTCACTGGTAGAGATCTCCGATTATCTCTACAAGAAGAATCCTGATGGCGCCAACGAGGTGATCAACCGTCTGGAGCAGAAGTATCTGAGTCACGTAGAAGAGCTTTACAGCAAGGACGAGACCAAGCAACAGACACGCGAGTTCCTGAAAGGCGAGTTCGATTACCTGCGTTCATTCACCAAGGAATTGTTCACCAGTTTCGAGGAGAAAAGTATCGTGGCACAGGGTGAAATGATGTCGACCAATATGGTAGTAAACTACATGAAGGAGATTGGTATCAACGCCGTGTTGCTGAATGCCCTCGACTTCATGCGTACCGACAAGAACTCCGAGCCCGATCCCGTGTATATCAAGGAAAAGCTGAATGCCATCCTCGAGGAAAACGAGGGTGCACAGGTCTATATCACCCAGGGCTTTATCTGCCGTAATGCCTATGGCGAGATCGACAATCTGCAGCGTGGAGGTTCCGACTACACCGCTTCGCTCGTAGGTGCTGCCATCGGTGCCGAGGAGATTCAGATCTGGACCGATATCGATGGTATGCACAACAACGATCCCCGTGTGGTAGATCACACAGAGCCCGTACACCAGCTGCACTTTGAGGAGGCTGCCGAGTTGGCTTACTTCGGTGCCAAGATCCTGCACCCCACCTGTGTACAGCCTGCGAAGTATGCCGGTATTCCCGTACGTCTGTTGAACACGATGGATCCCGATGCAGAAGGCACTACCATCAGCAACGCCACCGAATACGGAAAGATCAAAGCCATCGCTGCTAAGGATAATATCATCGCCATCAAGATCAAATCGTCGAGAATGCTTTTGGCAACAGGTTTCCTGCGTAAGGTATTCGAGATCTTCGAGAGTTATCAGACACCGATTGATATGGTCTGCACCTCTGAGGTGGGCGTTTCGATGAGTATCGACAACTCCGCTCATCTGGGAGAGATCGTCGACGAGTTGAAGAAATACGGAACCGTCACTGTTGACACTGGCATGTGTATCATCTGTGTGGTGGGCGACCTCGACTGGTCGAACATCGGCTTTGAGACCCTCGCCCTCGATGCCCTGAAGGATATTCCCGTACGAATGGTCAGCTATGGTGGCTCGAACTACAACATCTCTTTCCTCATCCGTGAGGAAGACAAGAAGCGTGCCCTCCAGAAACTCAGCGACACGATATTTAATAAATAAAGGATATTATGAAAGAAATTTGAATAATGTGAATAATTTAGTCCAAAAATAAGAAAGATTATATTTAGATTTCTGGATCAAATTTCTGCGTATTATTCACATTTCTTTCATAAAAAAAGAACGATATGGGAAAAGGAAAATTTCCGATAGAGAGGTTTCAGGACATCCAGACACCTTTCTACTATTACGATAGCGAGGTGCTGCGCCAGACATTGCGCACCATCAACGAAGAGGCAGGCAAGCACGAAGGCTTTGTGGTTCATTATGCTGTGAAGGCTAATGCCAATCCCAAGGTGCTGCGCATCATCCGTGAGGCAGGGCTGGGTGTCGACTGTGTGAGCGGCGGTGAGATAGAAGCCTCTATCAAGGCAGGCTTCCCTGCCTCGAAGATTGTGTATGCCGGTGTGGGCAAGGCCGACTGGGAGATCAACCTCGGACTCGACAACGAGATCTTCTGCTTTAATGTGGAGAGCATTCCCGAGTTGGAGGTTATCAACGAACTGGCCGCGAAGAAAGGCAAAGTGGCCCGTGTGGCTTTCCGTCTGAATCCTAATGTAGGCGCCCATACACATGCGAACATCACTACGGGACTCGCCGAGAACAAGTTCGGCATCGCGATGCGTGATATGCTCAAGGTGATCGATGAAGCCTCGAAGATGAAGAATGTGAAGTTCGTAGGACTGCATTTCCACATCGGCTCACAGATACTCGACATGGGCGACTTCCAAGCCCTATGTAATCGTGTAAATGAATTGCAGGACGAACTGGAGCGTCACCGTATACAAGTAGAGCATATCAATGTGGGCGGAGGCTTGGGAGTTGACTACGAGCACCCCAACCGTCTGCCGATTCCTGATTTCAAGGACTACTTCGACACCTACGCCAAGAAACTCAAACTGCGCAACGGTCAGACGCTGCACTTTGAATTAGGCCGTGCGGTTGTAGCCCAGTGCGGTTCGCTTATTACGCGTACATTATATATAAAAGAAGGTGCAACCAAACAGTTCGCCATCGTCGATGCAGGGTTCCCCGATCTCATCCGTCCTGCCCTTTATCAGGCCTATCATAAGATTGAAAACATCAGCAGCGAAGAGCCAAAGGAAACTTACGATGTGGTAGGCCCCATCTGTGAATCGACCGATGTCTTTGCCAAGCAGATAGACCTGAATAAGACAAAGCGTGGTGACCTGCTAGCCATTCGCAGTGCAGGTGCCTACGGCGAGATTATGGCTTCACAATATAACTGTAGAAAATTGCCAAAAGGATATCTCAGCGATGAATAGATTTTCTGTCATCATGACCGTCTACGACAATGGCAGGGATCTCGAAGAGAACCTGCCTGCGTACCTGACTCAACAATATGAGCCCGGGTATGAGGTCATCGTCGTCGACGAGTCATCGACTGATAACACCGATGATGTACTGAAGCTCATGAAGCAGCAGTATCCTCATCTCTATACAACCTTTTTGCCCAAGCCCGACATCCATCTTGTACGTAAAAGGCTTGCTCTAACCATTGGTGTAAAAGCCGCTAAAAATGAGTGGATTATATTCTCATACATCAATGCTTTTCCGCAAGACGAAACCTGGCTTCAGACCATCGCCGATGCCCTTGGCAACACCTCTGGCATCATGCTGGCCCGATACAAGAAAGAAAACCTGGTTATGCGTACATTCGATGACATTGAGGAGGTGAGCGACTATATTATTAAGGGAGAACGTAAACGGGCAGATGGCCATAAAGGTAGCCGACTGAGAAAACTCCGGGGCAAATATGATTTCATTGCTGTCAGAGCCGACGAGGCCCACGAGTTGCTGAAACTCTTTGATCAGCATGTCGGGTTCTGTCGTCTACTCAGACTCCGTATGAGTATCTTCTTCCGCAATCTGTTCTAAGTATGAAGATTCTGCATGTCTATCCGAAAACCGATGAGATGGTGGCGCAACACGTCACATTGCTCATGGAAGGCATGCAGCATAGCGCAGAGTTGCAGGCAGTAAGTAACCTCGCTGACTTCAAGACTGTCTGCAAGAGCTTTGAGCCCGACATTGTGCATTGTCACGGCTGCTGGCAGTACGGCATCGTCAACGCTGGCAACTTCGCCCGCAAACAAGGAGCCAGAATCGTACTATCGCCACACGGTCAGTTAGAGCCCTGGGTGTTCGAAGAAAAACCCCTTCAGGAGAAATTCCACAAGACAGCCCTCTGGCAAAAGCCCTTTGTCGAGAAAGCCTATGCGCTTATCGCTTTCGGTAAGATGGAACAACAATATCTAGAGGAGTTGAAATGGAACCCGCGTATCGAGGTCATTCACAATGCCGTCATCACCAACAGCACTACCCGTGAGAAAATGTGTTCACAGACCTTCTCTGTCTATCAGAAGGTGCTAGACTCGAACGTGCTCGAACAGATGGACGAGGCCACGCAGCAGCTGATGGCCACAATCATCAAGGCTGGAACCTTAGGCGACAGACGCTGGGTGGAACTCACAGTGCCTGAGACTGTCGACTGGCGACGGATGCTCATCTACGCCGAACACCAGAACATCCGAAACTATGTGGATTACGGCATCAATATCCTCGGACTTTCTGCCGTCAGTCTCGACACCGAACATTTGCCCGCTTATTTCCCTGAGAGTTACCAGCGTCCGAAGTCCATCAAGAATCTGATTGACGACTATAAAGGCGACGAGACCGACTATCTGCTGCGTATGATCCGCCAGATAGAGAAACAACCACTCTTGCTCCATCTGATCGAACTGACCCGTGAACTCTATCGCGACACCGTCAACGACGATCTGTTGCAGGAGGTCCTCGAAGAGAAGAAGCTGACGAAGTTCGCCAGCCGTTTGATGCAGGTGCTACACGAGCAGACACTTCTCGACGAAGGCTATTTGCCCATCGAGCCCCTCGACGACCGAGGCACGCAGAAAATCCGCGAAAGTATTACTAATCACCTGAAAATATGACATCTAACCACTATTACAACGAATCGGACAAGCACTATCTACAGTTGCTGTCACAGTCGTTTCCCACCATCGCCGATGCGGCCAAGGAGATCATCAATCTTGAGGCCATCATGAATTTGCCAAAGGGTACGGAGCACTTCCTGGCTGACCTTCACGGTGAGAGCGAAGCCTTCCAGCATGTGCTGAAAAACGCATCAGGCAATATCAAGCGAAAAGTGAATGAACTCTTCGGCAACACCATCCGTGAATCCGAGAAGAAAGAATTGTGCACGCTGATCTATTATCCAGAGGAGAAACTGGAACTGATCAAGGCACAAGAGACAGATCTCGATGATTGGTACCGTATCACCATCCATCAGTTGGTGCGCGTCTGCCGTGATGTCTCTTCGAAATACACCCGTTCGAAAGTGCGCAAATCGCTGCCCGAGGACTTTTCTTATATTATTGAGGAGTTGCTCCATGAACGTACGGATGATATCGACAAAGCCGCCTATGTGGCCGTGATTGTGAATACTATTATCTCCACGGGGCGTGCAGACGACTTCATCTGCGCTATCTGCAACGTGATTCAGCGTCTGGCCATCGACCAACTGCATATCCTCGGCGATATCTACGACCGAGGACCAGGTGCACATAAAATCATGGATACCCTCAGACAGTATCACTCGTGGGACATACAATGGGGTAATCATGATATTCTCTGGATGGGTGCCTCTGCTGGCAATGACGCTTGCATCTGCAACGTGCTGCGTCTCTGTCTGCGTTATGCCAACCTGAGTACGATCGAGGAATACGGCATCAACCTTGTGCCTCTGGCTACCTTCGCCCTCGAGGTTTATGGTGACGACCCCTGCGAAGAATTTATTCCCCGACTGTTGCCCGGTAATGAAATGGACGAGAAAACGCGTCAGTTAACTGCCAAGATGCACAAGGCTATCGCCGTCTTGCAGTTCAAGACCGAGGCACAAATCTTCAAACATCATCCCGAATGGCAGATGGAAGACCGTTGTCTCTTCGACCACATCGATTACTCACGGGGTATCTGCGAGATTGACGGTCGTGGATATGTAATGGGCTCTTGCCACTTCCCCACCGTCGACCCTGCAGAGCCGAACAAGCTCACCGACGAGGAAACGCTGTTGATGCAGAAGCTCCACCATTCTTTCCGTATTTCCGAGAAACTCCATAAGCATATCCGTACGATACTCTCGCACGGTTGCATGTATGCCATCCATAACTCCAATCTGCTCTTCCACGCCTCGATTCCCCTGAACGACGACGGTTCGCTGAAGGAAGTGGAGATCTATCCCGGCAAGAAATACTCAGGCAAAGACCTGATGCACAATATCGGCATGCTGATCCGTGCCGCCTTCCAGACCAACAGTGCCAGCGGAGAACTTGCTGCTGCACCCGAGGAATACCCGCGAGAATATGCCCGCGACTATTTCCTCTATCTCTGGTGTGGCAAGGATTCCCCGTTGTTCGATAAGTCGAAGATGGCTACCTTTGAACGCTATTTCCTCAAGGATGAAGAGACCTTCAAGGAAGAAAAGGGAAACTATTTCAAACTGCGTAATTCTGAAGAGGTTTGTGACCGTATTCTCGATGCTTTCGAGGTGAAGGGCGAGAATCGTCACATCATCAACGGCCATGTGCCCGTTCATGCTTCGAAGGGCGAGAATCCTATTAAGGCAGGAGGCAAGCTGATGGTGATAGACGGCGGCTTCTCAGAGGCCTACCACAAGGAAACAGGTATTGCAGGCTACACACTGGTCTATCACTCACGCGGTTTCCAATTGGTACAACATGAGCCGTTCAAATCGTCGAGAGATGCTATCGTGAAAGAGACGGATATCAAGTCTACCATTCAGATTGTGGAGATGTCTGCCCACCGTATGCTTGTGGCAGATACCGATAAAGGAGAGGAACTTCGTGCTCAGGTGCGCGACTTGAAAGAATTGCTTTATGCTTATCGTCACGGCATCATCACCGAGAAACGGCGATAGAGGAAACTATTCTGCGTAGTCAGAAAGTGATTTACGCTGAGGCATATCACGATAATAGAAGAAATCCTTACGCAGCGTAATGGTTCCCTCGAAAGCATCTTTGAAATAACGATGCTCGATGTAGGCCTCACCCGTCATGTCACCAATATCGTCGAGCTTCAACTTTAGACGGAGCTTTCCATCTTCTTTGGAAAAGTCTTCCAGATAGAGATAATCGCCATCGAAGGAAGCCCTTACGTTGTGAAAACTGTGCAATCGATAGATGGTACATTCCGTACATTCAATGCCTTTGTCAGTCATCACAAGTCGCAACAGCAACTCCGGCGTGTCTTCATACACCCACCCCCAATAGCCTGTAAACACTTTGCCCTTCTCCCGAACAGCCAGCAGGTCATTGATGAATTTCTCCATCTCTTTTACCTCTGAGTACTTGTTCTGCCCGCTGGTTTCATCGCCAGAACAACTCACGAAATCATCTACGAACCAGTCACCACGCTCAAATCTCAGTTCCAGTTTCACGGTGTTATGCTTTCCGAAATTGCGGATATCCATTTCAACCTCAGCTGTTGAGTCGGTGATGTTTTCAATTTTCCTTGATTCATAGGTCCATTCAGGAGAACGATCCTGTCCCATAATCCAATGATCATAATCCAGGCATACAAAACCCGTCTCTTCACTCATTTGCGAAGCCTCCAGTAGAAGGGCGTAATAACGCTGTGAGCAAAAGACGCTGTCGAGATCCAGAATACCATTGTCCACATAGCAGTAAATGGTATCGAGACGTTCCCTGATATAAGCCTCGGAATGTTTGTCTATCGTAGCATCTACAAGGGAGTCTGTGGTCGTCGCCGTAGAGTCGGACATATCCACGCTACCCTTTGTCTTGTTGCCACAAGCCGTTCCTAATCCCACTACCAACAAACTTAGGACGATGATGATGAAAGTTTCTTTTCTTCTTTTCATTTCTTTTCAGACAAAACAGGTAATGATATGTGATAACGGACGGCAAGGAAACGGATAAGGCAAGTGACAATGAAGCTGATGACTGCGCACAATTCAACCTGAACTCCTAATTCCGCAAGCCCCCAATAGGCCACACCTCCCAACACACAGGCCATTGCATAAATCTCTTTGTGGAAGATGACAGGTTCGTTGTTGAGCAGGACATCACGGATGACCCCGCCTGCAGAACCCGTGATACAGCCCATGATGATTGCCACCCAAAACGGTTGGCCGAAGAGTAGGCTTTTCTGGATACCGGCGATGGTGAAGAGGGCGAGACCCAAGGTATCGAACACGAACCAGGCATTCTTCAATGGCTCCATCCACTTGCCAAACAACACAACCGTCATCAGCGCCACAGCCGTACAGATCATATAGATAGGCGTTGTCATCCAGAAAGGAGTGGTGCCTAGCATCACATCGCGGATTGTACCGCCACCAATTGCGACAGCAATACCACAGACATAGCCGCCAAACCAGTCGAAATGCTTCGCTGCCGCATGACGGATGCCCGAGATGGCAAAGGCAAAGGTGCCCAATAACTCAATAATGTATATGATAATATCCTGATCCACAACTATTCCCTATTCCTTTTTCACTATTCACTATTACCTTTTACTTTTCATACCTCTCGCCCCAGTAGTTTTTCATCCGTTCCACAAGTTTCTCCTCAGCGGGCGAGTGCTGTCCGTGCCAGATTCGCTCATTGACAAGCTCATCAGGCAGGTATTGCTGGGGGGTGAAATGTCCCGGATAATCATGAGGGTATTTGTAACCATCGTGATAACCCAGTTCCTTCATCAGCTGTGTTGGTGCATTGCGGATAGGCAGCGGCACAGGCAGGTTTCCCGTGCGGCGAACTAACTCGAGAGCGGCATCAATACCCAGATAAGCACTGTTGCTCTTGGGCGAAGTAGCCAGATAGACAGTAGCCTCTGCCAAAGGAATCCGTCCTTCTGGCCAACCTATCTTATTGACAGCATCGAAGGCGGCATTGGCCAACAACAGCGCATTCGGATTTGCCAGACCGATGTCCTCAGCAGCAGAGATGACCAGTCTGCGAGCAATGAAAACAGGGTCTTCCCCGCCCTCAATCATCCTCGCCAACCAGTAGAGAGCTGCATCGGGGTCACTGCCACGAATGCTCTTGATAAAGGCGGAGATAATATCATAATGCATCTCGCCATCCTTATCATAAGCCAAGGGATTCTGCTGCAAGCGAAGATTCACCAACTCATCGGTAATCACGATGGGAGACCCGCTTTTTTCTGAGGACTCAGAGTTATCGGAGTAATCAGGGGACTCCGACTCCACCACTAACTCAAGGATATTCAACAACTTACGTGCATCGCCTCCACTAAACCTTAAAAGCGCTCCCGTCTCCTTGACTTCGATATGCTTCTCCTTCAGCACTACATCTGTATGAATGGCACGATCAAGCAACTGCAACAGATCGTCCTTCTCCAGAGACTTGAGCACATAGAGCTGGCATCGGGAGAGCAACGGACGAATCACCTCAAAAGATGGATTCTCGGTGGTAGCACCTATCAGTGTGACTATCCCCCGCTCCACAGCTCCCAACAAAGAATCCTGCTGCGACTTCGAGAAACGGTGTATCTCGTCGATGAAGAGAATGGGCGAAGCCTCGTTGAAAAAACGGCCCTTCTGCGCCTTCTCTATCACATCGCGCACATCCTTTACCCCACTAGTCACTGCAGAGAGCGTGTAGAAAGGCGTCTCAAGTCGATGCGCAATGATCTGAGCCAATGTCGTCTTGCCAACGCCCGGAGGTCCCCATAGGATAAACGATGATATGCGTCCCGCGTCGATCATCTTACGCAGGACTGCCCCCTCGCCTACCAAATGCCGTTGCCCGATATAGTCATCGAGCGTGCGAGGACGGAGTCTTTCAGCCAGTGGTTGTGACATATTTGAACTGCAAAGTTACACTAAAATGCGAAAAGAACAAAAAAAATGGCCAAATATTTGTAAATAATAAATAAAGTTTATACATTTGCAGAAAATTAGCAAAAAACGATTAATATGGCAAAGACAAAACAACAAACAGAGGACACGAATGTCGTGTCATTAAAGACACTTACCAAGAGCTCTGTATGGGATGTACAGGAGAACGACGTATTCCGTATGCTTGACTCAGGCGTAAAAGATGCGGATATACGTGAGAATCTCCGTCACTACATAGACCTGATACGCAGTGCTTTCGAGATTATCGATATCAAGGAAGACGTCAACAACGTGAAGAAAGCCTATGAAAAGAAGGGCTACAAGGTCTTCACGCTGAAGCTCGATGACAAGAAACTCTCCTGGGGCATCAAGAAGAAGCCGATCTTGCGTGTGACTGACTTGACCTATGAGAACATCCGTCATATCTCTGCCAACAAGCTGTTGGAGGTGATTGAGCGCAATTTCGGCGGCGGCTGGGACTCACTCGCACAGTCCATTCAGGATATTATCCTGAGCGGCTTCGACATCTCGACCACTACCCTGCCAAAAGACCGTCTGCACAAAAAAGGCGGCATGTATGAGAAAAAGGTGAATGACGGTTTCGAGGTGCTCGAGATTGAGAAGGGCAACTGGGTAGAGGCCATCTTTGCCAAGCTCAAGCCTGAGCAGGAGAAACCCAAGATGAAGTTCGGTGATGAGGATGACGAAGAAATCGGCGACGACGAGGACTTCGAGGTAGAGGACGATTACAAGAACCACGACGACGAGGATGACACCGTAGAGGATCCCGATGACGACCAGATCACCGAAGATAATTACTCGACCATGATGGATCTTGGTGGTGATGACCCAGACGATGAAGCCGCTCAGTTGTCAGACTACGTAGACGAATAATCAACATTTTATAAACCAATAATTCAACACAAACAATGAACATCCCCTCAGTATTCTGGCTCGTGCCCGTGGCATCCATCGTGGCATTGGGCATGGCGTATACTTTCTTCCGCCAGATGATGGCAGCCGACGAAGGAACGCCTCGTATGAAAGAGATTGCTCTTTATGTCCGTAACGGTGCAATGGCCTACCTCAAACAACAGTACAAGGTAGTAGGTATTGTATTCGTCGTGCTTTGTGCCCTCTTCGCTTTCATGGCGTACGGCCTCAATGTACAGAACCCCTGGGTTCCCTTCGCCTTCCTGACTGGCGGTTTCTTCTCAGGACTGGCCGGTTTCTTCGGCATGAAGACCGCCACATATGCTTCTGCCCGTACAGCAAACGCTGCCCGTGAGAGCCTCGATGCAGGTCTGAAGATTGCCTTCCGTTCAGGTGCCGTGATGGGACTCACTGTCGTAGGCCTGGGCCTGCTCGACATCGCCATCTGGTTTGTAATACTGAACTATTTCGATCAGGACGGACTCATCTCCATTACAACCACCATGTTGACGTTCGGTATGGGTGCTTCTACACAGGCGCTCTTCGCCCGTGTCGGTGGTGGAATCTACACGAAAGCAGCCGATGTAGGTGCAGATATCGTAGGTAAGGTGGAGGCCGATATCCCTGAGGATGACCCACGCAACCCTGCTACCATCGCTGACAACGTAGGCGATAATGTGGGTGATGTGGCAGGTATGGGTGCCGACCTTTACGAGAGCTATTGCGGCTCAGTATTGTCTACTGCAGCTCTGGGAGCTGCTGCCTTCGGTGTAGCAGGCCTCGATATCCAGCTCAAGGCCGTCATCGCCCCAATGCTGATTGCTGCTGTGGGTGTGTTTCTCTCACTGCTGGGTATCTTCCTCGTCCGCACAAAGGAAGGCGCTACGATGAAGGATCTGCTCCGCTCGCTCTCTCTCGGAACCAACGTGAGTGCTATCCTCATCGCTATTGCCACCTTCGCCATTCTCTATCTCTTAGGCATCGAGAACTGGTTGGGTCTCTCCTTCTCTGTGATTTCCGGTCTGGCTGCAGGTGTCATTATCGGACAGGCTACAGAATATTATACCTCTCACAGCTACAAGCCGACACAGAAGATCTCTGAGGCAGGACAGACAGGTGCCGCTACCGTTATTATTAAAGGTATTGGTACGGGAATGATCTCTACCTGTATACCTGTGATTACAATTGGTGTAGCCATTATGCTCAGCTATCTCTGCGCCAATGGCTTCGATCTCTCCATGACTTCCGAGAGCCTGTCCCACGGTCTTTATGGCATTGGTATTGCTGCCGTTGGTATGCTCTCTACTTTGGGCATCACATTGGCTACCGACGCTTACGGACCTATCGCCGACAATGCTGGTGGTAATGCTGAGATGTCGCAGTTGGGCGAGGAAGTTCGTCATCGTACTGATGCGCTCGACGCCCTGGGTAACACTACAGCTGCTACGGGTAAGGGCTTTGCCATCGGTTCTGCTGCCCTGACAGCTCTGGCACTGCTGGCATCCTATATCGAGGAAATCAAGATTGCGATGACCCGTGCCGATGTGATGATGCAGAATGTAAAGGGTGACCTCATTTCAGCTGCCGATGCCAACATCCCCGACTTCATGAACTATTTCCAGGTGAACCTGATGAACCCGAAGGTGCTCGTAGGCGCCTTTATCGGTGCGATGGCTGCTTTCCTGTTCTGTGGAATGACGATGGAAGCTGTAGGCCGTGCTGCAGAGAAGATGGTTCAGGAGGTGCGTCGTCAGTTCAAGGAGATTGCCGGCATCCTCGAAGGAACGGGTACTCCCGATTACGGACGTTGCGTGGAGATTTCCACCAAAGCCGCTCAGCACGAGATGATCATCCCGTCTGTTCTGGCAATCATCATTCCAATCATCGTGGGATGTGTACTGGGTGTAGCTGGTGTCTTAGGACTATTGGTAGGTGGTCTGGCCGGTGGTTTCACGCTGGCAGTGTTCATGGCCAACGCCGGTGGTGCCTGGGATAACGCAAAGAAGAACATCGAGGAAGGTGCCTTCGGCGGCAAAGGTTCGTTTGCCCATAAGGCTTGTATCGTTGGCGATACCGTTGGTGATCCTTTCAAGGATACATCCGGTCCTTCACTGAACATCCTCATTAAGCTGATGTCGATGGTGAGCATCGTGATGGCCGGACTTACCGTCGCCTTCATGTAATGTAAGATAACCTTCATCAAAAAGATAGCCGCTGAATTTGTTTCAGCGGCTAATTTTTTTCAACTTCTCGATACCCTTTTCCGTACAGAGCCCTCGCAGCAAGACCAAGGGCATCCCCCGGAAGATCTCCTTGATACTATATTTATTATAGAGTCGTTCCTCCTTAATATAGCGTCCTATCGCTTCAAAAAGATGCACTGCCAGTTCGTAGTTGAGGTCATCGCGGAAATAGCCCTCCTCCACACCACGCTTAAAGAACAGCTTCATATCCTCGCGTGAGTTCTTCTGTTCACGGGTCAGGTAACGAAGCACACGCGGATATTTCACCACATCGTCATAGAACAGCGGATTGACGGCATTCGCCTCCTCTACCCTCATGTGATACACTTTCAGCAGAATCTCCATCAGGTCTTTTTCCTTGCCCAGTTCTATGAACTTCGCCCTCCTTTTCTCACGGAAAGTCTTCACACCCTCATAGAGCAGTTCCTCCTTCGTGGCATAGATTTCATACATGGTACGTTTTGAGATAGCAAGACTCTCAGCGATATCGTCCATCTTCACTGCACGGATGCCTTTCTCAGTGAATGCCTTCATCGCCGTCTTGAGAATCACCTCGCGCAAACCTTTCTTATAGGCAGTAATACTCTTCTTTTCTTGCATATTCTTGCAGATTTGGCTACAAAGTTACAAAAAAAGAGTGAAAAGTAACCACTAATAGATGAAAAAGACAAAAATATTTTGTAATTTTGCGGGCGATTTGCATAAACGATCGTTCAGAAGGATAATAATACACTATTAATAGCATCACAAAAATGGTAAAGATTTCAAAAGAGGCTGCCCTCGAATATCATCAGAGCGGAAGACCAGGTAAGATCGAAGTAAAGCCTACCAAGGCGTACAGAACACAAACAGACTTAAGCTTAGCCTATTCCCCAGGTGTGGCATTCCCATGCCTCGAGATTCAGGAAGATCCCGACAATGCTTATAAGTATACCGACAAGGGCAACCTCGTTGCCGTTATCTCCAATGGAACCGCTGTCTTAGGCTTGGGCGACATCGGTGCCATGAGCGGCAAGCCCGTGATGGAGGGTAAAGGACTGCTCTTCAAGATCTACGGCGGCATCGACGTCTTCGATATCGAAGTAGCTGAGAAAGACCCTGAGAAATTCTGCGAGGCCGTAGAGCGCATCGCCCCGACCTTCGGAGGAATTAACCTTGAAGATATCAAGGCCCCTGAGTGCTTCTATATCGAGGAGCGTCTGAAGAAGACCCTCGACATCCCCGTGATGCACGACGACCAGCACGGCACCGCCATCATCTCCGCAGCAGGTTTGAAGAATGCGATGGAGGTCATCGGCAAGGACATCAAGAAGGTGAAGATCGTCGTCAACGGTGCCGGCGCTGCTGCCATCTCTTGTACCAAACTCTATATGGCCATCGGAGCCCAGAAGGAGAACATCGTGATGCTCGACTCCAAGGGTGTCATCTCTACCGAGCGTCAGGACCTCAATGAGCAGAAGAAGTTCTTTGCCACTTCGCGCACCGATATCCACACACTGGCAGAAGCTGTGAAGGATGCCGATGTGTTCGTAGGTCTCTCCAAGGGCAATGTGCTCTCGAAGGAGATGGTACGCACGATGGCAAAGGATCCCGTGATCTTCGCCCTCGCCAACCCCGTACCCGAAATCTCCTACGAGGATGCGATGGACGCGCGTCCCGACGTGCTCATGTCTACGGGACGTACCGACTATCCCAATCAGATCAATAACGTCATCGGCTTCCCCTATATTTTCCGCGGTGCACTCGACGTCCACGCCACCGCTATCAACGAAGAGATGAAACTGGCTGCCGTGCATGCCATCGCCGACCTCGCCAAACAACCCGTGCCCGATGTCGTGAACGATGTCTACAAGGTGAACAACCTCACTTTCGGACGCGACTACTTTATTCCGAAGCCCGTCGACCCGCGCCTTATCACCGAGGTCTCTGCCGCTGTGGCCAAAGCAGCCATCGAGAGCGGCGTGGCCCGTAAGAAGATTGAAGACTGGGATGCCTATAAGGACTCACTCAGCGTATTATTGGGTCAGGAAACCAAGCTCACCCAGAAGCTCTATGCCACCGCAGCCGCTCATCCGCAGCGCGTGGTCTTCGCCGAGGCCGTTCACCCCACGATGCTCAAAGCTGCCGTTCAAGCCAAGTCGGAGGGTATCTGCTACCCCATCCTCCTGGGCAACGACGAATATATCGGCAAACTCGCCAAGCAACTCGACCTCAACATCGAGGGTATCGAGATTGTCAACCTGCGCCATCCGTCTGAGCAGGAGCGTCGTGAGCGTTATGCCCGCATCCTCACCGAAAAGCGTCAGCGCGAAGGTTACACCTTCCAGGAAGCCAACGATAAGATGTTCGAGCGCAACTACTTCGGCATGATGATGGTCGAGACAGGCGAGGCTGACGCCTTCATCACCGGTCTCTACACGAAATACTCGAATACTATCAAGGTTGTCAACGAGGTCATCGGAATCCGTCCCGAATACGAACACTTCGGTGCCATGCACATCATCAATTCCCCCAAGGGCACCTATTACATCGCTGATACGCTCGTGAACGAGAATCCCGATAGCGACACCCTCGTCGACATCGCCAAGCTCGCTGCCACAGCCGTACGCTTCTTCAACGAGAAGCCTGTCATCGGCATGATGAGCCACTCCAACTTCGGTTCTTCCACCAGTGCCGGAGCCAAGAAGGTGAAGCGCGCCGTAGAGCAGATGCAGGAGCTTTATCCTGACCTGCCCATCGACGGTGAGATGCAGCTCGACTGCGCCCTCGACAATGAACTGCGCGACGAGCAGTATCCCTTCACTCGTTTGAAAGGCAAGAAGGTCAATACCCTCATCTTCCCCAACCTCACCTCTGCCCGTTCTTCTTACAAGATGTTGCAGATGCTGGGTTCCGACGCCGAGATCATCGGTCCGATCCAGATGGGACTGAACAAGGCCATCCACTTCATCGACTTCGGTGCCTCGGTGCGCGACGTGGTGAACATTGTGGCTGTGGCTACCATCGATGCCTACGTCGACAAGATCAAAAGCAAGCTTGCAGCACTAGGTAAATAAGATTTATTGTTAATATATCTTAACTCTTTGGACGCAGTTTTTACTTTCGGGTAGAAACTGCGTCCAACTTTTAAGAGTGTAGGAATAAAAAAGATCAACTTATCATATCAACTTAATAAAATTAACTTATGAGAAAACTTATTCTATCGATGCTGGCTTTCACGAGCCTCACAGCATTCGCTCAGTTTGGAGCACCCAGACAGAACCCCGTTGTTCCTTCCGCAAAAGCAGAGGTTGAGGACTTTAAGCCCGCTTCCAGCAATCAGGAGAACAAGCAGTTCCCGGCCATCAACTCAAAGCGTCAGGTACGTGCGCAGATTACTGCTCCTAAAGCCACCTTCGTCGGTCTCGACATCGCAGGTAAGATCTATGAGATGACCAAAGACGAGAACGGCGTCTGGACCGGTACTTCCGAGCCTCAGGACGAAGGCTTCCACTACTATCAGTTGAATATCGACGGTGCCAGCGTGCCCGATCCGAATAGCTTGTATTACTATGGTGCCAGCCGTTGGGGAAGCGGTATTGAGGTGCCTTCTGCCGACCAGGATTTCTGGCAGGTGAAGAATGTGCCGCAGGGCTCTGTCAGCGAGGTTTTCTATTGGTCTACCTACACCGAGCAGATGCGTCGTTGCCATGTCTATCTGCCTCATGAGTACTTCACCAATCCCACCAAGAAGTTCCCCGTTCTGTATCTGCAGCACGGTATGGGCGAGAACGAGTACGGCTGGGCAGAGCAGGGTCACACCGCTCAGATCATGGACAACCTGATTGCCGAGGGTAAGGCCGTTCCTTGCATCATCGTGATGGATAATGGTCTGAACACACGCCGTCCCGGTGAAACCGGAGGCTTCGGCGGCTTCGGTGGCGGTCAGCGTCCTCAGGGTGCTCCCGGTGCAGGTCCCCGCGGTCAGCGTCCCGCAAACGTGCAAGAGGCTCTTCAAAGACCTACGGGTGCCCAGGGTGGTCAGCGTCCTCAGGGAGCTCCTGGTCAGGGTGGCCCTCGTCGCGGCGGCTTCGGTGGATTCGGTGGTTTCTCCGAGGGCTTCAAGAATGTACTCTTCAACGATATCATCCCGATGGTCGAGAAGAACTACCGCGTGATTGCCGATCCTCAGCACCGCGCATACGCCGGACTGTCCATGGGTGGCATGCAGGCACGTGAGATCACACTCGCCAATCCCGATAAGTTCGCATACGTAGGCTCATTCAGCAGCGGCGCATGGAACGTCGACCAGGTGAAGGGTTCAGAAGGTTTCGCCAAGAATGTCAAGCTGCTCTTCATGAGCGGTGGCGGCAAGGAGAACATGGGTTGCGTTGAGGCTGCCAAGAATATCAAGGAGCAGGTCGGCATGAACGCCGTCGGTTACGAGTCGCCCGGCACAGCACACGAATGGCACACCTGGCGTCGCAGCCTCTTCGAGTTCGCACAGTTGATCTTTAAGTAAGAAATATCCACATACAATACTACTTGATGAAGTGAGAGGTGGTATTTGCCAGATGGCAGATGCCGCCTCTTTTCGTTTTGGCACGGTATTTGCATGACCTTTGGAAAAAGGTAAAAAAGTAAAAAGGTAAAAAAGTAAAACTATGCAAAAAGGTAATATCGGTGTAACGACTGAGAACATCTTTCCAGTCATCAAGAAGTTTCTTTATAGTGATCACGAGATTTTCCTCCGTGAGATGGTTTCAAATGCGGTAGATGCCACGCAGAAGATGAAGACGCTGGCGGCGCAGGGCGAATTTAAGGACGACCTGGGCGACCTCACCGTTCGTGTCAGTTTCGATGCCGAGGCTGGCACTATCACCATCAGCGACCACGGTATCGGCATGACCGAGGAAGAGATCGACAAGTACATCAACCAGATCGCCTTCTCGGGCGTCAGCGACTTCCTCGAGAAGTACAAGGACAATGCCAACAACATTATCGGCCACTTCGGTCTCGGCTTTTACTCTTCGTTCATGGTGTCAAAGAAGGTGGAGATCATCACCAAGTCGTATAAGGAAGGGGCGAAAGCCGTAAAATGGAGCTGCGACGGCTCACCCGCCTACGAGATCGATGATGCCGAGCGCGCCGACCACGGATCTGACATCATCCTCTACATCGACGACGACTGCAAGGAGTTCCTCGACAAGTACAAGCTCGAGGGTCTGCTCCAGAAGTACTGCAAGTTTATGGCCGTGCCCGTCGCCTTCGGCAAGAAGCAGGAGTGGTCGAAGGAAGAAAGCAAGATGGTGGATACCGCCGAGGATAATATTATAAATAATGTGGAGCCGCTGTGGACCAAGGCCCCGTCGACACTCAAGGACGAGGACTACAAGTCGTTCTACCGCACCCTCTACCCCATGAGCGACGAGCCGTTGTTCTGGATTCACCTCAACGTCGACTATCCCTTCAACCTCACGGGTATCCTCTATTTCCCGAAGATCAAGTCGAACATCGAACTGCAGAAGAACAAGATCCAGCTCTATTGCAACCAGGTCTTCGTGACCGATCAGGTGGAAGGCATCGTACCTGAGTTCCTCACGCTGCTCCACGGTGTGATCGACTCTCCCGATATCCCCCTGAACGTGAGCCGTAGCTATCTCCAGAGCGACCGCGAGGTGAAGAAAATCTCCACCTATATCACAAAGAAAGTGGCCGACCGCCTGAAGGCGATCTTCGGCGAGAACCGCAAGGAGTATGAGGAGAAGTGGGACGACCTGAAGCTCTTCATCAACTACGGTATTTTGAGCGAGGAAGGATTTTATGACCGCGCCAAGGACTTCGCCCTGATGAAAGATACCGAAGGCAAGTATTTCACCTTCGACGAGTACAAGACGCTCATCGAGGCCAACCAGAAGGATAAGGACGACATGCTTGTCTATCTCTACGCCACCGACAAGGAAGAGCAGTACAGCTATATCAAGGCCGCACAGGACAAGGGTTACTCCGTGCTGCTGCTCGACGGACAGCTTGACGTGCCCACCATCCAGACTCTGGAGCAGAAGTTCGAGAAGAGCCGCTTCACACGTGTCGACAGCGACATCATCGACCGTCTGATTGTCAAGAGCGATGCTCCGAAGAGTGACCTCTCAGAAGAGCAGAGTGACAATTTGTCAGCCGTCTTCCGCACACAGCTGCCCAAGATCGACAAGACGGAATTCATGGTGCAGGTCGATGCTCTCGGCGCCGAAGCACGTCCGGTGGTCATCACGCAGAACGAATACATGCGTCGTATGAAGGACATGAGTAAGTTCCAGGCAGGCATGGGCTTCTACGGACAGATGCCCGACTCGTTCAACCTCGTACTGAACAGCGACCATCCGCTGGTGAAGAAAGTGCTCGACGAGAGCGAGGCTGCCACTGCCGAGGCTCTGAAACCCATCCTCGCAGAACTCAAGGGTCAGGAGGCCCGTCTGGCTGCCATCCGCGCTGCTCAGGATAAGAAGAAGTACGATGAGATCACGCAGGAGGAGAAAGACCAGAAGGCCGAGGCCGAGCAAGCCGTGCAGGCCGAGAAGGACAAGAAGACGGCTGTCATCGCCGACTACGCCAAGACAAACTCCATCGTCCACCAGCTCATCGACCTGGCTCTGCTCCAGAATGGTATGTTAAAGGGCGAGGCCCTCGACCGCTTCCTCAAGCGCTCCGTCGACCTCATCAAATAAACACTAAAATCCCCGCTCAGCCGAGCGGGGATTTTAGTGTCCCAGTCCCTGTGATTCATGATACCTGTGACAAGCGTTCGGCCAGATTTCTTGTTATTAGAACGGTCCATACCCCATACAACTCGTGTTCAGAACATTATCGGTCCGTGTCCCATACAGCTCGTGGTCGTGATCGCCGTCAGAAATGCCGTCAGTGCGGCTACTACCACCTTCACCGCCACCTCAATAATCCTCTTCTTCATTGCTTCTGTCATTTTTCATTCCGTTTCAACGTTCTATGGCGTTCCAGCGTCACTGGGATGTCTCACTGGGGACAGCGACACCACGTGTGATATCTCCGATGTCACACTGGTTCCTGTCCCCTGTGTGACATCCCCTGTGTCGCTTAGACGGGCCTAGTCCTTATCAATCCCATCTCCACTATCCCCGCCTTCTGCGGTTCCCGTATTGATCACCAACGTACTCGCCTGTCCCGGCATTGCGAAGTTACCCGTCCACACGCTGCCGTCCTCTGTCAGTTCGATCTCGCTGCCATTAAGCGTTGCATTCGGCGTCACGCCCTCAGCCGGCGTCACACTCACCTCACACTCGTCATCCTCCTGAAGCAGTGCGCCACTGACGACATTCTGACCGCCACAGCTCACCACAGCCGTACCGCTACCGTTCTTGGTAATGGTCAGGGCATGTCCACTTGTCTGCTGACTGCCACCGCCATTGCCGCTTTCGCCATTTCCGCCGCCGTTTCCGCCGTTACCTCCATCGCCACTATCATCGTCACTGGGCGCATTACCCGTCAGCTGCTTGATCAGCGCCTTGGTCTTCGAGGTAAACTGCAACTGTGCCTCGTCGTTCATATTGGCAATCGTAGTCTCGCCCGTAGCCTGCATGATCATCTTCACCGCACCTACTGCAAACTGCATGGCGTCGGGCTTCTCAGCCAACTGCTCGTCGGTCTTCTGAGCGCCGCGACCGGCAGACACGCGCGAGCCCTGCTCCAGCGTCAGACCATTCGCGTCGATCGAGGCCTTGAACAATCCGAGGTCATCAATCTTCACCACATAACCCATCAGCGCGTACTCCTTGATCAGGCTTGCCAAATCAAGCAGCATACCCGTGATTTCACCGAGCGAGAAAGCCGTGGTATGCTTCTTCATGATCTTGGCCAGATCCTTCACGCCAAGCGTACCCTTGTACTCCACACGTCCGTAATACTTTCCCAACGTGCCGTTCAGCACTTCATTTGTGTTCTTTGTCAAATTAATCTCCAACATAATTCTTACTTTTTTAAAGGAAACAAATTGCCATAATTATCCATAATTTCCATAATATTCTATTACGGGATATTACGATTTATTACGGTTATTCGTTTCAAAATAAACACTATTTGTTAATTCTCACTGTTTGTCTTGCAGTTCCTTCAAATACTTTCGGACTATCCGGAATTATCACGAAAGAAATGAATTTTCCCGTTCGACGCTGCAAAGATACAACAATTGTTTTTGGTGGTTTCCCTAAACGTACTTATACGGAAGTATACGTCCTTAAACGACCTTAAACGGCAGTTAGTCGGGCTCGCCAAGCTCATCAATAATCATCCTCACCTGTTTGGGATTGTAGAAATTGCTGCCCCTTGAAATACAGCCTTTCAGCCGTTTGTTCTGACTGAGCCAGAACCTGAACTTCTTCAATGCTCTCTCCGGACTGTCATTAGGGAAGTACATCATCGCCAACTCCGACTTCCCGTATGCATGCACCTTAAATTCCTTTTCTTTCATCATCTCTCACTGAACTTATAGTTTTTTATGTCACACAGATCTCTCAGATCTCACAGATTTTTATCACCCTTGGTGAGATGGATCACACAGATTTTCAACGCGGTGGGATCCCGCAGATTATTCCCTATGGAAATGCTGCAGAGCAGCAAATATCTGTGAGATCTGAGAGATCTGTGTGACATAAAAATCTGTGTGAACGAAATCACTTCTTTTTCTGTCGGTAGATCTTCGCCATCAGCGAGTCAGGATGCTCGCGGATATAATCCTCAGTGAGCATCTGCTCCTGCTTGCTCTTCTCCGCTTTCGCCTCGCGCTCCGCATTCTCCTGTTCCCGCTCAGCGGCTGCCTCCAGGCTCTTCTCCGCCTCCGTCTGCTCCTGCTCGTCCCTCTTCTTGGTGCGCTTCAGACGTATTTTCGAGGCAGTAATAGAATTTGAGATTTCGTTTTTCTTCCACCTCTTCAGACGATTTTCCACGCTGAAATAACGCTCCTGCTCCTCGAATCGCATCTTTTGGGTCTTGGGATTCACATCAGTCCAATAATAGTAGAAATCGTTGAGCATATCCATATCCATGTCGCCTCTGTGATTCCAGATTTCCATCTTAAAAGCGTTCTGACGCTCTTCCAGATCAGACAAAGGCAAAGAAAGAGCGCGCCCCGCAGAGAGAGTAGTTTTCTCTTTTTTTTCTTTGTTTTCTTTTTCTATAGATAGGGGGTTAGGGGGAAGAATTTCTTTTGCTGTTTTTCGCTTTCTCTCTTTTAAGTTCACGTTGACCGAAAAAAAATACTTCATTCTCCGCTGTATCCCCTTGACCAGCGCGCGCTCATCCGCATCCATCAGTTCAAACATGGCCACGGCCACGTAGGCATGGAAGAGAAGGGTGCCTGCTGCACTCTCCCCCTCCAGGTTTATTCCGCTCAGCGTCAGCAGCTCAGACACATAGCGTTTGATTTTTTCATAATCTGTCATAAAGCCTCTTGAACATTTGGTTTAAGTCATTGGCATATTCTTTGTCGAACTGCTCTTTGTAGCGTCTCAGCTGTCCATTCAGTTGTAAAAAACTGAACACGATATACGTGCAATCAAAGAATTTCAGACGATGCAGACAGGGCAGATTCTGCGTCGTTTCGAGCAGGGCGTAATAGCATTTCAACAGAGTGATCAGCCATATTCTGTCTTTTTTCTCCGCGATGTCCGCCAGCTGCGCCAGCAGCATCTCTTCAACCTGACGGATGTCCGTCGATTCCATCTTAGATGTTTCCATAATTTATACAATAGTTCTGATTATACAATGATTCTAATGTTAAACTTATTCGCAACCGAAGCTATAACGTCATAAGAGAGGCCGGTACCCGTTTCCATTCTAGCCATAGCTTGGCCGAGCACGTAGTATGTAGCCTTGTTGGTAATCGGCTCCATGCTGCCTTTCAGCGTCACCGTACAGCAGTAGCGTACATATTTCTCCGTATTGTTTTCCGAGGGCGGCGCAAAGCGGTTGATGATGCCCCGAATGGTTGTCAGACCGTATTTCCTGCGATAGGTGCGCATCAGCACGAGCCATGCACGAATGGCATGCTCCTGCGTGTCAAACTCAACGAATCCCTTGTTCGAGCCAATCTGCCCGACCCACTTCGCGCCATTAGCACGAATATTGAAAATATTGTTTTTTGCAATCATAGTTTTGTTTATTTTTTACCACAGATTATACAGATTTCACAGATTTTCTGATTATAAAGATTATTCTTGATTATTGCAGCTAAAGCCGCTTGATTTGGTCGCCGTATGGAATCTGTTAAATCCATAATAATCAAATCTGTTAAATCCAAAATAATCGTGGCTATAGCCATAACAATCTGTGTAATCTGTGCAATCTGTGGTTTTAAATTAGTAATATCTTCTGCCTAGAAGAGTGAGGTGGAAGAAAAGCATCTCCGGAATCGAAGAGCGAAGTTTCCTTGCTCTGATATATGTCTCAAAGCTTCTGCCCATTTTATGTATGCCTGGCAGTCCAGAGTCAGGATTTTTCTTCCATTGGCAGTCTCTCTTCTGGCAGTTTTCGGAACCGCTCACTTCGCGTAAATTCTCAATGCGGTTGTCGGTCTTGATGCCATTAATATGATCAATCTCCTTAGGAAAACGATGGCGCACTAGAAAGAACACCAACCGATGCTTCCGTAACCTAAACCGATCTCCCTGGAAAAAGACTTTGACATAGACATAGCCGTTGCTCTTATCAATCACTCCCGGATATTCCCGATTCCACTTCCTGTTAATCAGCTTTCCCGTCGCTGCATCATATCTATAGGTCGAAAGCAGATGCTCCTCAAAAGCCTTCCTCTCTTCCTGTGTTAAATCACTGATTCTCATAATTTCTTACTTTTTGATTTTTACTTTTTTCTGACAACGAATTCTTGCTACCATAGGGACGCAAGAATTCGTTGTTTTTATTCAACTGTCAACATCGAAATCTTCCTCTTCCCAGTCTTCACAGTCATCTACAAGTGTCGGCAGATAGATGCCTGCATAGAAGCGCATACCGTTCTTGGCTAGTTTTTTGCAAATCTTCTCGCAGTCGCGGATGATCTGTATCGCCGAACGATGCGCATTAAGAAATGTCTCTTTCAGATCCACATCGGGTTCAAAGAAGCTCACGTGCGACCTTGTGCCGTCGGGCTCAATTTCAGTTTCCCGTACCCAATGGCCTTCGGAGGTCTCAACCACCGTTTCCTTGATCAGACTCGTCTTCACGGTCACGTCGACTTCTTCCAACGGCTTCTCGTTGTACGGAGCGCGCAGGTCGTTCGCTGCTCCAGGGGGATAATTATTACTCATTTGATTTAATTACCGTTTGTATGACTGTAACATTCTTTCTGATATCGAACGAGCGGAAGCCATTGGCATCCAAGTCCCAATAACTGAACAGACCCAGCTTCGGTTCGGTTTTCTTTCTGCCTTTGACCACATAATCGTCATACTCCCGGCAGACACCTTTACAAAGCGTACCTCTGGCGCGGCGCATGGTACCGTCCTTTTTCTCATACTCAAAGGTCACGACACCCAAACCGAGTAAACCTAAGACCGTTCGGGCCTTATGTGCCAATACAAAGGCTTTTGTACGTCGGCAACCTTCATCAATCAGGGCATTGGCCAAGTCCAACGTCCATCGTTTTAACAGGAGTGAATCTTCCCTTCTAATTGCATTCTTTCTTTTTTTCATAATTTCCTTTTTTTACTATTCACTATTCGTTATTCATTATTCACTTTTTTGGTGGCCACCGTAAAAGTTCATGTCGCAAAATTAGGAACAATCAATTCTCCTTCCTACGATTTAACATTAAGAAATGGCCGTTAAAATTTTCTAAAAAGAAGATTCAACTACCTTATTTACAGAACGTTGCACAGACTGAAATTTTTCTGAAAGATTGCAGTGCCGCTTGTCTGAAAGCCACCAAAAAAGGTCATTTTTATCGTAGCGTTGGGGCATCACCGACCGGTCTTCGCCCCCGGCTCTCAGCATCTTGGCCAATGCCATCCATATCCGTTTCTTATCACCGCGCTTCAGGTCGCTACGAAACTCCAGCCGCGTAATTTTCATGGCATCGACATCCTTGTCAACCAAGAACTCGCGCAGTTCATTGATCATCTGCTTATACGCCTCAATATAATTGGCGTCAAAAAACGTCACCAATCTCTTGGTGTTTCTTCTTTTTTACTCATTTTGTTCTAGTTTTTCCACAAAAGTAACAAATCTAAACAAAATGAACAAAAAAGAAAAGCCCCGCTGCCGAAGCAACAGGACTTGATGGGGTTAATGATTTACGAAGACAGTCTGATGAGTCTGTTAATCTTCGTCGTTCTCGGCTTGTATAAATCCGATAGGGCGGCGTGGTTTCTCTTCTTCGGGATTCTTGGCTTGCAGTTCCGCGAGGGCCGTGCTGATGGCATCGAGCTGCGCACGGGTGCTCTCGTTAATGTCGTTTTGGTCTGCAAGGATGTCGTTCACTTCCTGCCTGAGACCTTCTATTTGTCTCCTCAAATCGAGATAGGTTGCAGCTAGGGGTAATTCTGCCAGATGACGATAAGCGACAAAGGCTTTCATGATTTTACGGTTCGCCTGTATGGCAACTTCTGATTTCAGTACACTGCTGAGCATAGCAACACCGATTTCTGAAAAAGCATAAGGTTGAAATCGTTGTTTCTTGATTGATTTTGCGGTCACAATTTGTGACTGCAAATTTGGAACCGCCTCAATATCAGAAGATTGCGCATGAAAAATCTGCACTTTAACAGTTTTCCATTCTTCTTTTGTGAGCTGGAACATAAATTCTTCACCCTCAAATCGTTTGGGATTACGTTTTACTGCCTGGTTGAGTGCTTTTGTCTCTACCTGATAGAGTCTTGCAAGGTCGAAATCGAGCATCACGCGCTGTCCGCGAATGACATAGATGAGATTCTGGATATTGTCTAACTGATCCATAGTGATTATTTTTAAAGTTAATAATGTGATTTACGCCTGCAAAGATAGATATTTTTCTTTTAACTTCCAAATTTTCGAGCAGCGAATGCAATAAATGCTTGCATTTTTATTGCTGAGTCGTGAGAAAATTCGCCCAATGGGTCAAATCTTTCGGCCATTATTTCAAAATATGTCTTCGATCAGCAACAAAACTCGTGTAACAAAAGAACCGTCCCACTGTTACATGATTAATAACCTGTGGTAGCCAAAGATGGGATATTTGTCCATACAATTAAAAAAAGAAAAAGTTTTCTTTCTTTTTCTTGCTTGTTTCCATATTTATTCTTATCTTTGCCACCGCATTCAGAAATGAGTGCAAAGACATATTGCTCTATAGTCTCTCAATCACCACCGTGAGAAATGAGCAACAACTATTATTGGAGTGCCCATACTATGGGCGCAGACCTCCTGTATATAGTTGTGGCTTGTGGTGAGCCGAGAGACGTATGGTGAGAGTCTGCGTCTTTTTTTTAGACGGAAGTGATTGGAATAGTAGAATAGAGAGTGAAATCTTGTTAAAAGTTTACCCCTCTCGTGCAAGATTTGTTATGTTTCTGTGTTGTATAAGTATATAAATAATGATAAGACGTATGAAAAAGAATTGTGTTTTATGGATGTTCGCAATGCTGATGCTAGCTGTCGGCATGAGCAGTTGCAGTAGTGATGATGAAGATAATATTGTTCCACAAATCAATACAGCGAATGGGACAATCGAGGATTTCTTTAATACTGAATTTCCAATAACACATGATAGTTTTGAATACTCAAATTCGCATTCATTTTTCTGTGAAGAAAAGTCGGGCATAAAGTCAGCAATCACAGAGAATATTGTCTGTGTCATCAATAGTCGGCAGGAGTTGGCAGATATCTATTTAGGGGAGAAAGATATTCCTGAGATAGACTTTGAAAAGAACACACTTATCATTGGTCAGCAGATTATGCCCTGTCTTGGTTTCTATGTTGCTAAAAAGGAATTACTGGCAGACGACGATGGTCTCGTATTGACTCTCTATGCTAAGAATGATTTAGTTAATCTACCTCTAGCATTGATGAATCTCTATTATTGGGAATTATATCCTAAATTATCGCAAAAGACAATCTCTGTTAATGTTATTAAGGAATATACCAACCGCCCTGATCTCCAATAACATTACAAAGGACACGGAAGGTAGTAGTGTGACAAACTTTATGATAAGTTTATTATGAACAAGGTATTTATTTCCATTTTTCTGCTTTTCGCCTTTTGCTGCAAGATGTTGGCACAGGAGTCGCATTACCAAAGGGCGATGAGATCAGAGAAGGATAATGAGAAATATGGAGTGGTTGGCTCTCCAAATGTTACTTCTGGTGGTCTCACCGAAGGCATTTATTGGTCTCGTCATCGTAATGTAGATGATGTGATTATTAGGGAAGAAACGCCAGCAGACTCAATAAAGCGACGTGCAGAGTTTACGCGACTGTGTCGTCTGGCTTACGATGCCTACGAGAGTGGCGACAGCTATCACACCATCGTCTACGGCGATAGTGCTTTGCGGAAGCATTTCCATACGCCAGAACTCTATTTCTTCATGGCTGTTTCCTTTGATAAACTTGGTGACTATAAGGATGCAAAGTATGCCTATAAACAGGCTGTCAGCGCAGGTTATCCCAATGGACAATTGGCCTACAAAGCCTTTAAAGCCCGCCAAAAGGAATTAAAGAACAAGAACAAGAATAAAACCAAATGAATATGAAGAAAATATTATTAGTGATTGCCTTTATTTGCTATACTGCAAACATAATGGCGCAGAGTAAGACGGGCAGATTGTCTATAAAGCCGATGGTTGGCGTGAACTTTTCCGGTTTCAGCAACGCTGCTATTGATATCTATCAGACGAAAGTGGGATTGACAGGCGGTGCCGAACTGGAATACGGTGTTAATCCCTGGTTAGGATTATCGCTAGGGCTGATGTATTCGCAACAAGGAGCGAAAATAGATGGATCTTTCGATGCAACGGTAACTGATGAAAACGGTGTCAATTGGTACACCAAAACCCAGATGGACGGTAAGTTGAAGTGTAACTACCTGAACTTGCCCCTGATGGCCAATGTTTATATTCCTGCTGTTAAGGGCTTGGCCGTGAAGGCTGGTGTTCAGGTGGGCATACTCGCCAGCGACAAAATGACTGCAGATGTCATGCTTGCCATGATGAACATGGATATCAAATATTTCGAATTGTATGAGGGACCCGAACGAACTCAGTTAATCGATTCTCATACTGACATGTCTGATGTTTGCAAGTCTGTAGACTTTGGCTTTCCCTTGGGCCTGTCGTATGAGTATAAGAACATTGTATTGGACGCCAGATATTTCTTTGGACTGACAAAGATCGACAAGACTGACAATCCTGACAGCGCCCGGAATCAGTATCTTAGCATAACATTAGGCTATAAATTCAATCTATAAAATTACACAGGACACAGAAGGGACGGAAACTAGTATGACATGAAAAAGAATTGTATATTTTGGTTGTTCGCTGTGCTGATAATAGCTATTGGTATGACTGCATGTGGCAACAACGATGATGAAAACGCCAGTGGGGAAACCAGTAAGGCGCCAGCCATCAACTTTGGCGATGCTTTCGATCATCTGCCTCTGCCAATAGCGGAAAGGTTCCTCTATATGGACGCTATCGGCTATGCACCAGGAACAACTATTTCCACTATCAAATGGGGTGATGAGATCCTTTATTGGATTGGTAACCCGCTCATGAATTCCATAGGCTTCCTTTTTTATCAAGATGGTACCACTTTTCCTATGCAGGGATATTATCCTAGCAACGGGGAAACCATCGTCACCTCTCCAATAACAACTGAATGGGAAAGCAGTTACCCTGGCGGTTATCAGATTTTCAAACTGACACAGCACTTCGCCAACAGCTATGAAGAGAGTCATACTTGGAACGAAAATATCCTGCTTGGCGATTTGCCAGACAATGTGGCTAATAAACTAAAAAACCTCAGGGACAATGCTAATCTCCCCGACTTTATGCTTTTCAAGGGGATTTGGCAAGCCCGGACGGTCTATTACTTCAAAGACGAGTCTGCCTTTGCTCCCTTCGAATCTGTCTATGATGGGGATGGTCATCCCATCAAGTGGGCAGATAATGCTAGCGTGCTTGATTTTGTACAGAACAGCAGCAACTGGAAGTTGCTCTATGTGATGAACCGCAGCCTGAAAGTTGGCTGTGAGGGAAATCATGAACACCTGAGTAGTGCAAAGCTGATAGAACCCATCGCACTTAATGATGAACAGGAAAAATTCTTTGCAACAGAATTCAGTAAAAAACAGCAAGATGAAGAAGGAAACATACACACCTACTATACTTTTTTTGACCAAAAGGAATGGGAAGAAGAGAAGCTTATCGTCATCAACACTACCGATATGTTCAAACAAGCCTATACAGGAAACGAACCACTGCCCGATATCGACTTTGACCGCTATACCCTCATTATCGGAAAAGACAAGGTTGTTGATTATAAGTGTAGATTAGATGAAGTGCAACTATGGGATAATGGCAATGACTATACACTTGACATCAACATTCTGTATTATGGCTCGTGGCCAACAGGCGTGACAGCACAACAGGTAGCGTTCTATTATCGCCTTTACCCCAAACTGGACAATAAGACCATCTATCTTAATCGCTTCATCACCATTGACAACGATAAGTATAAACCATTTATCTAAGACACCTTGTGTACCTACGTGTTTCCTCACTTGATTCAAGTAGATCAGGGGACGGTCCTCTGATCCGTTCATATCTTTCGGCCATTATTTCAAAACATGTCTTCGATCAGCAACAAAACTCGTGTAACAAAAGAACCGTCCCACCGTTACATGGCTCTCTTTCCATGCCTTGGCTGAAAATTTTCCATAGGGTGAAGTGGGCGGTTTTCCATAACCTGCTGATTTACAACAGTTTTTAATTTTTCGTCGTTTAAATATTTTCCATAGGTAGTTGATACAACCTATTGAAAAAAGTCGTAACTTTGCAACCGAAAAATATTGAATAATTGATTATTGTGTTTACAAGGTCATTGTACATATTCATGATAGGCTTTCTGATGGTTGCATGCAGTCAGCAGCAGGAGTCACAGACGGCAGCAGGTTGTCTGGAGGAGGCTGAGGCTGCTTTGGCCAACGATAGCATCCGTCAAGGTGAGTCTTTGCTGCGGAAAGCCATACAACTATCGGAAGCGTCAGAGGATTGGCACACCAATTATATCGCGTACCAGCGCTTAGCGGAAGCTCTATCACAAAGCAACCCTGAGGAAGCATTACGACTGATGAAGAAAGCCTTGACCGTTTATGAACAGCATCCCGACGATGAACGCAACAACGTCATGTTACTCGACTATGCAGGTACTTACGCCGCCCAAGTGGCCTTCAATACTGAAAGCTCATACGACGAAGCACTTGATTTCATCAATCGTGCTTACAATATCGCTGAGAAACGCCAGATGACTGATTTGATGTGTCAGACACTCACCAGTCTTGCAAACATCGCGTGGGCCAAGGAAGATTATCGCCAAGCACTCGACTATGCCCATCGGGCAGATTCAACAGCGACAACCGACCTGCGACCTGGCACATTACAAGTGCTGGCCCGCAGCTACCTCAGCCTTAACAAGCTCGATTCTGCAGAAACCATCTATCGTCAGATTAATCCAGGCGATGATGTCCATCTGGCCTATATCGTGCAGAGTAACCTCGCTAAGATTGCGCTCCGACGGATAGGCGCCACACAGATCGAGGATAGTTTGGACGAGGCCTTCGATCAGATAGAGGACATCTATTACAAAGCGCTTGAACAGAAAGACCAGTATTATCAGGAAACGTTGCGTCAGGAAATGGAGAACCAGCAGCTGGAATACCGCTCAAAGATGTATGGTCGTACACTCCTTATTGTCATCATTGCTGCAGTCATTATCCTTTTTGCGGTAGTGCTGGCACTTCGCTATCGCATCCGTATGCAGGAACAGGAAAGACGTCGGCTCCAGCAGGAGACAGAGCATCAGAAGATCTTGTTACATCAGACAAATGAAGTAGTAGCATTCCTGCAGAACTTTATCCTCGAACGGACGGAGGTGCTGAAGAAACTCAACCAAAGCGGCGATTCGCTCATTACCCTCCATCCGCACGATTGGAGTGAGATAGAGCGTACGCTTAACGCCATCGATGGTGACCGCTTTGCCAAAATACGTGAACAATACCCCACTATGCAGGAAGACGACATCCGTCTGTGTATCCTCACGCGACTTGGACTTAGCAACCGCACCATCGGCAACATCTACTGCATCACGGTCTCAGCCGTCCAGCATCGCAAACTCAAACTAAAGAAAGATGTGTTCGGAGAGAGCAATCCGGACATCACGCTGGAACAGATACTAAATAGCAAATAATAATGAATACAATAACAGCAATGAAGAAACTATTATTCTTATTTTTATTGACGCTCTCGCCAATGTTGGCAAGCGCTCAGACAGCATCGGATGTGCAGTATAGCGGTAGCTCCGATTACCTTCCTTTTGTGAATATGGGCAAGCAGTGGAATGTGGTCAGTACTGTCGTTAACTCGAACTCTTCCTGCCATTTTGAAAGATATCGGATATCCGAGGAAACAGAGCGTAATGGTAAGACGTATTTCAAGGTATTACGAAGTGAGGACGATCTTTCTGTGATGCATAATGCAGGGTTGTATCGTGAGGAAAACCGTAGGGTGTATAAGTACGACGAAATGGCGGGTAGGGACGTCATGCTGTATGACTTCTCGCTCAAAGAGGGCGACACTTTCACATACGAGATAGGCATCGGCAATTCTGTGAACTGTAAGGTGCTGAAACAAGGATGGCTGAATGACGGACCCATGGTCGTGTTGCCTTATAATTCTTCCGACACATTGTATAGTAATCGTCATCTACGCACATGGACTATCGGTCATGACAACGGATCGGGCGTATATGATGAGATCACTACTTGGGTGGAATGTGTCGGAGCCCTTGAAAATATGTTCAGTCCATTTACAAGCGGGGAAAGTTATCGTCTGGCTTACATAGATTATCATTCTGATATGTGGGACAAAAATTCATATCTGCCTTTTTCTATTTGTGACATCTATGACGTGCGTGGTCAAATTCATGGCTGTGATCTGCCTAAAACCGCTAAAGAGAATCCAGGAAGTGACAGGCATGAGCAGCTTACTTACGAATTGGAAGGCAACCGTCTACATGTCTATGGACAAATATTTAGTTCATGCGGTAACACCTATGTTTATATCAGAGAGGAGTCAACTGATGATCCATTAGTGCGTAAACTTCATTTTGAAGAACGAGATGTCGAGCCAATTCCGACTTGTATAGGCGGTTTATATACCACCAACTTCTATGTTCCTGGCTTCGACCCGAATTTTGACTATATCGTTGTAGATGATCAAGGCGTGGAGCATCCCGTTATCAACAAGACACCACAGATGGCTTATCGTCCATTTATCGAAGAAGGTAAAGTATGGAAGGTGGGAACCATTTCGGGTAATCCTGTGCAGGTGGTTGACCACTACTACTTCGATGGCGAAACTATCATCGACGGAAAGACCTGCAAGCAAATGATGTGCCAACGATATGTTAGTCCTGACTTCTCAGATGACTATTGGACACCAGTACCTTCCCTGACCAAAGTGGGAGCGTGGTACGAGGAGAATCAGAAAGTGTACTTTTACGACGAGGAAAGACAGTCTATGAGGCTGATGTATGACTTCTCTCTCAATGCCAGTGACACCCTGCGGATTGATGATATTAGCTATGTTATAAGGTCAAAGCAGACTGGAGGGTTAGAAGGTTTCAAAGGCGTTTATAGAGATATCGTATCGTGGGTTGACGGAATCCCCTATAACAATACCACTTGGTTGGAAGGTGTCGGAGATATAAATGGGCCGACCAGAAATCCATGTAATCCGATATTAGGCGATCCTGTACCGGAGTTCCTGATGTCGTGTACCGTTGGCGATGAAGTCATCTATCTTAACGACGAATATGAGGATGGGGCTACTCCTGAAGCCGCAGGAGCTCGGAAAAACCACTTCGATTTCTCCCATACGATAAAGACAAAGCCAAAAGCACCGAGAAGGAGCTCGGAAGAATCATCTCTGTATGGCGAATACAACGACCAAAGGTTAGGCATTAATCTTAACCCGCTCGACGATGCCTATCTGGTACGCATTACTGACGAATCAGGCAAAGTGGTCTACGAGAAAGCCGTCAATGCAGGTAACATCGTTGGTCTAAATGTCGACATCTCTGCCTACGAAAAAGGTCGCTACACCGTCACCGTGGAGAATAGCGATGAGGCGTTCACTGGCCAATTCGATGCGCAGATAACTGGAATCAAAACAATAACAAATAATAAGGTGGAAACCAGACCTTCTATCTACAACCTTCACGGCCAGCGACTCAGTTCCCTGCAAAAGGGATTTAATATCGTAAATGGACAGAAGATTTTTGTAAAATGAAGAATAAAAGTCGTATCTTTGCACAAAGTTTGTTAAAAAGATCCCTCTCTTGTGTAAGATTTCCGAAGATTCGAGTTGTATTATATAAAAGGTAATAAATAGACATATGAAAAAGAGTTGTGTTTTATGGATATTCGCAATGCTGATGCTGGCTGTCGGCATGAGCAGTTGCGGTAGTTTTGACAACAGCAGCCAGCCAACGGAGGCGAACGCTGCCGAAGTTAGTAACGTCAGGAATTCCGGCTGCATGAACGAACCCCGTGCTGAAGGCCTGCCAGACAAGGTTCTTGTGATGAAAAAGGATGGCGACATCATAACATGTGAATTGCAGGGGTATTATACGAATTGTGCTGCTGAATATTTCGATATTCAGACGGAATATGCGAAAGGAAAGGGTGCTCCCGATTCATTGTTCGTCGATGTGAGTCCCGTCATCCCGTCAGAAGCCGACTGCACATGTCCCTTCACCGTCTATTTCACTATCCGCGACATGAAGGCCGACAGCTTTTATCTCAGCTGCTGGCTTTATTCAGGCATGGTCTCATTTAAAGAGTCTAACGAGGTGAGAGTGGAAATCAGTAGTGAACTCGTGAAACTCGATGACGATTCGCGCTATTACCTCTATATGCCCAGTCAGCAGGCTATGCTGCGAGGATTGAAAATTGAAGGTAAAGATGAGTATCGGATTCCTTCAACCGTCAACTATAATGGACAGGACTACAATGTCGTGTCTTTCATTGGGGATGCATTCTATGGAAAGGAAGTCAAGAAACTGTTCTTGCCAAGAACTATCCAGAGGATCGGTGAGGATAACGCTGAGTTTAATAACGCTTTCAACAATGCCTTTCCCCTTCTGGAAACAATCGAGGTGGAGCCTGGCAGCCGTATGTTTAGTCTGGTTGACGGCGTGCTTTACTCCAGTAACCAAAAAAGCCTTTACTGCCTTCCCGCTGCCAGCAAACGCACGAGTTATACGGTGGTTGACGGTGTAGAAAGGATTTGCCAGCGTGCTTTTGCCAATTGCACGAATCTGAAGTCAATCCGGCTTCCTGAGTCTGTGTCAGTCATCAGACCTTATGCTTTCGAATCCTGTAAGAATCTGGAGTCTATCTATATCTTAGGCAAACTTGATCGGAACATGACCAACCATTGGAGCTTTGTGATTGACTATTGGAGCTATCTGGAAACGAATCCTACGTCTATGCCCACACTCTATGTTCCAGAGTCTGAGATTGCCTTTATCAAGACAATATACGACGGAACGGTGCTTCCGCTGCCATAAAACCTTTACGTGCAAGATTTGAAATGAAGAAACTATTGATACTTATGGCCATTGTCTGCTGGACGGCAGACTTGATGGCTCAAAACCAAACTGGTAAGTTATCCATCAAGCCAATGGCAGGTGTGAACTTTTCAGGTTTCAGCAACGCTAGTACAGACATCTATCGTATGAAGGTGGGATTTACAGGCGGAGCTGAACTGGAATACGGTGTTAATCCAATTTTGGGATTGTCGTTCGGACTCATCTATTCTCAGGAAGGAGCGAAAGTTGACGGTAGACTGGATGGGGTGGTGATAGATGAAAACGGTGACACATGGATGACTTCGACAAGTATGGACGGCAAACTGAACTGCAGCTATCTGA
>JAEEGH010003180.1_pt1 | contig 43647 bp, 29 predicted proteins | sample 9134181 | NCBI WGS metagenome assembly JAEEGH01 (sample SAMN16246544, study PRJNA631951) | gut metagenome | biome: gut microbiome; feature: rumen; material: DP-attached | host: Bos | place: Iran: Karaj | collected 2018-10 | reverse complement strand
GCCAGCCGGGCGTGCATGCCTGCGGCGTCATCATCTCGCGCGATCCGAGCTCCGAGACGCTGCCGGTGATGCCGACGCCGGAGAAGGGCGGGAAGAAGAAGGACGACGGCGCGGCGAAGGGCGACAAGCTGCTGACGACGCAGTACGACGGACATTTCGTGGAGCCGGTCGGACTGCTCAAGATGGACTTTCTCGGGCTCAAGACGCTCACCGTGGAGAAGGAGTGCGTCAGCATTCTCGGGCCCAACAACCCCCGTGTGCCGGAGTTCCTGCGCGGGCCGGACGGGTGCCTCAATCCCGACAACATCCCGGACGACGACCGCGAGACGTACGAACTCTTCGGGCGCGGTGAGACGACGGGCCTCTTCCAGTTCGAGTCGGACGGCATGAAGAAGCACCTGATGGCGCTTCAGCCCGAGCGTCTCACCGACCTCGTCGCAATGAACGCCCTGTACCGTCCGGGCCCGATGGCGTACATACCCGACTTCATCGACCGCAAGCAGGGACGCAAGCCGGTGGTCTACGACCATCCGGAGATGGAGCCGCGCCTCAAGGACACGTACGGCATCACCGTCTACCAGGAGCAGGTGATGCTTCTTTCGCGCGATCTCGCCGGCTTCACGCGCGGCGAGTCGGACAAGCTCCGCAAGGCCATGGGCAAGAAGCTCATGGACATAATGGCCGAGCTCAAGGAGAAGTTCATAAAGGGGTGTCTGGCGAATCCTAAGTTCCGCATCGGCGAGTGGCAGGACGAAGGCAAGGCGCGCGAGCTCATCGAGAAGATATGGAAGGACTGGGAGGCGTTCGCCTCGTACGCGTTCAACAAGTCCCACTCCGTCTGCTATGCGTGGGTCGCGTACCAGACCGGATACCTGAAGGCGCACTACCCGGCCGAGTTCATGTGCGCGCAGATCTCGTCCGAAATCGGCAACTTCGACAAGCTCCCCGGCTTCGTCGCGGAGGCGCAGGCGATCAACCTGGAGCTGAAGCTGCCCGACGTGAACGAGTCCGGCTCGCGCTTCGTGCCGACGCCGGACGCGAAGGGCATCCGCTACGGTCTCGGCGGCATAAAGGGCGTGGGCGAGATGGCGGCGGAGGCGATCGTCGCCGAGCGAGAGAAGAACGGGCCCTATGCCGGGTTCATGGACTTCTGCATGAGGCTGGCCGGGTCCAACGCGATCAACAAGCGCGTCCTGGAGAACCTGACGAGGACCGGTGCGTTCTCCACGCTGGAGCCGAACCGAGCGAAGCTCTTCAACAACATAGAGTTCGCCCTCAAGAAGGCCCAGCAGAAGGCGAAGGACGACTCGAGCGCGCAGGGCAACTTCTTCGACCTCATGGCCGTTGGCGGAAAGGAGTCGGCGAGCGACGCGGATCTGCGCGACTCACCGCCGTTCTCGCCGGTGGAGGAGCTGAAGTACGAGCGCGACATGCTTGGAGTGTATGTGTCGGGACATCCTCTCCAGAGCTGCCGCAAGCTGATTTCCGAGGTCTCCGAGGCGTGCGTGCGCGTGAGGCACGAAGGCGTGAAGGAGGACTCCCTGGAGTACATTCCCTTCCAGCTGGCGAAGATCGCCCGCAAGAAGGTCGACGAGGAGGAGACTGCCGTCGAGAGCCATCCGACCGACGACGACGACGCGCCTCCGGCTGACCTGCCGGTTGACGGCGACGACGAAGAGGACGACGAGTCGGACGAGCCAGAGGAGAAGCGGCTGTCGCCGATTGACGAGATTCTGTCGCGGGGCAAGGACGACGAATGGATGCTGAAGGGCCTTGCCCGCAGCATCGTCAAGGCCCGTGGCGACATACCGTGGGGCGACAAGGCCGCCTTCGACAAGGCGACGAACTCCGAGAAGAACAAGCTTAAGAAGCGCTTCGAGAGGGGCGAGCTCGACAAGATGCTCCTGAAGCGCGCGGATGTGCGTGTCGCCGCCATACTCGAGTCGTGTTCGGTGAAGACGCCCAAGCCGCGCCCGGACGGATCGGTCGGGGCGAAATGGGCGATACTCGCGCTGGACGACGGCACCGGCCAGGCCGACGCCATGTGCTATGCCGCGGCATGGACGAAGTACGGTGCGGCGCTGGAGGGGCGCGACGACCAGCTGGTGATGATATGCGGCGAGGTGACGCACCGCGCCATGTACGACAAGGAGGACGTCGGCAAGCTCAACCCGACGCCCGGCGACATAACATTCTCCGTCAAGGAGGCGTATCCGCTGGAAGATGCGATGCCTCTCGTGTCGAAGGGGCTGCACATCCGCATGGACTACGCCGATCCGGACGCCGCGCAGAAGCTTCGCGCGATTCGCGAGGCGATTGTAGGCAGCCCCGGACGACTGCCTGTCGTGGTGGAGCTGCATCACCCTTCAGGCCGGGTAATCGACATCGACCTCGGGCCGGGCTGCCACGCGGACGTGGCCCTGGGCTTTCTGTCCAGGCTTGACAAGGCGGTGCCTCAGTCCGACACGTCGTTCCGACCCGAGGACAAGACGAGCCTTGCGCCCCGCGAGCCCAAGCCGTGGGAGGCCTGACGCGGGGCCGGGAGTAGGGACTATGCCTCTTCGAACTGGTCTTTGCCGACTCCGCACACAGGGCACGTCCAGTCGTCCGGCAGATCCTCGAACGCGACGCCGTTGTTGCTTTCGGGGTCGTACACGTAGCCGCACACCTTGCACACGTACTTCTTCATTCTCTTTTGTTCCTTTCGTATTGTCGGCAGACGGCCTAATGCCGCAGCCAGCGAGCATGATACCATACCCGACGCATGTCGCGCAAGGCCCTGCGTCGTCCAGGGGCGGACAAGTCCCATATCATTTCCGCGGAATAGCCGCGCACACCCTACCAAAGCGGACGCGAATTTGGTAGAATACTCAGAAATAGACAAACCAGGCAGCACAATGAGCGAGAAAGAATCCGATACGGGCAGGCATTTCCTGAGACAGTGGATAGAGTCCGACGTGGCCGCGGGAAAGACCGGCGGCAAGGTCGTGACGCGCTTTCCTCCGGAGCCGAACGGCTACATACACATAGGCCACGCGAAGGCCGTCTGCGTGGACTTCGGCATGGCCGAGCTCTTCGGCGGCGAGTGCCATCTCAGGCTTGACGACACGAATCCGACCAAGGAGTCCGACGAGTACGCCGAGAACATAAAGAAGGACATCCGTTGGCTCGGCTTCCAGTGGTCCGGCGAAGGCGACGGGCAGGAGCCCGGCTTCTACAACGCCTCGAACATGTTCGACAGGATGTACGCGATAGCCGAGGAGCTCGTGCGCCGCGGCCAGGCGTACTGCTGCAATCTGACGCAGGAGGAGTGGAAGGAGTACCGCGGCGTTCCCGAAAGGCCTGGCCGTCCGTCTCCTTCGCGCGACACCGACCCCGAGCGCAACCTTCGCATCTTCCACGAGATGCGCGACGGAAAGTACGCCGACGGCGAATGGTGCCTCAGGGCGAAGATAGACATGGCCTCGCCGAACATCCACTTCCGCGATCCCGTGATCTACCGCATCCGCCACGTCTCCCACTACCATCTCGGCGACAAGTGGTGCGTCTATCCCATGTACGACTTTGCGCATCCGATAGAGGACGCGCTCGAGGGAGTGACGCACTCCATGTGCACTCTCGAGTTCGAGGTCCACCGTCCGCTGTACGACTGGGTCGTCGACCGCATGGACGAGCAGGGCCTTCTGCCCGTCAGGAACGGGGTCAAGATCCGCACGCAGCAGCGCGAGTTCGCGCGCCTGAACCTCACGTACACGGTCATGTCCAAACGCCTTCTTCTTCAGATGGTGCAGGAGAGGCGCGTCTCCGGATGGGACGACCCGCGCATGCCCACTGTCTGCGGAATGCGCCGCCGCGGCTACACACCCGGCGCGATACGCGAGTTCTGCGACCGGATCGGCGTCTCCAAGATGGAGAGCGAGAGCGACCCCGCTCTGCTCGAGTGGTGCGTCAGGGAGGAGCTCAACCGCACGGCCCTGCGCAGGATGGCGGTTCTCGACCCGGTGAAGGTCGTGATCGACAACTGGAAGGGCGGGTCGCGCGACGTGGAGCTGCCGAACAATCCTCTTGACGAGTCGGCCGGCGTGCGCAAGGTGTCGTTCGGCGGTGAGTTGTGGATTGACCGCGCCGACTTCATGGAGGTGCCGGAGAAGAAGTTCTTCCGCATGGCGCCCGGGCGCGAAGTGCGCCTTCGCGGAGCCTGCATCTTCATGTGCACGGGCTGCGAGAAGGACGCCTCCGGCAAGGTCGTCGAGATCCACGGCACGTGGGACGAGGCTTCGTGGGGCGGAAACGCCGCTGACGGCCGCAAGGTCAAGGGCACGATACACTGGGTCGACGCCGCGACGGGCGTGAAGGCCGAGGTCCGCCTGTACGACAGGCTGTTCACCGAGAGCGATCCTCTCAAGGACGGCAGCGAGAACTTCCTCAGATACCTCAACCAAGACTCGCTGAAGTCTGTCGAGGCCTACGTCGAGCCGGCGCTTGCCGATGCGAAGGCGCTTGAGCGCTTCCAGTTCGAGCGCACCGGCTATTTCGTCGCCGACGAGCACGACACGCGGCCAGGTGCGCCGGTCTTCAACCGCACATGCGCTTTGAAGGACGGCTACAAGCCGGCCTGAGCGCGATGAAGCGAAGCGTCCTTCTTGTCGCGCCGTACGCGGTCTGGATGGTCATGATGGCCGTCCTGCCGCAGACGGCGTGGGCATATGCCGCGCGCGGAGCGGCGACGGCCGCGCTTCTTCTCGCCGCGGCTGCCGCCGACCGCGGCGTGTATGCGTCGCGTGGAAGGACGCTGTCGCCCGCGGCGCAGCTGGCAGCCGGCGTCGCCGTCGGCATCGCCGTCTTCGTCGCCTGGATTGCGCCCGAGGCCTGGTTCGGCGTAGGCCAGACCGTCGCCGCGGCTGACTCGCCGTATTCTCCGCAGGTCTGCGGCTGGGGCCTTACGGTCGCGAAGATAGCGGCGAGCGCGTTTGTGATTTCCGTTGCCGAGGAGCTTTTCTTCAGAAAGTGGCTTGTCGGCTTTGCAGGTTTCTGGTGGATGGTTGCGCTCTTCGCCGTGGAGCACGGGGACCGTTGGCACGTCGGGGCTCTGGCCGGCGTGGCATACGGCCTTCTGGCCGAGAGGGCGGGACTCTGGTCTGCGATAGCGGCGCATGCGACGACGAATCTTGTGCTCGGCCTGTACGTCGTGATGTGCGGCGAGTGGCGTTTCTGGTGACGGCGGCATGGCCGTGCGGAGGATGCAGTGAAGAAGGCGTTGATACTGACAGACGGCAAGGCGGGACACGAAAACCAGTCCCGCGCATTTGTCCGCGCTCTCGGGCTTGAGGGCGTGATCGTTCCCGTGAAGTTCGCCTCTCCGCTTCGCAAGGCGCTCTCGTACCTCCTGGACAACGCCGGCGTCCTCTCTCCCGGGCTTGTCGAGATGAACCTGCCGGCTTCGTGTGCCGACGGCGTGGCGGCGGTAGTGGGGACTAGCTCCGGCACGTTCTACGCGGCGAAGGCGCTCGCGCGCAGGCTCGGCGTCAAGTGCGGCGTCGTGCTGTATCCGCGCGGATACAGGCTTTCGGGCTTCGACTGCGTCATCGCGCCTTCGTTCGACAATCCGGCGAAGAAGCCCTTCGTCGTCGAGGTGCCGGCGAACCTCGTCGCCTCGGACGATGAATTCTACGAGAAGGGCGCGCAGGCGTTTCTCGAGAGGTATTCGGGCCCTGTGGACGGACTGGTCGGCGTGATCGTGGGCGGGCCCAACAAGTGCTCCACGATGTCCGCCGACTGGATGAAGGCGCAGCTTGACGAGATATTCGCCGGCAACAAGGGCGCCCAGATGTGCGTCACGACGTCGCGCAGAACCCCGGCAGACGTCGAGGCGGTCGTCGACTCCTATCCGTGGGCCTACAAGCTCATCTACTCAAGGGACCGCTTCAATCCGATTCCAGCGTTCGTGAAGCTCGCGAAGCGCCTCTACGTGACCGCCGAGTCGACTGGCATGCTCTCCGAGGCGTGCACGTCAGGAACGGCGGAGGTCCGCGCGCTGGACAACCTGAATCCGGGGCCGCACAAGTTCAGGCGCTTTCTCGACAGCCTCGCCGAAGCGGGCTACGTCGGCGGGAACCGCAAGATCGACCTTTCCGGGCAGTTCGCGGCTGCGCGGCGGCTCATGGGCCTTGCATGAACTGGCGGCTCTACGGACACGGCGCGCTGATCTGCCTGCCGGCCTTGGGCCTGTGCGCCTTCGGCGCGTACTTTCTGAACTCCCAGGTGCCGAAGATCGTGAGCGCCGAGAAGAGCGCCGTCACGCGAGAGTACCGCAGAGTCGCAGAGACTTTGGCGGCGAATCCCGAAAGCGCCACGTTCCACGGACAGAGGCGCAAGGGATGGAGGATGTCGGGCAGAATCTCGCGCAAAGGCGCCGACCCCGTGCTCTGGGGCCACGTCACACTTGACGGCCGCGAGCTTGTCTGGGTCGGCGCTGGCGATGGCGTCGCTGGGAGATACACCGCGACGATCTGCCCGGTAGACTTCGGCTCGCTTTTCGGCGTTGGAGTTCCCGCAGTGCTGGCGCTCGTCGTCGCGCTGACGGCCCTGTGCCTGCGGTTCTTCGTCGCGTATGCCAAAGAGAGAGACGACTTCGTGGCGGCGACTGCGCACGATCTTGCCACTCCGCTTGTAGCGATGCGGCGTCTTATCGGCCGCGACGATGCGGAGGCGAAGAGCCTGGCGGACCGCATGGTGCGCATAGTGGAGAATCTATCCGAGTTCCTTGAGCTCGGCGGCAGGCGCCCGCAGCCGAAGCTGGAGCCCGTCGACCTTGTGGACGTCTATCGTGAGGCGTATGCCCTGTTCAGAGACGACTTCCGCTTTCACTTCGGCGGGCATGACGTGGAGGTCTCGGGTCTGGAGCGCCTTGTGGCGGCGGCGGATCGTACGTGCGCGGTGCAGATGCTCTGGAATCTTCTTGCGAACGAGCTGAAGTACGCGGCACCGTACGGCAGGGTGTCGGTCCGGTTCGAGACCGGCGACGACAGGGCGAGAGTCGTCTTCTCGGACGAGGGCCCCGGCCTTTCTCGCCGAGAGCGTCGTCGCATCTTCCGTCGCTACTACCGCGCCAAGAGCCTCATGAAGTGCGGCAAGGGCGGTTTCGGCATAGGCCTTTGCACCGCGCGTGACGGCGCGCGGGCCATGGGAGGCGATCTGACGGTTGCGGCGAATGCGCCGCATGGATGCGTGTTCACGCTTGAATTAAGGAGGGCGACGTGATTTCCGTTTTGCTGTTTGCCGTGCTTGTGTCCGGCGCAGATCTGATCGAGGGCGACTTCGACGGCAAGACCATCGAGGTCGAGGGAAGGGCCATGGGCTTCACCGAGTCTGGCTTCGCGATGAAGGTGGACGACATACCTCTGACCGTAATCACCCAGGATCGCCCGTGGTTCCTCCGCGCCTGCTCGGTCACACAGCCCAAGCTGCACGTCAGAGGCGTGCTGGAGCAGGTGTACGGCTCCACGGCGTCTGGCCAGATGGAAGGCATCGTCGGCCTCAGAATGAGTCCGACGGAAGGCATGTCCTTTGTTCCGGACGCGCGGTTCTTCTTCAATCCGTTCACGCTGACGCTTCTCGTCGCAGTTCTAGTCGCGTACATGCTCTACGCCTCCCATCGCCAGCTCAAGACCAAGACGCTCATGGCCGAGCGAAAGCGCATGGCCGACGACCTGCACGACACGATAGAACAGCACCTCGTCGGCGCGGGCATGCTTCTGCAGCTCGGCAAGAACGGCGAGGCGCGAGAGATTCTCGTCCGGGCGAAGAAGGAGATGCGCGACATCGTCTGGGGCCTCAAGAACGACGACATGATGCGGCTCACGCCGTCCGAGATGATACGCGAATACGCCAGGGGCGAGACGAAGAAGGGCATATGCCGCATCGAGGCGCGCCTTTCGGGGCTTCCCGAGCGCATGGACGCCTCTCAGATGCGGGACCTTTCGCTTGTCGTGCGCGAGGCGGTGGGCAACGCGGTTAAGCACGGCGGCGCTCACAAGGTCGCCATTGTCAGCGACCCTCTCGAAGGCGGCGGCTGGCAGCTCAGGGTCGCGAACGACGGCATTCCTTTCGACCCCGGCTCCGCGCCCGGGCCCGGCGAAGGGCATTTCGGGCTTGAGGGGATGAAGGCGAGGGCGCTTCGCCTCGGGGCGAAGTTCACCATTGACGCGCCCGACGGCCGTACGGTGGTCACGCTCGTAAAACCAGGGAAGGCGACGGCATAGCTGCCGGCGGAACAAACGGAGGCTAGGACATGTTCACGGGACTTGTACAGAGAACGGGAACGGTGAAGCGGGTGTCGCGCGGCGCGGGACTGGTGCTGGAGATAGCGGCCGACACGCCTTGGGAGAGCCCACTGGAAGAAGGCGAATCCGTCGCGGTTGACGGCGTCTGCCTCACAGTCGCCAGATGCGAGGCGTCGCGCTTCACGGCGGACGTGCTGCGCGAGACGGAGTCCCGCACGATTCTCGCTTCGCTTGCGCCTGGCGCAAGGGTCAACCTCGAACGCGCCGTGCGCGCCGGCGAGGCGCTCGGAGGCCACATCGTACAGGGCCATGTCGACGGACGCGGCACCGTGAGCGCGAGGATCCCGAAGGGACGTGACTTCCAGCTTCGCGTCAGGTGCGGGCGCGTAATCGCCGCGCAGTCCGTCCTCAAGGGCTCCGTCGCGATCGACGGCGTCTCTCTCACGATCAGCGCGATAGGCGACGACTGGATCGGCGTCGACATCATCCCGTCCACCGCGAAGAGCACGACGCTCGGCGGCAAGAAGGTTGGCGACGAGGTCAACGTCGAGGGCGACATCGTCGGCAAGTACATGGCGAAGCGCGGCGACCTGCCGTCGTCGCGCGGCCTGACTGGAGAGGCTCTTGAAAGGGCGGGCTTCGTCTGAGTGACGGCTCGCGGGGAATATTGACATGGTACGCACACTAGCAGTTTTCTATCTTCACAAGCCCGGCCGCTTCGACGCGAAGAGGCTGCCGGTCGTCGAATACGGGCTTACGGACGCATTCCGCGACTTCTGCCGCGAGACGTTCGACTTCGGGGGCGCGCTCGACTATCCTCCCCTGAAGCTCGTCGCGGCGAAGGACTTCGCATCGCTGGCCAAGGCGCTGTTCACGAGCGACGGGCCAAGGGGCGTGCTCACCGAGCAGGGCAGGGCGTGCTGCCTGTTCATGATCGACGATGACCTTCTCGAATGCAGCCTCGACGGAGTCTCTCTGCGAGACTGGCTGCGGACGTACTTCCCGGCGGTTCCGAAGGTGGTGCTGACGCGCCAGGGCCATGCCGAGGTCGTCCTGCCCGCGAGACGATGGACGAAGAAGGACGCAAAGGTGTTCGAGCAGCCGGCACGCTACCATGAACGGCTCGTCCATCTCTTCAAGAGCTTCTGGATGCCGCGCTTCTCGACGGCTCTCAGGCAGTACGTAATGGTCAAGGCCGGCACGAACTGGCACACTCCTGGCCACAATGGCGGGCGCGCCTTCGCGAACTCCCCGTTCCTGCGCGGCTTCTACGAGTCGTACGGGCAGACCATCTTCAGAACAGACCTCTCCGTCTCGGTCGAGTCGCTCGGCGATCTCTCCGCGCCGGAGGGCCACACGCCGCTCTCCGAGGCTCAGAAGCTGACGAGCGAGATATTCGGCACGGCGCAGAGCCGCTACGTGACGAACGGCACCTCTACGTCAAACAAGGCGATGCTGATGACGCTGCTGAGGCCGGGCGAGACGGTGCTGGTGGACCGCAACTGCCACAAGAGCGTCCATCACGCCGTCGTCACCTCGGGCGCAGTGCCCCGCTACCTGCCGGCGCACTGGAACGCCGCCCTTGGCGTCTGGGGGCCGTCGTCGCTGGACGACATCCGCAAGGCCCTGCAGTCGCCTGAAGGCGACAAGCCCCGTCTTCTCATACTTACCACCTGCACATACGAGGGCGTGCTGTATCCCGTATGGGAGATCGCGCGCGCCTGCGAGCGGGCCGGTGTGCTGTTCTACGCCGACGAGGCGTGGGCGGCCTATCTGAACTTCCATCCCTACTACACCTTCGGCCGCGGCCGCGGCGGAACGGCGCGCTACAGCGCCGTCAACGAGACCTGCGGCGCGCACTTCTCGGTGCAGTCGACCCACAAGACGCTCGCGGCGTTCTCGCAGGCGTCGATGATCCACGTCGCGACTCGCTTCAAGCAGCTTCTGGAGGAGGACGCGTCTCCGCAGTTCCGCTGGCTGCGCCGCCGCTTCGCTCTGCACGGGCGCGGCAGCTACGAGAAGTTCTCCCACGACCTTCACGAGTTCCTGCGCTACTGGCACTCCACTTCCCCCCACTACCCGTTCCTCGCGGCGCTCGACGTCGCCGGCGTGCAGATGCGGCTTGAGGGCATGAAGATGATCGACGAGCGGATCCGCTGGGCCGTGGCGTTTCGGAAGCGCGTCGCGGAGGAGTGCGGCAAGGACGAGTCGAAGTGCTTCGCCGGACTGGACGAGATCGCTGGCCCTGGCGTCGACTGGCGCGCGAGCGGCTTCATGAAGGACCCTCTAAAGATCGTCCTCATGCTCCGCTCGCCAAAGGCGTGCGCGACGTTCCGCAAGGCCCTGCTCAAGGCCCACATACAGTGGGAGAAGGCCAGCCCTACGACGATCCTCTTCCTCGTAACGACCGGCACGGTCGAGGAGCACTTCGAGTACCTGTTCCGCGTCTGCCGCCAGTTCAAGAATCTCATCGGCATGCCAAGCGCGGGAACGTCCGCCGCGAAGCCTGTGGTCGAGGCCGTCTCCGGACAGGCGGAGGTTCTGCCTCACGCCGCGGCGCTCTGCGACGGAGAGCTTGTCGCCCTGGAGAGCTCCGAGGGGCGCATAGCGTCCCAGTTCCTGGTTCCGTATCCGCCCGGCATCCCCGTGTTCATCCCGGGCCTCAGGATATCAAAGGCGATGATTCGCCTTGTCAAAGACGTAATAGCTGCAGACGGCCCCGGCGCTGTGCACGGGCTTTTCTGCCGGGGCGGCCACGCGCCCTACCTCGTCGAGGTGCTGAACCGCGACGAGGAGGCGCGAGCCACGGCGATCAGCCGATCTCAATGCGCTTTGCCTTCGTTTCGGGGCGCTTCTTCACGTTCACGGTGAGAACGCCGGCCTCGAGCTTGGCCGAAAGCGCCGACGGATCGGCCATCTCCGGCAGATCCACGCTCATTGCGTAGTTGACGCGGTCGAACTCCGCGACCACCTGGCGGAAGCCCGCCGGATTCTGGTACTTCGCGTGCGTCTTCAGCGAGAGCGTGCGGCCCTCCATGTGCAGCTCTGCGTCGTTCTTGCCGACGCCTGGCAGCGACACCTTGAGCTCGTACTCGTCGGGCTTCTCGGTGAACGTGGCCGAGGGAACTATGAATTTCTCGTTGTCCATGGCAAATCTCCTTTCTTCTTGTTTCGTTAGCCTTCTATCGCGATGTGCTTGACGCCCGTTGCCTCGGCCTTTGGCAGCTCGATGCGGAGAATGCCGTTGTCGAACTTCGCGTTGGCCTTGTCGGCGTTCACTCTGTAAGGCAGGTCGAGGCGGCGGCTCCATGCCGGACGCGCAGGCTCCGCCTTCGCGCCTTCTGCCGGCGCAGCGGGCTTGTCGGCTATGACAACGGCCTCGGGCTCCAATGTGAGTTCGACGTCCTTCGCAGTACGCCCGGGCAGCTCGAGATCGACGATGATCGCGTCGTCGTCCAAGAACACGTTCACGGGCGGGAACCGTCCGGCGGCGCGTGCTCTCATAGTCTGGAACGTTCTGCTCGACGTGTCGAGTAGGTCGTCCAGAAAGCCCCACGGATCCATGTTCAGTATCGTATTCATGTCTTGGTTTCCTTTCTTTTTGCTCAACGGCAGCAGTAATGCAAAGACCGTGCCATTCGATTTGACCCGCTAGAAGGAGCTTTCATGGTGACGTTTTGTCCTTGAACTGTGCCAAAACGTCCTACTGGTCCGTGGAAGTTATCCCGTTATCCTATACTCGTCTCTGCGCGAGATGAAATGGCAAGGGGTATGTCCACATCGAGCTTAAATCTACCCGGCGTTTCCACGCCCGACGCTTTCGGCGGCGGGTTATGATCACCGGGATGTTATATGGATGATCTCTATATATGATAGTGTCGCACTGTGCGACGGGTGGGGGTCGCACTGTGCGACGGGTAGGGGTCGCGCTGTGCGACGGGTACCCGTCGCAGTGTGCGACCCTGCTAGGTGAGTTATCAACATTTTCCCATAGCTTGGAAAGTGCAGTGTCCTGCGAAATAACCGCCCCTTGCGGGGTTCGCGACCCATGGGGAAGCGAAATGCCGAGCGAAGCGAGTGCCGAGCAGGTTTTCGCGTCACGGGGCTTGCCGAGAGCCGAAGGTATAAGGTCCTCGGCCTTTGGGCCGACTCCAGAGCTTTTTCCTGTTGATGTCTAGCGGAGTGGGAGGCAGTCGCGTTAGAGACTCGTTCGCGGAACCGACGTGATTTTGACGACACATGGTAACAGGCGAGTGCTAAGCACGAGCGTCAAAATCATGTCGGGTAGTATCCGCGAACGAACGGTTAACGCGATCTGCCTCCCACGGAAAAACAGGCTGGGGACTGTCCCCTCGCCCGATTACGGTGTCGCAATGCCTAAACTCGCTTAAACAGAAGGGGATTCTCGACTGGAAAAGTGGCGGGCTTAAAAGCAAGCGCGGAAAGTATGGGCAGCCTTTGGCCAACGATTATACGCTAAATTTGAAGACTGCTGCCCAAAAGGACAAAATAAATGGCGGGAGCAGTGTAGTCCACGACTACACTGCAGTGTTGCCCACGGCTACACAGCAGTGTAGCCCACGACTACACAGCAGTGTAGCCCACGACTACACAGCAGTGTAGCCCAGGACTACACCAACAGAATATACAACAGAAGATTTAACACCGATACCGAACAGTAGGAAATCGGAATCGGGTTTTCAAAGAGCTATGAGATGTCTTGCTGGCGAGCTGCGCGGCGGACAGCCAGAGGTAGTTCGGCGCGTCGAGCCGGATGTTCGCGAAGGGTCGCCGCTTCTGATGGCGCTTGATGTCTGCGGGATATCGTCCGGTTCGGACCGTTACCGCGACAACTACCGTGCGTTCGCGAGCGAGATGGTCAAGCTCGGCGCAAAGCGCTCGATGGAGATTGTGCGCACCTTCGCCAGCGAGATGCGCCAGGGCGAGATGGCCAAAGTCGACAATCCCGCCGCACTGCTCATGACCCGCCTCCAGCAGAATTTTGGTTAAAGAAGGGGGATAGGCGAGTTTCGGGCGCGATTCCCCGCCCTTGCTCGACGTCGACTGAAAGAGCGCTGGCAATCGACAGAAAGGCCAAGAGACCGCCAGATCGGCGATTGACACGCTCAAAGCATCGCGGGGACTGTCCCCCTGACATTGGGATTGTCCCCCTGACATTTATTCGACGTTTGACGTCTTCACGCCAAGGGGACATGTGATTGCGTTTTCTCCCGTTTATGGATGGCAGATCGGAGAGAACGCAAAGCCGTGGAAAGGAGAAAACGTTAAGTCACCGGAAGCGTATATGGCCGAATGCACGGCTATCCCATGGACGGTGTGGATGGGACGGCAGAATGGACGTTCGCCACCTGACGAGAGTAAAACGTCAATCTTCGTCTCCGTTGTAGCGTAGCTCCATCTCTTCTAGGTCGTAGAGAAGGAAGTACGGCCTTAGCAATGGATAGAACTCCCTCAGTTTCTCGTGCGTTGCAAAAACAATGTCGCATCCCCGGTCGTCATACACGAACATTAGGCATTCATTCTTTTCAGAAACAAGGCTGATATCGGCCTTGAGGCCTCTATATGCTTTAGGAAGTAAACCATCGTCGACACCTGCTTCTTCGTAAATCTGCTTGTCTATCACGGCGAGATCGTCAAACCCAATTCCGTCCGAATAGCATAAAATGCGATCGCGTCGCCACGATTCGCATTCTTCATCCCCCTCATACTCATCGCCTGTCCTCATCCCTTTAATGCATGCATGTCTGTACTTCTTCAAGCTGCTGGGCAAGATACGGGCAACGCGTTTCATTTCTTTGGGATCCTTGCTATCGTACATATAGTCGAAAGTGATGGCATCGGCCCCATTAGGAAACAGGATTTCATAGATTTGCCTTGCGCGCTGCCGTGCGCTCTTCATTCGCTCGTCCCATGTTTCGCCCAGAGCCAGCTCGCATCTCAACGCATAGGGGTTTGTATAAAACAAAGGACGGAGGAGGTCGAACTCAGGATCCAGGAGCAGTTCCTCGATTACGCTGTTTCCAGTGGTAGCCATCGTCTGGGCGTTCCCTTTCTATTTGACATGGCGGCTTATTTGACATGGCGGCTAATGCATTCATTTCTTCTTGCGAATCGCCGGGGTTGTTCCATTCGCCGTCGCGCAAATCGCCTTTGCAATTCTCATATGTCCTACTTGAGTTGGGACCGAAGTATATCAAAAATGACATTCCCCCGCAATGCCAGAGAAGAATCTTTACGGAGTAAACACGCGGGGATCGTGCGTTTGCCCCTGGAAGCGGCGAAGCCCGGATTTTCTGCAAAAAATGTCGAGGACCCATTGACGGATGCGGGGGCGATTTGCTAAAAGGCTGAGGGGACTGTCCCCGTCTCGCGCATTCGAATTCGGACTTTCGTCTCTTGGACTTAGGGGAGATGGCCGATATTGTGAATGATGGAAGTGAACACATTTGCCCTGTTTGCGGATATCCCTATCTCGCAGAAGAGGTCAAAAGTGCGGACGGATGGTCGTATGAAATCTGCCCTTCGTGCGGTTTCCAGTTCGGTGTGGACGAGGAGAAAGGCATCACGTATGAGGCTTGGCGGGAGGCTTGGGTCAAGGGCGGCATGAAGTGGTGGAATGACAGCGAAGACCACCCGAAGAACTGGGATCCTGTAAAGCAACTTGAATCGTTGAATGCTTCAATGAAATGGAATTAATAGCGTGGGGTCACTTGTCGTGTCCTTACGGCTTGGAGACATGTGGTAGAGCCATTTAACATGTTCTATCCTTGGCTCGCGGACGTCTCCCTGTACGAGCGGGCTTTTTAGACTATAGGGACTCGCTTTTTAGACTAGGGACAAATTCATTTTAGACTATAGAGAAAATCATTTTAGACTAGGGAGGGATTTATTTTAGACTATAGACAAATTTATTCTAGACCAAGGGCAAAACGAGAAGGGGCTTAGGAACGCTTGAAAGGAGACTTACGGTAGGAGAATCGGCGATATACCGGCAGAAATTGTAAGAGCCAAGGTGCTGGAGTCGTTTGGTCGCAGAATCGCGGCAGTTAGCATCTTGGTTATGAGCGTGTCTATCGTCGCTCCTATGCTTCGCTCGGCTATGTCGGCCTTCGGCCTCGATCCGGGTGCTCCCGTTGCAGGTCGGGAGATTTGCGCGTCCATGCGCCCGTCTTGTGCTTTTGCCGTGTTGGCGCTTCTATCCGGGAGATATGCGCAGTTATGGCGATGGCGGAGACGCGGCGGAGCGAAGGGGGATGGCTGTCACTTGAGCATTTGCCGCATGTCCCTTCAGGCAGAGTTTACTGTCGCATCAAGAAGGTAGTGCTACCTTTTGGCGGTCGGTAGCGTGACCTTTTGGGGAAAGGTAGCGTGACCTTTTGGGGAAAGGTAGCGTGACCTTTCCTCGATTGGTAGCGCTACCGTTTGCCTGTTGGTAGCGCTACCGTTCGCTGGTTGGTAGCGTGACCTTCTTGGTCGCGTGTAAGCGCAAGCCCTTTAACCGTTTAACCCTTTGCGTTAGACAAAACATACTTGTCTACGGGCCGCCCGGAGTGCGGCCCCTACCCCGATTCCGTCCCTAACGTCACTTTGTACAGGCCGCGCGATCGCGAACCGTTCCAGCCGACTGTCGAGGGTATCCCCAACATGACGCGGCAGGCTGAAACCTAACACGGAACCTAACACGAAAGAAAGAAAAGAAGAAAGGTCCCCACACCCCTAAAGAAGCAAAGAAAGAAAACACACACATACAAGCGCGCGCTCGAGCGCGCGCTCGCGAGGCGGGGGAGGCGGGGAAAAACGCCACGAAGAGCGCTGGAAATGGTATAATACATGGCATGAGACAGGGCTTCAAAACCGCCGCGGCTGACTATGGGTATTCGGGGAGCAACCATAATGCGTCTTGCAGGTGAAGAACAGAATCGGCAGAGTGAGTAAATGACAAGCGAACTTGAACATAAAGGCCTCTTCTATCGAGAGATTGCGGACTTGCTGTGCACGGAGATAAGAGAGGGCAAGTATGCAAGGGAGCACGCATTCCCCAGCCTGACGAACATCATGCGCCGCTTCGACGTTTCGCGCGGCACCGCCGTGAAGAGCGTGGAGGAGCTAAAGCGCCGCGGTGTGGTCAAGACGGTGTCTGGTTCCGGCATCTTCGTCACGCGGCGTGGATCCGCGAACAAGATAGGGCTTATCGTGCCTGGCGTGGCAGTCACGGACTTCTTCAAGCCGATTGTGAGCGAAATCAACCGGCTCGCCCGGAAATTGGGCTACCAGCTCGTCTTTGGCGAAGTGTGGAGTGACAGCCACGAAGGCCGAATCCAGCAGGTTCGCGATCTTGCGGCTGAGTTCATACAGGGCAACTTCGCCGGCGTCATCTACGAGCCTCTTTCCGGCAAGACAGGTGATGCGATAAACGCCAAGATACTTGAACTGCTCACGAAAAAGCATATCCCGGTCGTGCTTTTGGACTGCGACATTGTGCGGTTCCCCGAGAGGAGTTCGTATGATGTCGTGGGCGTGAACGATTTCGAATGCGGGGCGCGCATCGCGCGTCATCTCCTTGATGCCGGCGCCATGAATGTCCACTTTCTCATAGGCTCGCTCTTCCCGACGACGTTCGCGAACCGGCTTTCAGGTGCGGAGGCGATGTTGGCGCTCGCCTCCAAAACGCCCTGGAAGGGCCCGGACATTCTCTACGCCGAGGCTGACGACCTTGACGCGTTCAAGCGCTATTTCAAAAACTGCAAGCGCTCTCCTGATGCGTTCGTGTGCAGCAACGATGTCATTGCGTCGGTCTTCAAGCAGACGCTTGACAAGGCTGGTCTTCGCGTTCCGCGGGATGTGCTGCTAACGGGTTTTGCCGATCTCCCCGTTGCGAGCCTAATGACTCCTCCACTTACGACGGTGCGCCAGGACCGCGTTGCGATGGCGCGCATCGCCTTCCGGCGCCTGCTCGAGCGCATCCGCAGTCCAAAGCTTTCGCCCTGCGACATCTTCATGCCCGCTCCGCTCATCGTTCGCGAATCGACGAATCGTTCCGCGTAATCCCCGCCCCATTGTTCCCTGTTCCTCGCCGCCGGTTGAAAAAAGCGGTCTAGACCGGATGGAAAAGTGCGGGAATTTTGGGCATAATATGCGGTATCAAGATGCGGGAAAAGTGGAGCACTATGTTCAAGGGCGGAATCAAAGGTGGAATCGTCAATAAGCGGGGAATGACCCTCGCGGCGGCTGAGGCATGCGCGTTCGTGCTGGCGGCGACGGCGACGGCGCGCCCAGTGCCGCGTCCGGCTATGGCCGCGCGGCTCGCGGCCGACGAGGATGTAATCGGCATCGTCCATTGGGGGCTCAACACCTACACAGATCGCGAATGGGGCTACGGCGACGAAGATCCGGCGCTCTTGAATCCGTCGGCGTTCGACGCCGATCAGATTGTCCAGGCCTGCAGGGACGGCGGGCTGAAGGGGCTTGTCATCGTCGCCAAGCACCACGACGGCTTCTGCCTCTGGCCGACGAAGACGACTGAGCACAACATTACCAAAACTCCGTTTTGGAAAAGTTGGAGTCCAAAGTTGGAGTTGGAGAACGAGAAAATTCCGCTCTCGAACTCCAACTCGAAACTCGAACTAAAACGAGAAACTGGGCGCGACTACCTCAAGGAAATGGAACAGGCGTGCAGGAGGGCGGGGCTCAAGTTCGGCGTCTACTGCTCGCCGTGGGACAGGAACAACGCCGACTACGCGACGGAGAAATACGTCGAGACATACCACGCCCAGGTAAAGGAGCTGCTGGGCGGACGCTATGGCGATGTCTTCGAGATGTGGTTTGACGGCGCGAACGGAGGCGACGGCTACTACGGCGGAGCCCGGGAGAAGCGTCGCATCAAGGCGAACTACTACCGGTGCGACGAGATGCTTCGCTTTGTCCGCGAACTCCAGCCGAACGTAACTGTCTTCGCCGGCGCGCAGGACTATGCCGACATTCGCTGGTGCGGCAACGAGCGCGGCTACATATGCGACGATTCGCGCGCCACCACGGTCGAGACCGGCGGCTATGCGGACGGAAAATACGGCAACCCGGCCTTTGTTCCGCAGCGCAATTCCGGAACGCCGGAGGGCGCGTTCTTTCGCGTAAACGAGGCGGACTTCCCGCTTCGCCGCGGCTGGTTCTACCATCAAGGCGAGGACGGCACGACGAAGAGCGGCGCGTATCTGGCGAAGCTCTACGTCGGCACGGTCGGCAACGGAGGCACGATGAACATCGGCGTTGCGCCGACCAAGGAAGGGCGCCTGTGCGACGACGATGTCAAGGCGCTGAGACGTTTTGCCGAACTAAAGGGCGCGCTCTTTGCCCGCGAGGTCAGGATGGGCGAGCCGTTCAACGTCGTCGTCATGCGCGAGGACCTTTCGAACGGCGAACTAGTGGACGAATGGGAGTTCGCGGCGGACGGCAGGGCGATCCTTTCCGGCAAATCCATCGGCAACAAGCGCATCCGCCTCCTGGCCCAGCCCTGCGCCGCGAAGAAGTGCGAACTGAAGATCCTGAAATCGGCAGGAGCGCCCAAGGTCTCCTTCGCGCTCTACAGTGCGCCGAATGAAGTGGTGGACGTGATACTGAACGCGGTCGGCGACGATCGCGAAACCGACACGATGGGCTACATATTTAAACCGAAAACTGCGCACGCGCCATCCCTCCTGCCCAGGGACAAGGCTCAGACAAACAAGGAGCAATGACAATGAAAAGGAAAGCACAAGCACTCATGGTGGCGGCCGCTGCTGTTGCGACTGCATTCGTGGTCAAGGCTGATACTGTCGTGTGGTACACGTTCGACGACCTTGGCGATGTCGGGGCGGGGGTCGCCGACGGCACGACCGTAGTGAACAAGGCGAACCCAGGTGTGCTCGACGCGACGGTGTACGGGCTGGTTGGTACGAACAAGAACTCTTCGTCCGTGAGGATGCCGTACGTCACCAATGGCGTTCCGGAGTCGCTTCGGGTTCTGGATCCTGCAGGCGGAACGTTGGCTTCCGCCGCGGACAAGGCATTGCGGTTCCAACGCACCCATGGCGCAGGCAACGGTGCGATGCTGGAAATTCCGAACGACCCGGCTCTACGTCCGTCGTCGTTCACCATCGAAATGTTCGTCCGTATCGATCCTGACCACACCAATTGGGAGATGCTCGCCTGTCAGCCGTCAACTACGGCCGGGCTCTTCGGATGGGGGATTAGCTTTTACAAGCCAGCCGACAACTCTTCTCTGAGCTTCCATTTGAATTTCGTCGACACCGATGGAGGCAAATACGACCATGGCATCGGTGCCAATGCCTTGCTCGACAACAAGTGGCACCATCTTGCGCTCACCGTAAAACCCCAAACAGGCGATTCGTCCAAGATCAACATCAAGTTCTTTATAGACTACAAGCGTGTTTACTATTATGACGCACCTTACGGCATCGTCCTTCCCGATTCTGCGTACTGCCCTGTGCGAATCGGAAGCACGGAAGCGTCGGGACGGCACTTTGCGGGCGAAATCGGCGAGTTCAGGTTTTCGAACAAAGAGCTGGATGCCGGCGAGTTTCTGCGCCCGCACAATGCAGCGATAGACAAAGACGTCGTTCTCTACTACGATTTCGAGGAAGACAATGCCTACGAGGGAGCCTTTAGCGCAACGACCGCCCTTGACAACAAAGCATCGCCGATTCTGCGCGGCAGACTCGCGACAAGAACTTTTGATACAATGGGGACGTTGCCGAAAGTCGATGGTGATGCCGCACTGGACTCGCGACTTCGTCAGTCCATGTCAGATCCCGACTGGGCGGACAACGCTTCAAGCCTCTTCAACGGCTATGAGGGCGATCAGCGTTACAACAACTACCTTTACTGCGACCTGCCGTCGTCCATGTCGCTTGCGGACACGAACTTCACGGTCGAGATGTTCTGCAAGACCGACGGCAGCGTAAACTGGTGGACATCGGTTTTCAGGGACAACAACGATCAGGTTTGGATCGGCGGGGGCGAAGACGGCAACAAGTTCATGGGCAGAGTGACTCTGGATGACGGCACCACCCAAAAGACTGTCATCGACACCATGAGGGCAAACGATGGCAAGTGGCACCATATAGCGCTCGTTCGCGAAGGGACATCATTGACCTTGTATCGCGACAAAAGGGTGGCGGCGAGCACAACGCTTACTTCCAGCTCGCTGAAGGCCATCGGCGACAGATGGCAGTTCATCGGCGGGCCGAACGGCGGCAACAACGATTTCAACGGCTGGCTCGATTCCGTTCGCGTGACGCGCCGGGCGCTTGGGCCGGAAGAGTTCCTGACGTCACAGCACTATCCTGAAAGCAGTACGATCGCCCATCTCAAGTTCGACGACGGTACGGCAAACGCCGCCGATGGAGGCTGTGCGCTCTTCAATGGTGTGATAAACAGTGCGACATTCAGCGACAAAGTTCCCGGCTACAAGATAATCGACGGCGAAGGAGGCGCCGTTCTTTCGGAGCCGGACGCCGCGTCGTTGTCCATACCGAGTATAGGCGCCAACGTCGTCTGGTCCAACTGGGGTGATCAGTATTATCTGCGCAAGGATGCGAATGGCGTCGAGCGGACATCCGGCACGGTGGAGCTTTGGGTAAAGGGGAGCGTGAAGAAAACTTTCGCTGCCATTCTTGACGCGAAAATGACCGCGAACGGAAACTACAACGACAACCTGCATGCATGGAGACTTGGCTATGACGCAAGCAACGGCGGCAAGCCAAGTGTTCTTTTCCGTTACCTCAAGACTGATGGCACGCGCGACAATCAGCGTCTGACATTTGACAAGGAAGTCACCGATGGCAAGTGGCATCACTGGGCGTTCACCTTCCAGCCAAACGCATCTGATTCGACAAAGAGCGATATCGCGTTCTATCTTGATCATGATCAGCTGGGCACCGTGCAGACCCTGCCAGGCCGGGTGGCTTACGACGACACTCTCCGTTTCGCCATCGGCGAAGGCGGTTCGAGCTTCACTGGGCTGATTGACGAACTGCGTATTTCGGACTGTGTCCTGACGCCCGCACAGTTCCTGCGTGCTGAAAAGCAGCCAGGATTGTCCATTATAGTCAAGTAAGGCGAGGTGCGAGTGAAACCCTTTCATTCTTTGCTGACGGTTGTCGTTTCGCTCGGTGCGATGCCGCTCCTCGCAGGCGAGCGGTCTGACGCGTTTGTCTCGGCGGCGCGCAAGGCGTATGCCGCCGACCCGATGTGCCGCGCGACGATCGTTACCAACTTCGTTGTCAAGGGAACGCCTGACGACAAGGCACCGGGCCTGGTTCGGTGGTATGACGTCGAAGGCGCGCGGAACGTCCGCGACATCGGCGGCTGGACCGGCCTTCGGGCGGGCAGGGTGTTTCGCGGCACGGAGCTTAATTCGAAGCCCAATCACAAGCAATACGAGTTGACTGAGCGTGGCAGGGCGGTCATGCGCGGCGAGATGGGCATCGTGTCCGATCTCGACCTTCGTGGGGAGATAGCGGAATACGGCGAAGACGCCAAGACGAAAAGCCCGATTGGCGAGGGATCGCAACTCTTGAGCCGTCCTGTCAGTTCGTATGTCGAAACCTGCACCTCGCCACGTTCCGCCAAGGCATTTGCGGAAACCCTCCGCATTTTTGCCGACGAAAAGAATTTCCCCGTCTACGTGCATTGTGCGGGCGGCGCGGACCGCACGGGGACGGTGTGCTTCCTTTTGGAGGCGCTGTGCGGCGTGTCGCTCGAAGATGCGGAAATCGAATACGAGCTTACGAGCTTCTCGCCGGTCGGCATGCACCGCCGGAACAGCGAGACGGGGCTTCCGTTCGCGCTCATGGTGCGGCTCATTTCGACCTTCCCCGGCGAGGCGTTCGCCGATAAGGTTGCCTATTGGGCCGAGAACGTCGCCGGACTTACCAAAGACGAGATCGCGCGCATCCGTGCCAATCTCGTGAATGCGCCCGGCGCGGCGGCGCGGGCGGATTGGACGCTCGAACGAAGCGCGGCTAAGGACGGGCTTTTGATGACGGACGGCGTCAAGCCCGGGTCGTACTATGTGCGTCTCGAGGGGTTCTCGGGCGATGACGCGACCACCCGCGCGAAGGTGTGGCACGAGGGACGGCGCGTTGAGTTCGTGCGCGGCGGCCCGTGGATTGACGACAACGGCACTCAGAGGATGACGCTCGAGTCGAGTCCCGTGGAAGTCAAGCCTGGCGAGGCTTTTCGCATCGCCAGAGAAACGCCAGGAACGCGGATAGTCCTCGCAGAGAAGCCGCTCGACTACGCGCCGCAGCGCGTCTTCACGAACATGGCGCTCGACCGCGAGGTCGCTTTTGCGGCAGAGGCCGATTTCGGGGCGTCGAACGTGGCTGTGACGATAAAGAGCTATCTCGGCTCACCTGCCAAGGGGCGGCTGCGCGTAAAGGTGACGGACTACTACGGCAAGAAGCTCGCCGAAATCGACCGCGGCGACGTCGAGATCGGCGGATCGCTGAAGGTGGACCTGCCCTACGAAGACAACGGTTCAGGACAGTTTCGCGCGGCTGTTGGCTTCGAGGACGGATCGGGTCGCAAGGTGTATCGCGTGTTCGCTCGTCTTTCGGACGCGAAGACGCCTCACCGCGAACTTCTCAGGATGAACGAGGGATGGCGGCGCGCCTCGGGCGCGAAGGCCGTGATGCCGGCCGAGGTGAAGAATGGTGCGGAAAAGTTCAGCGGGACGTTCGCGGTTCCGTCCTCATTCGCCGGGAAGCGCGTGTTCTTCAAGGCGCTTCGTGTTTCGTGCGTGGCGACGCTTTACGTCAACGGTGCAGAGGCCGCCACGTTTGGCGCGGACGGCAATTTTGCGGGAGACGTCGAAGCGGACGTGACGCAGTTCATCAGGCCGGGCGAGGCAAACGAATTCGTCGTCGACGCCAAGCGGGCCGACGACAGGAAGTACCCGAGCGGAATCCCGGGACGCATCGCGGCGGTTTCTGAGCTTGCGCTCGAGGCGCGCGGCGAAAACGCGATTGGCTGCGTTTCGGTCGTGACGTCGTTCCGCGAGAAGACGATTCGCGTCAAGGCGGAACATCCAAATGGCTTCACTGTGCGCAACTCCGTCTGGCGCGGCGACGAGAAGCTTCTTTCCTTTGCGGACGAATCCAAGTGGGAGAATCCGCCGCTTTGGGGGCCTTTCAACTTCCCGCTCCTCAAGCTCGTGACGGAACTTGTCGATGCGAATGGGAATGTCGTGGACGAGAAACTGACGCGCTTTGCGTTCCGCGAGTTCTGGGCGGACGGGATGGCGCTCATGTGGAACGGACACCGCGTGAAGGGCGATGCACGGGCGTTCATCAGCACATGGGGGTGGAATTTCGACCAGCGCTGCAAGCGTCAGTTCAACTGCGACATCATCTGGGAGAACAAGATGCGCGGCGTCAAGTTCCTTCGGCACGTCTACAACTCGTCGGAGTTCCTCGACTTCTGCGACGAGGCGGGAATCCCCTGCGCCGTAGGTTTCGCGACGATCGCGAATCCATCTCCCGAAAAGAGCGCGAACAAGGAGTTCTGGGCGTGGAAGGAGTACAACGACCGCTGCCTCGCCGCGACCCTGCGCAACCATCCGTCCGTCATGACGTGGTATATCACGAACGAATACTACGCCGAGAGCGAAGACCGCAATCTGGGGCCAGTCCAGTCCGCGCTGAGGAACATCCGCGCGTTCGATCCGTTCCACTTCGCCGAGACGGGCTGCGACCTCGATCTGCGCGGCGAGAACAACATAATCTCGACGCACTATCCCGTCGAGCTGCTCTCCCTGCGCAATGCAGGGTGCTACATGCCGTATTCGTTCTACTGGCGCGATGTCGACAAGGGCTTTTCGTCGGGCGGAATGGTTCCCTTCGGGCAGGTGCTGAAGGTCTGCAACGTCTATGCCGACTCGCCGCTCAGATGGGGCGAGAAGCCGATCTTCATCAACGAGACGTGCTGGGACTTCTTCTTCAATCCGCCGTTTGGATGGACGCGTCTTGCCGGCGACGAGGTTTTCAACGATCCAAGATACTGCGACAAGTGGCACATCGAGACGGAAGTCGAGGCGGTGCGTGGGCATCGCGATGCGGACGCAACGCTTTGGACGCCGTGGCGCTGGTACCACATCGATCCCCAATGGCGCGTTTCGCCGGAGATCGACGTCGTGAACATCCAGCGCTATTCGCGCTTCTACGAGGGGACGGAAGTCAAGTACGACGTCAACATATTCTACGACAGGTGGCGTCCTGCGACTGTGACATGGTTCTGGCGGCTTGAGGATGCGGACGGCAAGACGGTCGCTTCGTCCAAGGATGAGCGGATAGACGTTGACACGTCCGCGTTTATCAGAAAGCAGATTTCCCTCAAGGCGCCGAGCCAAGGCGAATATCGGCTTGTCTTTGGGCTGAGGGGGATGTGCGAGAAGACGCTCGACATCGCGGTCGCCGCAAAGTCTGCTTCTGGCGGACGCCGCTACCCCAATGTATTCGTCGCGCACGACGCCCTTTCCGAGCGGCTGCTCGACCGCGCGGCTGCAGGCGAGACCATCGTCATACTTGCGCGGGACGACTACCCGGAGTGGCTGCCGGAGATACCGTCCGTATCCGACCAGTCCGCAGCGATCCTGCGCACGTACAGAACGCGCCATCCGATACTGAAAGGGTTCAAGAAGGACGACCTCAAGTATTTCTATCCGAAATCGATCGCATGCGACAGGGCGTTTGCGAAGCCTTCGGGCGGCAACGCGAAGACTGTTCTCGAATTCGGAGGCGCGTCTGGCCTTGTCTATTCCGCGCTTGTCGAAGTGCCTTACGGGAAGGGTTGCTTCCTTTATTCGCGGCTCGTTCTGGAGCCGGAAGTCAATCCAGTCGCCGCGAAACTTCTGGAGAACATGGCCGCCTACAAGAGCACAAACTCATCTGGCAGGGCGTTGTTCCTGACGGCGCGTGGGGACACGCGCCCTCCCGTCGCCGATGCGCTGGTGAAGAACTGCGGCGTGGAACTGGATTTCGGCGGCATTGCAGACATCGGCAAATACAGCGCCATATTCGTGGACGGCAAGGCGCCGCTTTCCAAGGACGACCTCAAGGCCCTTGCATCGTCCGGCAAGAATGTCTTAGTATTTGGACCGTGCGAAGCGGCGGGAATGGCGACGCGTTCAGTCGGCGCGAAGTCGTGGAGCGGACGCGCGGTGCGCATAGCGAGCGACCCGATCCTCGACGGACTCACCAACCAGGACATGATGTGGCGAAAGAAGTTTTCCGACCAGAATACTGCGCTTGCAGAGTTGGCGGCGGCGGAGTTCGATACGGAGAAGGGGGTTCTGCTCTATCCGGCATTCGCCGTCCGGCGCGGCAACATCGTCTTCACGACGCTGGATCCGTCGATTGCGCCGAAAGATGTCTCGGCCCGGGTTTCGCGCCTTTGGGCGGCCATCCTCGGAAATGCCGGCGTGCGGGTGAAGGGCTTTTCGCGTCCGCACATTCCGAAGAATCTCTTTTACGATTCCGTCGATCTTACCGCGCATCTCGACCGGACGCTCGACGACGAAACGGGCGGCGACGGCAAGGGCTCGTGGAACGACCAGGGGCCCGAACAGTGCCTACCGCCAGTTTTCGCAGGCGAGCGCGGCTGGGTCGGTCCGGTGCCGTATGACATGAAGAAGGCGGGACCCTGCGCTTTCACGCTGAAGAGCGAGTACTGCAAGAGCGGCAAGGACAAGGTGGAGGTCGCGATCGGCCGCAAGTTCGATACGCTCAACTGGCTCTTCACCGCCGCATGGGTCGGAAAGGGGAAGCGCGACTACATGGTGCGCGTCAACTACGCGGACGGCACTTCGCAGCAGGTTGACGGAGTTGGCGGGGTGAACCTCTTCGACTGGGTTTCGGAGAAAGTCGATTTTTCCGGCGAGGCCGAGACCGTCACGGCGTTTCGTCCCCTGAAGACGGAGAAAGGCAAGTTCTCTCGTCTCAACGTCTATTCGACGAGCTGGGTGAGTCCGCATCCTGAAAAGACGGTCCGCTCTGTCGAGTTTCTGAGAGGCGAGAGGAACTGCGCCGTTGTAGGCGTTTTCGCATTGACGCTCGGGACTCGAGAGTCGGAGTATGCGGCGCTGTCCGCAGAAGAGCGCGAGCGTCTGCACGACAGGTTCGTCGCGGAGGCGCTTGCGGCGAAGGAGGAGGGCGATCGCGCGAAGGCGATCTCGCTTTATGAAAGGGCCGTTCGCGCCAAGCCGGAAGACCTAGGCGTCTATCGTTCGATGGCGGCCGTCTACGAGGAGGCTCGCGACTGGGAAGGTGCGCTCGCGACCTATCGGCGCTCTCTGGCGGCCGACTATAACCAGCCGGATCTCTGGGATCTTGAAAAAGCCATGGAAACGAAGGTCAAAGGCAACAAGTGAGAGGCAGGGGGCCAGATGAGTTGGTCGAGAATAAAGATGAAGAATGCGATAGTGTCTTGTTTAGCCGCCTTGTCGGCGACTGTAACGACTACGGCGTTTGCGCAGACGGTTGATTTCCCGATTCCGGGCGAGGTCCGGAGCTGGGACATCCCCGAACGGACGACGAACGGCGTGAAGGCCGTGTGGATCGAGAACGTGCCCTGGCACGGGAAGCCGACGCGATTCTTCGCCTACTATTCGCTGCCTGAAGGCGCGACGGCGGAGAAGAAGGTGCCGGGCATCGTGCTCGTGCACGGCGGATACGGAACGGCCTTCCACACATGGGTGAAACTGTGGAACGACCGCGGATATGCAGCGATCGCGATGGACAATTGCGGCGGCATCCCCGGAGAGAAGAACCACATGGCTGAACATCCGCGGCACGAGTGGTCCGGGCCAAACGGCTGGGGACGATTCGAGGACGAAGCTCTGCCGCCGGAGGAGCAGTGGGTATATCACGCGATCGAATGCGTCATCCGCTCGAACACTTTCCTGAGGAATCTCCCCGAAGTCGATGCATCGAGGATCGGCGTCACGGGAATTTCGTGGGGCGGCTTCCTCACGTCCCTTGTCTGCGGGGCGGATCCGCGTTTCGCATTCGCCGTACCGGTTTACGGATGCGGAAACCTGCGGCGGCATTCGGTATTCTCGCCAAGTGTGGGCGAGCGCTGGGAATCGCTTTGGAATCCCGTAAAGTACGCGAAACGCTGCCGCATCCCGACGCTCTGGTGCACCGGAACGAACGACTATTTCTTTCCGCTCGATTCGTTCGAGGAGACGGCGTTCGCCACCGGAATGCCTCTCTTCTCAATCAAGCTCCGCATGAAGCACGGGCATCCGCCGGAAGGCGATCCGCCGGAAATCTCGGCCTTTGCCGATTCGATCGTGAAGGGTGCGCCGAAGCTGAACGAGCGCAAGGTGGTGCGCCGCGAATGGCTGTACACGACATCGGAGAATCCTGTCTGGAAGGAGCGTTCCTTCGATCTGTCTAGCGAAAAGCCGCAGAAGTGGACAATACGCTTTGAGAACGCCATTACCGAGGATGGGCTCGTCCTTTCCTCTCCGCCGGAATTTCAGGCGGCGCAGCTTGAAGCGAAAGGTATCGTCGTCAACGGCGAGACAGTCTCCAAAACAGAGCGGCGCGACTTTGACGACGGTTGGGCGGTGCGCTACGTCCTGCCGAACGGGGAACGGCGGATCGAACGCGAGGATACGGTCTGGACGTTTCCTCCGGATGCGAAGGTGTGGTATCAGGAATACGGCATGGACTACGAAAAGCCATATTCCGCTTCGCTCGTCAGCGAGACTCCTTCCGGCACGGTCATGAACTTCCCCGTGACGGCAAAGCTGCCGGATGGAACCTATCGCCTCATCACCGAGGCGAATGTCGTCGGCTACACGGATTCCGCCGCGAAGTATCTTGGGAATGGACGCTTTGCCGTTTGCTATCCCAACGAGCCGGAAGGGTTTGCGCAAGTCGCCGCGAAGGGCGCGCCTCTCCCCGGCACGACTCCCTGGCGCGTGATGCTCGTCGCGAAGGATCTCCAGACGCTTGCGACGAGCGACATCGTGCGCCGCCTATGTCCCGAGCCGTCTCCGGAAGTCGCGGCGATGGCGGCGGCGTTTACGCGGCCTGGCCGCGCCGTGTGGCAGTGGCTTCCGGCGGGCAGTCCCAAGTACGAAGAGCAGAAGGAGTGGTACGACAAGACCAAGGCTCTTGGCTTCGAGTATTATCTCGTCGACGACGGCTGGCGCAGCTGGCGTGATGGCGACATGGACCAGTGGTCGTGTCTCAAGAGGTGGATCGACTATGGCAAGTCGATCGGCGTCGAGACGTTTATCTGGGTGGATTCCAAGGAAATGCCCGATGCCGCGAAGCGCAGGGCGTACCTTGAACAGGTGAAAAAGGCCGGCGCCGTCGGCATCAAGATAGACTTCTTCCCCAGGCCGTCGTGCGCTCAGATGGCGCGATACGAGGAAATCCTCGCTGACACGCTGGAACTCGGACTTATGACGGACTATCATGGCGCCGTGAAGCCGTCGGGGCGCGAGAAGACCTGGCCGCACGAAGTCGCGCGCGAGGCAATCCGCGGACATGAGTGGCACATCACGCGCTACGACCGTTTCCTCCCGCCGGAACACGACTGCATTCTCCCTTTCAGCCGGCTGGTGCAAGGCCATGCCGACTACACGCCTGTCGTGCTGGAGAAAAAGGAGCTTGCCGGCTATACATGGGCGAGGGAATTGGCGCAGGGGATTGTCTTCTCCGCACCGTTCCTCTGCTTCGGCGACTATCCGCAAAACTATCTGGAGAATCCGGCGTCGGAACTCATCAAGGCGATGCCGGCCCTCTACGACGAGACACGCGTACTTGACGGTTCCGAAATCGGCGAATGCGTCGCCATTGCCAGACGCAAGGGACGCGACTGGTTCATCGCCGTGGAGAACGGTGCCGAGGCGCGGAAGCTGTCCGTCAATCTCGGATTCATCGCCGAGGGCGAATACGACATGACGGCTTTCGCCGATGCTGTCGACCGTCCGGACGGATATGCGGTTTCGCGGCGTGTCGTCAGGCGGGATGAAACGCTCGACATTGAAATCAATCCGAAAGGCGGTTTTGTCGCATGGCTCAGGAGGAAGTGAGGCACCTTCTGGTCGGGTGCAAGAAGAGAGAGCCGGTCAAATGGCCGTTTGTGGTCGCATCTCTTGCGGCGTTCACACTCTCTGCATTTGCCGGAATGCGCGAGTTCTTTGTCTCGTCCGACGGCAACGATGCGTCGGACGGCTCTTCGGAGCGTCCGTGGCGCACGATCGAGCCGCCGGCGGATTCGCCGATCCCGGACTTCAAGACGGTCGACGCAGAGCGTCTCGGAATCGGTCTCTTCACGGACGAGGAGTTCCCCTTGCCGTCGCCTGAATATTTAAAGTCGAATGGAGAAATGAGATTATGATAATGCTGCCAGTCGAGGAATCCTGTTGGAAGTTGGCGTTGGCAATACCGGCGACAGTGGCATCATTCGCCGCGAATGCGGTGGAGACATTCTGCAATCCGCTGTCCATACCGAATACGCCCATCGGCATTCTCTGCCGCGATGCACGAAACGGCGACGCGGTTCCGAAAAGCGGCTGGATGCACGACTGCTGGGCGAGAGCCGCCTGCGGCTTCTCCGAGGTGCACCAGTTCCGCGAACTGGCCGATCCGGTCGTGCTGGCGGAGGGAGATACGTGGTACCTTTATTCAAGCGCAGGGCTGATGTGGACGAGCGAGGACTTCGGCGGGACGTGGCGGCACGTTCCCGTGCAGGAAGAAGCCGCATACGCGCCAGCAGTTGTGAAGTTTCGGGGCAAATACTACCTTTGCACGTCCGGAGGTCCGCTGAGTGTCGCAGATTCGCCCACCGGACCGTTCAGGACGCTTGGCAACTTCGACTTGAAATCGTTTTCGTCGGATCCGCAGATGCCGCAGACGCTGGATCCAGCCCTCTTTGTGGATGGCGACAGGCTCTATCTTTATTGGGGATGCTGCGCGAAGCCGAAGTCCGTCTGGGGCGTGGAGCTGGATCCTGCTGAACCGCGTCGAGCTTTAGCCCCAGGATCCGCGGTCTGCCTCGTCGAGTTCGACAAGGAGAACTATCCCTGGTTCGCCAACCTAATCGAAGGCGCATGGGTGTTCAAGCGCAACGACACGTACTACCTCACGTATGCGACGTATGGCACGTCAGATTCGCGCTACTGCTGGTGCGCGATGAAGGGGTCTGGCCCGCTCGGACCGTTTGCGGCTCAGAAGCGCAACCCGTTCTTCATGACTGAGAAGGGGCTTGTCACCGGCACTGGACATGGTTCGATCTGGCGCGACAGGAACGGCGACTGGTGGATCAACAGCTGCGTGTCAGTTGCGGCCTACCACGGCTTCGAACGGCTGATTGCCCAAGACCGTCTCTTCTTTGAGCCGGATGGCGACATCGCCGTCGGGAAGGCGACCTCGACGCCGCAGTGGCTTCCGTCTTCCGGCAGAAGTGGCGCCACGGGATGGGAGGCGATCCCTCTCGCGTCCGATAGACCCGAGGCGACGGATTTGAGCCTTAAGACGTGGTCGGTGGTCGAAAGCCTGCCGTCGAAGACAGTCTTCAAGTTCCCGGGAGACCGGACGATCCGCGCGTTCCGCGTCATCTGGCGCGACATCTCTCTCGACACGAATCGCGGCGTGATGCCAGGTCCCTACCGCTATCGGTTGGACTACCGCTCGAACGGCGAATGGTGGACGTGGCTTGATGCGTCGAAGAGCGATGCCGACCTGCTCGTGGATTATCGCGAAGCGCCCGAGGCGGTCGCCGACGCGGTTCGCCTTGTCGTCCTCTCAGCCCCGCACGGCATCACGCCCGGGCTTGTCGAGTTCACGGTCTTTGGCAATTGACGAAAAATTGAAGCGAAAGGATCAAACAACATGAACGGGAAACTGCTTGCGCTTGTCTCTGCCATGTCGGCGGCGGTCGTGTCTTTCGCCGCGTCCGACGCGGCTGATGCAAGGGCGTTCGCAACCATGGAAGCGGCGCGGGATGCGGCGCGCAAGATGCCGAAGCCTGCGGTCGTGCATCTTGCGGACGGAGTGTGCCGCCTCGAGAAACCGCTCGTCTTCGGGCCCGAGGATTCCGGAGTTACGTATGTAGCCGACGGCAATGTCGTGATTTCCGGCGCGAGGCCCGTGACGGGCTGGCGCGTGGAGGCGGACGGCACCTGGTCCGCGCCGGTGCCGTGGGTCAAGGCCGACAGGTCTGGCGGCTTCCGCTCAATGCGCGTGAACGGCAAGACGCGTCCGCGCGCACGGTTGCCGAAGAAAGGATTCTTCACCGTCGTCAACGACGATCTTCCGGCGGGCGCGAAATACAACGCGCCGCGTCCGTCGTTCTTTTATGACCCGAGGGAGTTCAATCCCGGATGGGAGAACCTGAAAGACGCTGAAGTCGTCTGCTTCCATTTCTGGACCGACACGCACCTGCGCGTCGCTTCTGTCGACGCCGTCTCCAACAAGGTTGCGTTCGTTACGCCGTCGGGCAAGGCGTTCGACACTGGCTGGTCGAACAACAAGTCGGGCGGGCTGCGCGGCATCTACACGATAGAGAACCTTCCCGCCGCGATGACGGAGCCGGGCGAATGGTGGCTCGAATACGGCATGGGAAGGGTCCACTACAGGCCGATGCCGGGCGAGACGCCGGAGACGGTCAGGGCGGAAGTTCCGTTCTGCCCGGTTCTCCTCTCGATGGAAGGGACGCCGGGGAACGGCCGCTACGTCGAGGACGTTGTGTTTCGCGGCGTTCGATTCGAGCTTTCCCAGTTCGAGCTTTCGGCGAAGGACGTCAACAACAGCCAGGGGGCGGCGACTGTTTCCGCGGCGGTTCGGATTGTCGGTGCGCGACGTTGCCGCTTCGAGAACTGCGTTTTCGAGGATATCGGCGGCTATGCAGTCGATGTCCTCAAAGGCTCGCGCGAGAACTCCTTTTCGCGCTGTGTGATGACGCGACTCGGCGCGGGCGGCATGCGGCTCGACGGCGGCATTGCCGGGTGTCCGACCGTGGAGCTGAACTCGGGCAATGTCATCGAAGACTGCGAAATCGGCCCCTACGGGCTCGACTTCCGCTCCGCCGTCGGCGTTCTCCTCAAGAACGCGGAACGGACGCGCATCGTGCACAACCACATCCACGACGGATACTACACGGGCGTTTCCGCGGGCTGGATTTGGGGTTACTATCCCAGCGTAAGCCGCGAAAACGAGATCAGCCACAACTACATACACGACATCGGCAAGGGGCTTCTCTCGGACATGGGCGGCATCTACACGCTCGGCCCTTCGTACGGTACGCGCATTGCGAACAACCGCATCCATGGTGTCGACGCACGCGCCTACGGCGGCTGGGGCATTTACCAGGACGAGGGCTCCACTGGAATACTCGTCGAGAACAACGTCGTCTACGACACAAAGTTCGCGCCGTACGACATCCACTATGCGAAGGAAATTGTCGTGCGCAACAACATCTTCGCGTTCGGAAAGAAGGATCAGGTCACGCGATCCGTCCTTGAACCGCATGTTTCGTGCGAGCTGATGAACAACATCTTCTACTGGACGGAGGGGAATCTCTTTTCGGGGAACTGGAGCGACGCCGCGACTCCTTACGCCGTCCATCGACAGGGGAACAGCAAGAAGGCCAACGAGGTGGGCTCTACCGTGACGTTCGTGGCGGATCGAAACGTCTACTTCAATCCGTCTCTTACCGTCGACGAGGTCAAGTTCGGCAACGGCAAAAGTCTTGATGCCTGGCGCAAGATGGGCAAAGACGTAAATTCTCTTTATGCCGATCCGCTGTTCAAGGACGCGGCGGGGCGCGACTTCCGTCTCAGGCCAGAATCGCCTGCGTTCAAGACGGGCTTTGTCGATTTTGACCAGTTCGACATCGGACCTCGTCATTCTTGTCGCAACCCGTGACGGAATTTGTCTTCACTGAGAATTCCGCTCTCGAACTCAAACAGCTTTCTCCTGCTGTTCTTTCGTGTGCTTTGTGTATTCCGTGGCTGTCTCTCTCTACACGCTTCTTGTTCAACCAACAAAATACACAAAAGCGGCGGTTAGACGTTACGGATTATCTGCGGTTATGCGTTCCGCATGACCGCCGCACCATCAATCGCCGGTCCGCCCAAGTCCCCGGTTCTTCGGGGACAGTCCCCTGCTCTGGCGCAGAAATCTATCAAATCGCATGAGCGGGAGCAGGCTTGGGGGTGTCGTCAGCACGCAAAACGGGCTTGGAGATGCGTCCGAGAGGTCGGCAGGCCTTCAGACAGGCGGCTTCGCGGCGGAATCTGAGTCTGCGACAGGCTTTTTGCGCAGGCGAGGCCGTTCTCGGACGCCGACGTCCGGGATTTTCTGCGGTAATGGTTCGGCTTTCGGCGGGCGGAGCCTGCTCCGCGTCGCTACGCGGCGTCCGGCAGGGCCCAGCTGAGCGTCATGCAGCGGAGAAGCGACCGCATCCCGGGTCTCGGGAACCGCGGCGGAAGCATGCTGGCGATCCTGTCCCCGAAAAGCGTGCTGCGCCCGATGTAGGCGCCTCTCCACAGCGACCTTGCGGCAAGTCTGATCGTCTGCGAGGCGCGTATCGTCGGCATCGCGTCCGCGGCAGCCTCCGCATCCGCGCTGGACGCGATCCTCCCGCGCCCTGACGCGATGCGCTCGGCGGACTTCAGGTACTCCTCGAGCGCCCGCGCGTCGACTCCGTCCGGCAGCCTGTCCGCGAATATCGCCTCCATCTTCGCCTTCGCGGCAGCCCATGGGCGTCGGAGCATTCTCTCGTACATGCGGCGGGCCGTCTCCCCCGCCGCGCCGCCGTCCTCGCACGCCAGATGGTAGCTGCTCCAGCGCCACGAGCCCGGCTTCGCGGCGATTCCGGCCTTCACGGGATTGTATTCGATGTATGCGGCGACCACTGCGAGCACGTCCGCGCTGTCCTCCACGACTCCGCTGTAGAACCGCCCCTGCCACAGGCAGCCGGCGTGGCCGGTCGTCTCGTTGTAGCGCTGCGAGACGCGCTCCGCGAGCGTCTTCACGAACTGCGAAAGATTGTACATCCTGCGGCAGAGGCGGTCCTTTTCGCCGTCGACGGCGGACGAAAGGCCCCGGCCGCGCATGGCTGCCCACCGCGCCTCGATCCTGCGGGCCTCGGCCTCCGCTCCGTCCAGCCCGACGCGCAGACGGGCGAGCCGCCGCGCCATCTCGCCGTCCGGAAGCGTGAAGCCAGTCGAAGGCCGCGCACTCGCCGCGGCAGCCCCCGCGTCTTCCTCGTCGCGGGGACTGTCCCCGCCTGCGGGCCGCCAGACCGGAGCGCGGCGCTCGGGAGGGCGCATCCCGAAGGCGTACGCGGCAGGCTCGTCGTCGGGCGAAAGCCAGTACTCCCTCGGCACGCGCGGAACATGCACCAGGATGTGGAGGTGGTTGTCCATTATGCAGAGCGAGAAGACCTCGACTCCGCTGAAGGCGGCGATGTCGCCCGCCCACGACATGATCCGCGATTTCGTCTCGCCGTCCATGAACAGCATCGCGCCGTGTGCGACGCGTGCGGTCACATGGTAGATTCCGTCCGGGACCGTCACCCGGTTCTTTCTTGCCATGACTCTTGCTCCTTTCCTTTCGGGCCGACGGCCGGGCCTCCGCTTCGCAGCGGAGAACCTGCCCGTCCGCAGGACCACAGATATTTTACCGCAAATCGGCGAAAGAAAAGTGAATCGAAAGTGAATCTGGAATATGAGGGGAACAGGGAACGGAGTGGGGTCTGTCCCGTCTAAAGAGGGAATGGGGACAGACCCCATGCCGCATTCTGCCTCGCCTTGGTGTGTGTTTGCACACGGACGGATAGCATCGACGCGGGTATGGTATAATACGCAGTGTGGTAAGCGCACGTGATACAAAGGCAAGGTTTGGACGTGAACGCTGTGGCGGAAGGCGGATGCGTTCGCGCTTTGCCGCACATGCATGTTGCCAGACTTCCACCACCATCGCCGATGCGACCATCGAATTCGCCTACGACGTCCTCGGCAACCTCGTTGCTGTCGCAAATGGCGAAGAATCCTTCGAGATACTTGTCGACAACGGGCATTCGCTCGCAGACGTTGCGGCGGACGGAAGGACGCTTCGCGTTTACATGCGCGCACCGGGCGTTGACAACTGGCTTGGCTTCGTAGATATGACGGGTAGCTCGCCCGTTCCGTACTTCTACGTCACCGATCACCTCGGCAGCGTACTCGCCGTAACCGACGCAAACGGCAACCTAGTCGAACGCTACGAATACGATGCCTGGGGCAAGGTGCTGTCCGTGACCGACGCCAACGGAAACGCGCTTACCCGCTCCGCCATCGGCAACCGCATCCTCTGGCAGGCCCGCGAATACTCCTGGACCACCGGCCTCTACTACTTCCGCAACTGCTGGTATGACCCGGTTGTCGGCAGGTGGATCAGCAAGGATCCGATAGGATTGAATGGCGGAATCAATCTGTATGAGTTCTGTGACGATTCTGGCCCAAACGCGATAGATCCGTTCGGTTATGCGAGAATACGGACAAGGCCGTTGGATGTTTGGGGCTCCCGTCCATTTTCTAGAATCAATCTCCCTGGAAATCTTGATCCTCGTCACAGGGAAATCTTTTTTGAAGATGGTGAGGATAAAAAACATCCTGAGAGTGTAGGTTACGGTCCGGAGGGTGTACATAGGGATGCGGCTGGGATTCCGTATAATAATACGGAATATAGACATTATGACGACAAGTTGATGCGAGCGGCAGTGGAAACCGTCGTAAAGACGGGCAAATGGACTCCGGAGAAATATAATTTCTTCACACATAATTGCCAGGATTTTGTAGACGCCGTTATTGAAGAGTACAACAAGTTGGAAAATAATGGTTGGGGGCGCAAGGCCGTCAATTGGTCGCAGCAGCTGTGGTAGGACTAGCGCCGTAGCAAAACATCCAGAATAGAGGGTTGATATGATGAACAATGACAAAGTGGCATTTAGGGTCGTGTGCGGTGTTTTCTTGGTGTTATGCGTCTTGATGCTAAGCAGTTGTTCAGTAAATCGTGGTAGCGTGTTTCTCCGGAACAGGGGCGCATGCTTCATGGATGTGGTAAAGTATGTGATGACAAGCGATACCAAGTTGAATGTTTGGAGGTTCACGCCCGATGAGTTTGACTTTGCTGACACCAACAAGATTTACACAGTGGAGTTTTGCCCGTTGCGCGCTAGAAAACACTGGATAATTCTTGTGCATAATAAAGATGCGGCGGTTACCGAAAAGTCTATTAATGGAATGATGGATGACGTAGTGCTAAGGATTTCATTGTCAAATGCAGATAGCGGCGAACTCCTTTTTGAAGAAGTGATAAGAGGGCCATATACAACCTGGGAGCAAAGAAACGAAAATAACGAAATTAACTTGTACAAGACATGCGTTTATAGGTTTATGCCGCCATCGTTCCCTTGGAAGTATTCGGACAGGATCAGAATTACCATTGCGCCACAGGTGCTAAATGATAAAACGCAGTCCTTGGAGGCATGCTCAAAACATTCATTGCTTGTCAGCGAATGGTATCCGGTTTATTAGAGAATCGGTTACGCTGAGCAATGCTTGACTGAGCCTACACTGCAAGATGAGTTTCGTAACCATGAGTAGGATCGTTTTGCGTGTTGGCTGTCGTTCTTGTGTCGCTAAACAGTAACAGTGACGGGGAGTAAGGATGAAGAAGGCCATCTTGCTTGTTTCTGTTGCGCTTAATCTTGCGCTGATCGCATTTCATGGTCGGTACTGGTATTTGCGCAGACGTGCGGAGAGCCATGCAAGGGCAAATGCCCTTTTGCACGAACGCTCGCGTTCATATCTTGCATCGGGAATGAAATGCGTCTATTTGTCGGGCAAGCGTGTGCTATATCTGAAAGACTCACTTGATAGCCCTTTGTTGTTTTGTTATCAAGGCGATTCTGGCGGTGATGTAGTAACGGCGAGTCTGATGCAGGATAAGGGTATAGGGGAGATTAGCAGATGCCTTTCGTGGACTTCGAAGATGACTGTTGCGTTCGACAAGGATAAGGACGATTATCTATGCCTGTTCTACAACGACATGCATTTTGCCAGTTGTTCAAACGGCATGCTGATAGTCCGGTCGCCCTGCTCGTGGCCAAAAAAGCCTGATGAGTCGATAAAGGCATTGTAAAGTCTTAATGTGGAGGAGGCAATTGTGTTTCGAAAAAGCAGCTTAGTCATCATTCCGTCAATCTTGCTTAATGTTGTCCTATTGTGTTGGTTCGCAAGAATTGCCGCGAACATCTGTATGGCATTGTCAGCTGTCTCGAGTGATTCTGACGTTGATTTTGTGGAGGCTTACGCTGATCTCGGCCTGGAGTATCTGGACAAAGATTCGATCGTCCTTGCCTCTACGAATGACATGTGCAGTTGCATGGTGTTTGATGGCGGGCCGTTCCCGTTTTCCATCGGCTGCTATCCCGGACAGTATTTGCTGGATGGCGTGGATGGTACAAAGTCCAAGTATTCCATACGATATGGGGGCGCAGTGGTTGACTGGAAGCAGGATTCGTCTGGGAAATGCTTTGCAGTTAGAGTCCGCATGAGCGACAAGTGCTGGACAGATGCACGGGGCGACGGGGTATGGAAAGAATGCTCGGATTCCGATACCGATTGCGGGGAAACTGTTGAAGGTGCGGATGACGTCGCTCTATGCAACGCTGCAGAAAACGGAAATTCAGGCGGTACGGAGTCCGCTGGCAGATGAGAAGGTTGATTGCGGCAGTTTGCGTTGTCGCCGGGATTGCGGCAGTCATCCACCTTTGTCGGCATGGTGAAAGGCCGGTGCCGACAAAGGCGGCTCATCGGATGCCGACCAGGGAAATCGCCTCTTTTAAGTCTGCTGCAAATGTACGCCAAGACGTTCAATCGGGGCCTTTGGAAGATGCCGCGCATGTTCCGCTGCATATTGCGAGCGTTCCGGCAGAAGCAGGGGAGGAACTATTCGCCGACATAGGCAACGTCGAGTCGAAAGAGGAACGCGGAGAGGCGGCGTCCGAGAAGAACCAGCTGATGGATGCGCTTCTGAATCAGCCGACGATTCCGGCGGACTACGGAGCGACGATGATTGCGCTTTTCCGCGACGAAGGGCAGGACGTGGTGACCCGAGACTTCGCCGTGCAGCACATAGGTCTCTACGCGCAGGCCCAGAATCGGCGCGGCAGATATGATCCAGATTCACGAGATGCGCAGGATTGCCGCGCTGCGCTTTTCGACGCGGCGGACGAGACTAGTACCATCGTTGCGGCGGCGGCGTTTCGTGCACTTTCGAGCATCGCGGGTTTCGACTACAGGATTGACGCAGGAAGGCTTGACTCGATGATAGCGGCAAGCGTCTCTGACGCGTCGTTCGCCCCAGCCGTCCGCGTCATGGCGGCGCAACTCTGTGGAGAGCGCAGGATCATATCCGCAAAAGACGGACTTGTGCGCATAGTTGGCAATCCTGCCGAATCCACAGCTCTTCGGCGGGCGGCATCCTGGGCCGTCGCCGCAATGAGCCTCTGACCTTTGCCGAGAGGTTGGGAAAGGGACAGTGACAGCACCTTCGGGGGACGGTGATAAGTGTCTGAAGGGACGCTTGAAGAGCCTCATTTTGGTCGTTTAAAGGAGTATGGGGGCCTTGGCATCATCAGACGCCTGCGGCGCTGAAACACGGAGGTTATTGAGTCACGGCGGCACGGAGATTATCATTGTTGCCTGCGGCAGGCGAGGACGTGAATTTGGTCAAAGAACTCCGTGCTTTCGTGTCTCGATCCGCTCCGTGTTTGAGCGCCGCAGGCATGGGCTTCGGCAGGGGGAGAAGGGAACCCGCATGGTTTTGCTTTCCAGCTCTGATGCCGGTGGGTTTTCGCGTACGCGAATCGGTTCTGCTGTGCGTGAACGGACCGTGTGCAAAGGGTGTACATGCCTGCTACATTGCCAAAACACGCCTGCCCGCGCAGTTTTTCTTAAGCTAGCCCCTTCCGGCGCTCGTCTCGTTTGTCTGATTACCGCAGAGTATAGGGCTGGTGTGCATTTGGGCTGGTGGCTGTTAGGGGTGGGACGCCTTTAGAAGTCAGCCGATCAGACCTAGACGAAGTGCGAGGGCTGAGGCTTCTGCGCGGGTGGATGCGCCAAGTGCGGCGTATATCAGTTTGAGGTGCTTCTTTACGCTGTCGGACGTTATGCCGAGAAGCTTGGCGATCTCTGCGTTCTCAAGTCCTCGAGAGGCATAGTCGAGAATCTCGATCTGCCTCGAGTTTAGCTTGGGGGCAGAGCGATATGTCTCTGCTGAACGCCGGATGTCGTTGTCTATCACGCTCTCGCCTCGTGCCGTTGAGCGGATGGCCTTCAGCAGATTCTCCTGCGAGCTGTCTTTCGAGATCGCGCTGATGGCTCCTAAGTCGAGCGCTCTGGCTGCGTCTTCGGACGCCCCGAATGTTGTAAGGACAAGTATCTTCGCGTCACCGGCTGGCCGCTCCACGAGGCGATCAAGGCGGCGGGCTACAATCGGCTCCGCTCGCTTGGAATTTCAGACCGCGGCGAAATTGCCGCGGGTCAGATCGCCGACCTCGTTCTCGTCGACGGTTCGCTCGCGCCGCGCATGACGATCGTCGGCGGTGAGGTCATGCGTTCTTGACGTTTCGCTCTCGCCAGGCGGTTGGCGAGAGGCCTGTCGCTGCGGTGAAGGCGCGCGAAAGATACTCAAGCGTGGAGAATCCGGAGAGCGCGGCGATTTCCTTTATCGGGCGCGAAGTGGTTTCGAGGAGCCGTTTCGCTTCGGCGATTCGCGCTTCCGCAATCTGCTTCTGCACGGACGATGACAGGCATTTCCCGAACGCGCGTTCGACGAGTGTGCGCGAGAAGCCGACGTGGCGGAATACGTCCGAAGCGGAGATCCCGTTTGACACATTCTCGCGAATAAAAGATAGCGCGTCCGCGAACCATGTCGGCGCGTGTGGGTAGGTGTTCGTCGACTCGCGCTCGACGATTCCGCGCGGCGGCACGACGATCCTTGGCGGGTTGGTCGCCGTCTTGCTGTCGGACAACATGAGCGCCATCGTGTCGGCGGCAGTCTTGCCAATAGTTGCGGCATCGGGGTCAATGCTTGATAGCCGCGGCGACGAGAACATGCAGTAGATCGGATCGTCATCCACGCCGATGATGGCGACTTCGTCCGGCACCGCAAGGGCGAGCGCACGGCACAGGGAAAGAACCTGCGAAGCGCGCAAGTCGTCGCAGCAGAACACGCCGACCGGTTTCGGGAGATGCTTGATCCATGCCGCGAGATCGGCCGAGTCCGGCGGGGACTCGACGCGCGTTCCGAGAAGGAAGTCGCTTCCGAAGCGGTTCTGCCGCGTGAACGGCGGGCGATAGATGGCGGGCCGGAATCCCTTCTGTTCGAGAAACGTTGCGAATGCGTTTCGGCGTCTGTCCGAGAAGGCGACGCGACGGTAGCCGCAGAAGGCGAAGTTTGCGAAACGGTGATTGATAAAATGCTCCGCCGCGAGGCGTCCGATTGCGTCCGCGTCGGTCTTGACGCTGGCAAAGCCGGGGAAATCCGATTCGCAGAGACAGTCGACGACGGGGCATTCGCTTCTCGCGAGAGCGGACGCGGTGCGTCTGTTGGCTACGCGGCATATCCAACCGTCGAACGGCTCATTCGCCTTCGACGCTATGCTCAGCGGATCAATAAGCATGAGGTTCCATTCGGGATGCCGTTCCGCCGTTTCCGCGACGCCGCGTATGAAGCTGCGCCCGTAGGCGCTTGCGCGTTCCGCCGCGACCGCTATTCTCTTATGCCTGTTCACACGGTTATTATATCATAATGCCGCTCCGCTGTGTTGCGTTTTTTACAGGCGAATTGTAAAAAGTACAGTTGCGGTTGCCCCTGCCGATGGTGTACAATATTAGCCGACGATGGGTGTATTGTAACTTTCAACATCAAACTTTCAACTGCAAAGGCATGGAGGAAATATGACACACGAGGAGAGGGCAAAAGAGGTTCGCAAGATTCTGTCGATGACGCCAGACGAGGTGATAAAGGCCGCGAAGGGTCAGCTCGTCGTGTTCGACACGCTCGACGAGGTTTACGACTATCTCGCCGAGGAGATGGTCAAGGAGTTCGCAAAGGCCGCGAAGGGGAAGAAAATCGTGAACTTCATCATGCCCGTCGGCCCGACGCAGCCGTATCGCCTCATGGCCGAGAAGATCAACTATCGGCAGATTTCGCTCAGGAACGTCCGCTTCTTTTTCATGGACGAGTATGTGGACGACGAGAAGGACGAGCTGATTCCGATGACGAATCCGCTGTCGTTCCGCGGACAGATCGGCCCCCTGCTCTTCGACCGCATTCGCCCCGACCTCCTGATGCCGAAGAGCCAGATCATCTTCCCGACGCCGGAGAACATCAAGGACCTGCCGAAGATGATCAAGGACGCGGGCGGCATCGAGGTGTGCTACGGCGGCATCGGAATTCACGGACACGTCGCGTTCAACGAGCCGGGCCCGGGCGTCGCAGAGTCTAATCCGCGCATTCTTGAGATAAACGAATTCACTCGCACAATCGACGCAACGCGCCATCCTGGCGTTGGCGGGAATCTCGAGAACTTCCCGCGCCGCGCGATCACGATGGGCATGAAGCAGTGCATCGAGGCGCGCAAGATACTCATCATGACGCGCAACGAGTCGTCGGCGCTCAACTGGGCGAACACGATAATCCGCATCGCCGCGCTCGGGCGCCCCGGCGACGACTATCCGGTCACGCACATGCGCAACCACAAGCACCTTCGCATCGTCACCGACCGCAACACGCTCAAGACCCCGAAGTTCAACGTGTAGAATGAACTTGCACCACCTCAATCGACGTAGCTTTTTAAAAGGCGCGACCTCGCTAGCGGCTTTCGTTGGTGCGCCGCGCCTTTTTGGAACAGGCGGCATCCGCCCTCGTCTCGTTTTTGGAGTCATATCGGACACGCACGTCTCCAACAGGGCTTCCGCGTCTGTGCTTGAGCGGACGTTGATGTTCATGCGTGACAGGAAAGTGGACGCCGTCATGATCTGCGGCGACATCTCGGATTGGGGGCTGTTGAGTGGGCTCAGGTACGTGGCCGAGACATGGGAGAAGGTGTTCCCGCACGGCAAGGGCGCAGGCGGCAAACCGGTTCAAAAGCTTTTCTGTACCGGCAACCACGATTACGAGGGCTGGTGGTATGGCGACATGACGGCAGAGATGCATGCGCTCGGCTATGATGAAGACGAGGCTCTTGTGAAGCTCGGCATGAAGAAGTGCTGGGAAGAGGTCTTTCAGGAGGAATTTGCGCCAATCCGCAGACGAAGTGTAAACGGCTTCGACTTCATCGGCGCAGAATGGCATGGATACGACAAGGCGCCTGGCTATGATCAAACGGGGGAATGGTTTGCGGCACATGGCAGCGAGCTCGATCCTTCCAAGCCGTTTTTCTTCTTTCTCCACCAGCCGATATCTGGGACGACAGCGGCCAGTTGGGAGACGACGCTTGGCAGAATGGTCGCAAACGTTCTTTCGTCACGACAGAACGCCGTAGCTTTTTCAGGGCACGCGCACTGGACTCTGAATGACGAACGTTCGATATGGCAGGGAGCATTCACTGCGGTGGCTGTTCCGTCGCTTTCCTGCACGGGTGTGATGGGCGGATACGAAAACGGAGCAGATGTCCGCAACGGCACGTCGACGCTTGCGATGCCAATTATTCCGGCGAGGTTCCGCCTTGAGGAACCTCAGGGGCTTGTGGTAACGGTCTTTGACGATTGCATGGAGATGGAACGCTACGACTTCAAGAAGTTCGTTCACACGGCGCAGACCTGGCGTGTCCCGCTGCCGCTTCTGCGAGAAAGTCGTCCGTATGCAATCGAGCCGCGAGCGACGAAATATCCGGTTCCGCAGTTCCCGGAGAGAGCGAGCCTCAGCCTTGCGACGCGCAATACCGAGACACGCGGAGGCAAGTGGGAGATCGCGCTTGTTGCGGAATTTCCGAATGCCACTGCGGTTGCAGATGCGAGGGCGTTAGATTATGAGCTACGCGCCGTGCCGTCAGACGGGTCGCCTTCTGTTGTGAAGCGTTTTCTTTCGTCGGCGTTCCATAAGCTGAAAGAGGACGAGCCCGACCGTATGGTGTTTTGGATCAACGCGCTCGATCTTCCGCAGGATGCGGAGTATCGTGTTGAGGTCTATCCGCGCAATTGCTTCGGCGTGTGCGGGCGTCCGCTCGTCTCTGAGCTACGTCGGGGAAAGCCCGGGGGAATGCATGCGCG
>JAEEGH010003179.1_pt1 | contig 43649 bp, 29 predicted proteins | sample 9134181 | NCBI WGS metagenome assembly JAEEGH01 (sample SAMN16246544, study PRJNA631951) | gut metagenome | biome: gut microbiome; feature: rumen; material: DP-attached | host: Bos | place: Iran: Karaj | collected 2018-10 | reverse complement strand
CTGAGCCCGCGCCGGCCGAGTCTTCGAAGCCCGCGCGCAAAACCATGTACAGCTCGACGAAGCCGCCGAGAGATTATTAACCATCATAGAAGGAGGAGATTCCAATGATCAACCATGAAGAACCCCTGGAACGGGGCGTTCCGCCCCAGACTGACACCGGACAAGGCTCCCCCCGCGTATCCAGCGCTGAAGAGAGCATGCTGAAGCCCGCAGGTGATCTGCCGCCCCAGACCGGGACGGGATCAGCGCCTTCCGGCGATCAAAAGCAGGGCCAAAGTTCCCTCAGGCAGCTGGCTGACCCGAAGCCATCTCAGTCTGGCAGAAGCAGAGCTGCGCGCAGGAGTGTACCCAGGGCTGTGGTCACCATCGATGAGCGTCCCACCGTGGAAACTGACGCGGACAAAACCCAATCTGACCTGCTGGACCTGGTCGAGTCCCAGAAATCCGGTCGCATCCTGACCGGCACCATCCAGGGCATCGAACAGCTGCCCAACAATCCCGACCACTCTGTGGCAGTCATCTATTATGGGGATTTCAAAGTCGTAATCCCCGTGGAGGAGGCCGTGGAGCTGCCCGCCAATTTCTCCGGCACCAACGGCGACACGGTACGCCAGCTCATGCTCAGCAAGCGGCTGGGTGCCGAGGTGGATTACATCGTCAAGGGCTTGGATCAGGATGCAGGCGTTGCGGTGGCCAGTCGGCTGGAGGCCATGCGAGCCAAGCGGCGTCAGTATTATCTGGGCACAGACCGGGACGGGAATTACCGAATCTGCGAGGGCATCTGCGCCGAAGCGCGCGTCGTCTCATCCATCCGGGCCGGCATCTTTGTAGACCTGTTCGGTCTGGAGGTGTTCATTCCCATTCGGGAGCTGAGCTACCAGAGGCTGCTGGACGCGTCCACCCAGTTCCAGCCCGGCCAGCGCATCCTGGTGAAGATCCTCCGCGTAGATCGTACAGACCGGGATCATCTCAAGGTATCCGCTTCCGTGAAGCAGGCGGGCGCCAACCCCTATGAGCGGGCCCTGCAGAAGTACACCGTCGGAAACAAGTACGTCGGCTCGGTCAGTATGGTGGACGCCACCGGCGTCTTCGTGGCGCTGGACGGCGGCATCGACTGCCTGTGCAGCTATCCCAAGCGGGGCCGCCCGCCCAGAGGCGCCAGGGTCACCGTGCGAATTCTGGGCATCAACCGCGAAACCAACCGAATCTGGGGCGCCATCACCCATGTTGCCCTGGCGAGATAGGAGGTCACGATGAAGAAACTGATCAGTATTTGTCTTGTTCTGGCTACCGTGCTCTGCCTGGTTCTTCCGGCATCTGCCGCGGGGACGGACGAGCCGAAGCTTCCCTTTGTGGATGTTTCGGAGAATGCTTATTACTATAACGCGGTCCGCTGGGCCGTGAAGGAAAAGGTCACATCCGGAACAGATAAGACCCATTTCAGCCCGAATGCCTTTTGCACCCGTGCGCAGGTAGTAACCTTCTTGTGGCGGTCCTTCGGGAGCCCGAAGCCGAAAACGACCTTCAACCCCTTCGATGACGTCAAGAAGTCCGACTACTTCTACGATGCGGTACTGTGGTGTGTGGAGAACAAGATCACCACCGGCGCCTCATCGCATTATTTCGCAACAAATGTGAAATGCACTCGCGGCGAGATCGCTGTGTTCCTGTTTCGTGCGGCTGTGGCCATCGGGAATTGGTCCGACAAGGATATTGCGGACAACAGGGCCGCTCTGAAAGCGTGGGTGCAGGCTTTCCCTAAAATGAAGTTTGACGACGTCAGCTTCACCCGTTATTACGGACAGTCGGTCTATGCCCTGGAAAACTGGGGGCTGGTCACCGGTGTCTCGGATCACCCGCACCTGTTCAAGCCCAATCGGGTCTGCACACGGGCGGAGGTCATCACTATGGTGTACCGCTTCTGGAACTACAACTGGTCGTAAGGAGGTATCCGTATGGCAGAGATGTCCCCGGAGGAACAGCTGCGGCGATCTGAGCTGGCGGCGAAAGCAAGGCAGCTCATCTGTGAGTGCATCACCGTCCAGGCCGCAGACGACAGCTCCATCACCGCCTACTATTTCGGCTTTTATCTGCAGATATTCTTTTCCGCCCTGCACCCGCTGATTGTGTTCAGTCTGGCACGGAAGCTCTGGGATACCGAGTCTCCCAAGCAGCTGGAGGCCGTTAACGACCTCAACCTGCGCAGCATTCTGGGAACCCATACCATCAACCCTGAGGTGGGCTGCTATGCCTACCGCGCGGTCCACTGGCTGGACACAGAACTGACCCGGGACCGGCTGTTTGAGCTGCTCGGGCGCCTGGCCGGCGAGGCCCAGCGAGGCTATGAACGGCTGCGCGTGTGAGACTGAGTTGCATTTCCCTTGACTTTTCAGTGTAATCAAGTAGAATGATCATGAAGGGATGATGCATTATGAAACGCGTGACCTGGACAATCCTGATTTTGCTTCTCTGCACCATACTGACTCTGACCGCCTGCAGGGGTCCGGCGGATCCGGCTGAGGAGAGCTCGCAATTGCTGTCTTCAGAGGCGGTTCCCCAGACTGAAACAGAAATGACGTCGGGTACAGTGCACACGAGTGATATCGATTTGGATTCCAAACCTGCAGAAAACACTGCAGCGGTAACCGAGTCCACTGAGCCTGTGACCACTGCTGCCGAGCCCCCGGAACCGGACACAACCGTTCCGCAGTCAGAGCCAAGCAAAGCCCCGGCGGAAACCGAAAAGCCTGCGCCTGTACAGCCGACAGAGCCAAAACCTACGGAACCAAAGCCGACCGAGCCGAAGCCAACCGCTCCTGCGCCGACTGAACCAACCACGGAACCGCCGCACGTCCACAGCTGGAGCAGCTGGAAGCAGACTAAGGCGGCAACCTGCGGCACTGCCGGCGAAGAGGAACGCGTCTGCTCCGGCTGCGGTGCCAAAGAAACGCGGCCCATTGCCGCGACCGGCAAGCACAGCTGGAAAGAAACGGCGCCCTCCTGCACACAGGACGGGACGAAGACCTGCACGGTCTGCAGCGCCAAGGAAACCATTCCTGCTCTGGGCCACGCTTGGGTCCATCATGAGGAGGAAGGGCACTGGCAGGCGCTGGTTACCTGTTACTGCGGTGCGCAGTTCGGTTCTGTGGATGAATGGGAGGCACATGCCTCCGCCAGCTCCGATCTTGCGTATCTGGATGCCCATGCCGGCTATGAGCTCCACGAGGTTTGGAAGGTCGACAAGCCGGCCCAGGATATCTGTTCCAGGTGTGGAGCCGTGAAGTAGCCCTCAGGGGAACAGCAATCATCGAAGTAAAACTGAATCGCGAATGAGTGAAAGCACGATCTGTAAAAAGGATCGTGCTTTTTCTATGCCCAAAACAAATTCAATTGGAGGATACAGTATGAAAACAAAAGGTATTTCAAGAGTCGCAGCTCTGCTTCTGCTGTTCACGCTTCTGCTCAGCGTATCTCCGCTGACCGAAGTAGCCTGGGCAGCCGAGGCGGAGACGGGAGCTGCGGAGTCTGTCCCGCAGGAAACTGCAGCTTCCGAGACGGAAGAGCCGGAAGCTTTGCCCCCTGCGGAGGAAAGCACATCTGAGGAGCAGGAGCCGCAGGAAACCGAAGATCCGGCAATCGCCGCGGAGACCGATGCGCCTTCCGAGACAGAACCGGAGGAACCCGCGCCTACAGAAGCGCCGGAGGAGGATCTGACCTGGATGGACGCCGGCTTGCTTCTGCTGGTGAATGGAACGCTTGTTCCCTACAACCCCGCCACAGGGGAGGCCGATCCGAGCGCTGTCGGCGGCGGCAAGCGGGCTGTTCCTTCCGGAATTTACTATTCCGATACCCTTGGCGCCCATGGGAGCGATCTCAACGGCACCTATATCAAATCCGGCGGCCAGTATGACAGCTGGGTCTACGGAAACAACCAATGGTGGCCCTACAGCACAGGCGTGCTGTCGCCCTATACCAACAAGCGGGTCCGCACGGACATGCTGTACTGCAATGACGGCCCATCTCACTATAAGACGGAGTCCGGGGTTCTCGCAATCCCCATCCGGCCGAGCCAGGAGTCCGGCTGGAGTACGGACGTCAATGGCTACGGCAGCTACACCACCCGCTCCACCGGCGTTCCGACTTACAAGAGCGAGTCCCTGTACACCAAGCTGGTACCGAATTATTCTGCCGCGACCTGGACGCAGATCAATCTGATCTACGGTGTTGCCCGAGGGATGGGCGGTATGACAGAATCCGGCAACACCAACATCACCGCGGCTGCCAGCACTCTGATCTCCAATGTGGTCTTCGGCTACATTGGTTTGGGCTCCGATAAGGCCTTCCATGGCAAGCCTGTGATGACCTCAAGCAACGCTGTAAACACACAGATGCTTGAGATTTTGGTTCGGTGTGAGGTCTACTCGAAGGAAAAGGGCCTGACCGGCAGCGCTTCCGGGGATAACACGGTTGCCGCCATCAAAGCAAAGGGCTATACCGCGACGAACACCTCCGGATGGTACGTCAAGTCCGGTACGGCCGCTTCTACCGCAATGGGCTATTTCCAGATCAACCGGAGCCAGTCGAACGGCAACCAGATCTATATCTACGCCACAAACGAAATCACCTTCGACAGCGGCAACACAATTTCCCTGAAGAAGACGACGCTGAACGCATCCAGCGTCGCTGCCTGTATTCAGAACAACCCGCTCTACACCCTTCAGGGGGCTGTTTATGAGATCCACCAGGGCTCCGCCAACGGAACCGTGGTCGAAACGCTGACCACCAACGCCAACGGCGAGGCTACCGGCACGAAGAAGTACCCTCTGGGGACGAAGCTCTATGCCGTGGAGAAGACAGCACCATCCGGATACCTGCTCAATACGACTCCCGTGGAGCTGACCGTCTCTTCCGGCAGCAACGTGTTCAATGTGTCGGACACGCCCACCTTTGACCCCAACAGCCTGGTCATTACGAAAACCGGAGACGACAGCGTGCGGATTGCGGGTGCGGTGTTCAAGGTCGAGTTTTTCGCCTCCAACTGGGCGGATTCCACCAAGCTGCTGAAAACCTGGTATTTCCAGTCCAACGCCGCCGGAACCGTCCGGCTGACAGAAAGCTTCCTTGCCTCAGGCTACAGCTCTGATTCGATGTTCAAGGTCAACGGCAATGTGGTAATGCCCCTCGGATGCGTTGTCGTGACAGAGGTCAAAGCTGCAAGCGGATATTTGCTGCCGCAGGGGAACAACGCCAGCGTGTGCATGTTCATCCGGCAAGGCGGCACCAAGACCGCCCAGATGGGCAAGCCGGCAGGCGCCTATTGGGGCGATGCAAGCGCCAATCCGATCAACTCCACCAATCCCAAGGGCATCTATAAGATGGAAAACGACGCTGATCCTGAGGCTTTGACTGCTGTGAATGAGGATGTGCCTGGCACAATGACGATCCGAAAGGCTTCGGACGACGGGGATGTGGAAGGGTACTGCTTCAAGCTTTACCAGTGGGTCACGAATAAGGTCTGGTTCGGTACCTCTGATGCCAGCGGCAACGTCTATGCGACCAACGCAAGCTATAACGCCAGTGGTGACCCTGTTTACACCTTCGAGGATCTGCACGACGGCTCGTTTACGCTGCTTGAGGTGCTTTCCCGTCACGGCAAAGATAACGTTTGGCCGGAGAGCATCCGCATTACCGTAACAAAGGACGATGAAACCCTTTTCGACCAGACCTATTCCGGAGATGACCTCACGAAAGATGCAAACGGCGACTGCCGACTGCACAAGATCTCCATCACTGGCCTGTCTAAAGGCGGGCTGATGAGCATTACCGTGAAAAACAAGCCTGTGGACGTTCCGGTCGAAATCGTCAAAACCTCATCGGATGGTGTTGTCGAAGGAATCCAGTTCAAGGTTGAACAATATGAGGAGGACGGCATCGGCTGGTGGACAAGAGGCACTTATACCACCGACCAGGATGGCAAGCTCCTGACGCCCGACATTCCCGTTGGGACCGAGCTGCGTATAACGGAGATCGTCCCGGAGGGCTATATCTGCCGCTCCGAAAACCCGCAGATCATCACTGTTGCCGCAGCCGAAAACCAGGTTCACTTTGAAAACGAGCGCCTGGGCAGCATCCGGATCCATAAGGTGAACGAGAAGGGGCAAGCCTTGTCCGGCGTTGTGTTCCGGCTGGATTACAGCTTGGACGATGGCGTTTCCTGGAGTCCCGTGCAGGCGCGGGCGGAGGATGATCCCGCGCAGCCAGGAACCTGCACCAATGCCGCCGTTACCGATGGCCTCTTAACCACCGACGCCAACGGCTGGGCGGAATACACCGGTCTCTGCATTACAACAGAGGGCGGCGCAATCCGCTACCGCCTGACCGAGGTGGAATCTCGCGAGGGCTATAACCTTCTTCCGGGGCCGGCCTTTGACGGCACGCTCGATTCAGAGGAGGAGGTGGAGCTCACCGTTGTCAATACTCTGATTTTCCAGATGCCCGCGACCGGCGGACTCGGCTTCGGCGGACTGTTCATTGCGTTTGCGTTGTTTGGCAGTTTTGCCGCTGTGCTTCTATTTGCTCTGACAAAAAAGCGGAGAATCAAGGAATAAAGATACCGAAGCAACAAAGACGGAGGTCGTCTGATGATAACCAAAAACAATTCATTCTACCGGAGCAGGGATGCTCCGTTTTTTATACTCTGATCCGCCCAATCCATCAAAAAAAGAAGGAAGGAACAGCACTATGGATTATTCCAAAGACATTTCGGTCCGGATCGACCGGCTCATGGACAAGGAAGACTCTCACCTGAAAGCGCTTGCCAGCGTCACAATCGGCGGAGCCTTTGCGGTTCACGGTGTCCGGGTCATGGACTCTGAAAAGGGTCTGTTCGTTCAGATGCCCCAGCGGGCCTTCAAGCGCGGCGAAGGCGAAACCGAGTACGCCGACGTGTTTCATCCTGTCACAGCAGAGGCTCGCACGGCGATCAATGAAGGCGTCATGGCAGCCTACACCGCGAAGGTGAAGGAACTGTCCGGCGAAAAAGAACATGCCGCGAAACCGTCACCCGCGCATAAGGCGCACAAACCCGCGCCTGAGCGTTAATATCACAAACCAAATAAAAGAAAGGAACTAAAAGCATGAAAATCAAGCGTATCCTGGCGGCCATCATGGCCATCTCCATCCTCTTCTCTCTGTCCATCGGCGTCAGCGCGGCGACTGTCGCGGACTCCACCATCGACTTCACCAGAACCGGCAAGATCGACATCTACAAGTACGACCTGACCATGGCCAACACCGACGACGCCGTGGCCGCCATGCTGGAGTCCTACGTCTCCACCGGCGTCAAGGACGCTGCCCTGGAAGCCGCCATGGACGACGGCACCGTCAACAACCTGGGCAACGGCCAGCAGTCCTACGGCTACGCCATCAAGGGCGTGGAGTTCAGCTATCTCAAGGTTGCCGACATCGTGACCTACTCCGAGACCGAGGCTGACGGCGTTCACCGCGATATGGTCCTCTACAAGTTTGACGACGCCAAGGACGCGGCCCTGCTCACGGCCCTCGGCCTGAGCAACGCTGACGCCTATCCCGTCGTGGCCTCCTATGCCGAAGCCGGTTACCACTTCTTCCAGTCCGACACCCTGATCGACGCCCTGGCTTCTGCTCTGGCCGCCAACGCCACCAACGTGAAGAATTCCCTTGAGACCTACATGGCCTCCCAGAACGCTGCCAAGTTCGCCGAGACCGATGAGCACGGTCACACTTCTGCGGATGGCCTGGACCTTGGCCTCTATCTGGTCGTGGAAACCAAGGTTCCCGAGATGGTGGTCTCTACCTGCAATCCCTTCTTTGCTTCCCTCCCCATGACCACCGTGAACGGCACCAACGCTGACAACGGCGGCGAGGAGTGGATGTACGACGTGACCCTCTACCCCAAGAACGAGACTGGCATCCCCACCCTGGAGAAGACCGTCCGCGAGAACAATGCCGATACCGGCAAGAACAACGGCTCCGACGCCATCGACGACGGCTACGAGCACAACGCTACTGCCTCCACCGGCGACAAGCTGGACTATCTGATCACCGACAAGCTCCCCACCATTACCTCCAAGACCACGGCCCTGACCGTTTGGGGCTGGCTCGATACCCTGAGCAAGGGTCTGGAATACAACGGCAACGAGACCGCCGAAAACGCCGGGCTCCTGAACGGTCACTACAATCCCAACGACGTGGAGATCCATTTCTTCCGGGATGCTGCCATGACCGACAAGATCACCGACTGGAAACTCACCGACGCTGCGCCCAAGTTTACCGTCACCTACGGCACCGGCGAGAACGGCGCGACCACCATGAAGGTGGACGTGAACGAAGCCGGTCTGAACGAGATCAACACTGCCACCACCGTCTACACCGCCCCCGGCGCCACCGACAAGGGCTACTCCAAGTGCTATGTCAGCGTGACCTACTCTGCCACCCTGAATCAGAACGCCGACGTGGTGTTCGGTGACGACGGCAACCCCAACACCGTTGTCCTGACCTGGAAGCGCAGCAACATGAACTATTTTGACACCTTGGTGGACGATGCCCACGTATACACCTACGAGCTGGAGTTGACCAAGGAATTCAGCGACGGACGCGGCAACTTCTCCAAGGTTAACTTCAAGATCCGGAACACCGCCGACAACTACTGGCTGGTTGCTCGGCAGGACGGCGACGGCCTGTACTATGTCACCGGCCACGTCGCCAACGAGGCGGACGGCACGACTTTCGTTCCCAACAGCTCCACCGGCATCCTGATCATCAAGGGCGTGGAGGACGACACCTATGTTCTGACCGAGACCCGGACCGACAACGGCTACACCAAGCTGCGGGACAACATCACCGTGGTGATCACCGCCGCCGATGACGCCAACCGTCCCTGCGGCATCTACGCCGCTGATGTGCTGGGCCTTGTCCAGAACGATCCCCGCTATGTCATCTTCGAGGGCTACAAGGAGCTGGCCCACAATCTGCTGACCGCCTCCGCCACCGTGGACGGCAAGGCCGTCAACATGAAGGCCGACAACGGCAGCGTCAACGCCATTGTCCCTCTGACCGTTATCAACACCCGCGGCCCGGATCTGCCCTCCACAGGCGACCACGGTCTCTGGATGTACGGCGTGATCGGCGCTGCCTTCCTTGCTGCCGCCTTCAGCCTCGTGTTCCTCGCCTTCCGGAAGCGCAAGCCCGAAGACAACAAGTAATCATCTCCCACCACCATACCGGGCGGCCCTTCGGGGCCGCCCCATCGGAGGCCCTATGAAAAGAATTGTCATTATCCTTCTGGCCGTTCTGCTCGTTCTTGCGGCCCTTGCAGTCGCGCTTTACCCCATGATCTCCAACTACGTCAATGACAAGTACCAGTCCACGGTGCGCACGGAGTATGAGGAGGAACTGCGGGAGCTGGACGACGCGAAGCTCCGGGAAGCCAAGGCTGCCGCCGACGCCTACAATGCCTCCCTTGCACCGATTCAGTTTAATAGCGAGGGCGTAGCAGCCGCCTCTCTCAACTATGATGATCTGCTTAATCTGTCCGGTTCCGGAATCATGGGCTACATTGTGATCGACCAAATCGGCGTCAACCTGCCTATTTATCATGGCACGGGCGAGACTGTCCTGGAGGAAGGCGTCGGGCATTTGATCGGCTCCAGCCTTCCTGTTGGCGGTATTGGCACGCATGCCGTACTAACCGGACACAGCGGTGTTGCCGGAAAAAAGCTGTTCAGCGACATTGATCAGCTAACAGCCGGAGACGTTTTTCTCCTTCGGGTGTTGGGCGAGACACTGGCATATCAGGTCGTGGAAATCAACACTGTGCTACCACATGAGACGGCCCTTTTAGAGCCGGTCAGCGGCGAAGATCTCTGCACCCTTGTTACGTGCACCCCTTTCGGCGTCAACTCTCATCGGCTGCTGGTGCGAGGCAGCCGCATTCCTTATGAGCAGGCAGCTGATATCATCGAGCAGACGAAGGCGGAGGCAAAGCCGACGAAATCGACCTGGGAGGCACAGTATGTTACAGGACTTCTGATCGGCGGAGGCGTCTTTTTGAGCGTTATAGCCGTGCTTGTTATTCTGCGAAAACGCAAGAAAAAGGAGGAGGAGGAGAATGCGGAAGCGTAATGCGCAGCTTGAGGTTTTGATCTCCCTGGCCGTGATATTAGCCCTGATCGGCCTGTGGATCGCCTTGACACCAACGATCAACCGGATCGAACAAAAGGAGCAGGCAGCCTCCGAAATCGAAGCCTTTTATGAAGAACGTGCGGAAGCCGCTTCCCGGCATGATCACAATCACGGATCGTACGAAGCGCCTGTGATGCCGTTATCCCAAGAAAACAATGACGGCACGAATGGAACCGTCTATTCGGAGCTTTTAGCCGCCATGCAGGCTTACAACGATCAAATCTATGCGGATCGCCAGGCAGGCCTTACCGATCCCTGGGCCTATACCGCCCCCGTCCTTAATCTGACAGACTATGGTCTTACTTCGGATGCCCCGGTGGGCGTCCTTACGATCCCAAAAATGGATTTCGAGGAGCCGATCTTTTTGGGGGCCACAATGGAGCATCTTTCCCGCGGCGCTGCACAGCTTTCCATCAGCTCCATGCCCATCGGCGGGGTCAATACCAACTGCGTACTGGCCGGACACCGCGGCTGGCAAGGAGCCCTTCACTTCCGGCACATCGAGCTTTTGGAGGTGGGGGACGAAATCCAGCTCACGAATCTGTGGGAGGTGCTGAAATATCGGGTCGTAGAGATCAAAATTATACAGCCCTGGCAGGCCGAGGAGCTCTTGATCCAGGAGGGCCGCGACCTCCTGACGCTTTGCACCTGTCATCCCTACGGCAGCGGCGGAAAGTACCGCTATATCGTTTACTGCGAACGAAAGGAGTAATCCCATGCAAGAAGTAGAACAAGAAATTGGTCGTCAGTTGGTGATCGTCGTGAAAGGCGCTGCAAAGCTAACGCCGCGTATACTGGCAAAAGCTTTGTCGATTGCCGAGAAAACTGCGAACGCTCCCGCGGAATACCGCAGGAAGAATACAATTAAGAAGGAGCAGAAGCAAACGGCGCTTTTGCGGCGACACGGGAAAATGACCGTGAAAGAGCTTGCCGAGAAAGATAAAGGCATGACCTCGATTGAGCTCCACGACAGCAGCTTCCGGGATTTCAGCCGCATTGCCAGGAAATACGGAATCGACTTTGCTCCTTATAAGGTCAAGGGCGAGAATAAGTTCCTGGTTTTTTTCAAAGCGCCGGACGCGGCCGCCATGACCGCCTGCGTTCAGGAGTACACCATGAATAAGATGCGCAGGGCTTCCAAAAGGCAGTCTGTTCGCAAAAAACTGAGTGATATCCAGGCAGGCCTCAAGAATCCAACCCCGACCGCGGAACGCCACAAGGAGCCGGTTCTGTCATGAATGATCTTGCCCGCAAGCTAATCCTGACAATCCCGTACCCCTTCTTCGGCCTCGCCGCAACTAAGCTATCTCAGGCGGCCCGCCTCTCCCCGGAGCCGTGTCTGCTCCATCTTTCTGAGGGCTTCGACCTTGCCCTGCAAAGCTGGGCACCGAGCTTCCATCCTACGGATCTTCTTGTAGGTCTCGCGGTTGGTTCCGGTCTTTGGCTTGTTGCCTACGTTAAACGAAAGAACGCCAAAAAGTTCCGCAAAGGAGAGGAACACGGCTCCGCACGCTGGGGAACCCGGGCGGACATAAAGCCCTTCATTGACCCAGACCCGCAAAGCAACCTCATTTTGTCAGCAACAGAACGCCTTACTATGAACAACCGGCCAAAACGCCCCAAATACGCACGGAATAAAAACATTTTAGTGTTTGGCGGTTCCGGCTCCGGTAAAACCCGCTTTTTTCTGAAACCGAACCTCATGCAATGTACATCATCGAAGTACCCGACCTCCTTTGTGGTCACAGACCCCAAGGGCTCAGTTATTGTGGAGTGCGGTGAGTTGCTGCGGCGGCGCAGGTATCGGATCAAGTTCTTCAACACGATCAACTTCAAAAAGTCCATGCACTACAATCCGTTTGCTTACATTCATTCAGAAAAGGATATTTTGAAGCTGGTGACAGTGCTGATCGCCAACACGACGGACAAAACCAAAACCGGAGGCGATGAATTCTGGACGAAGGCTGAGCGCTTGCTCTACACCGCGCTGATTGCATATCTCTACTACGAGGCCCCGAAGGAAGAACAAAACTTCGGAACGTTGATTGACCTGCTGGATTCCATGCAGGTCCATGAGGACGATGATGAAGCGGTCGATCCCGTGGACATTCTGTTCCAGGAGCTGGAGCAGAAGAACCCCAGGCATTTTGCAGTTAGGCAATACAAAAAGTATAAGCAGGCCGCCGGAGCTACGGTCAAGAGCATCTTGATCTCCTGCGCATCCCGCCTGTCCCCGTTCGATATTCAAGAGGTGCGTGACATCACTGCCTACGACGAGCTGGGACTGGACACCCTGGGTGATCAGAAAACAGCGCTGTTTCTGATGATGAGTGACACGGACGACACCTTCAACTTTCTCTTGGCCATCTGTTACACTCAGTTATTCAATTTGCTTTGCGAAAAGGCCGACGATCAGTATGGTGGGCGTCTGCCGGTCCATGTTCGCTGCCTCATCGATGAGGCGGCAAACATCGGGCAGATCCCAAAGCTGGAGCAGTTGGTCGCCACCATCCGCAGCCGGGAAATCTCCTGCGCACTGATCTATCAAACAGCGTCGCAGATCAAAACGACCTATAAGGAAGCCGCGGACACCATCATCGGCAACATGGACACGGAAATTTTCCTGGGCGGCAAGGAGCAGACCACCCGTGAGAACCTGTCCAAGGACCTGGGACAAGAGACCATTGACACCTACACCACAGGTGAGAGCCGAGGCCAGAGTAGGAGCTACAGTCTCAATTACCAAAAGGCCGGACATGCGCTGATGAGCCGCGACGAGCTTGCCGTCATGGACGGCGGCAAGTGTATCGTCCAGGTGCGCGGCGTCCGACCCTTCTTCTCTGACAAATATGACATTACCAAACATCCCCTTTATTCGGAGACGGCGGACGCCGACCCAAAGAACGCCTTTCATCTGGAGGCGTTCCTGAAGCCGCAATTAAAGCTCCGTAAGAAAGATACCTACGAGGTCGTTGAGGTCGATCTTTCTGAGGAAGCGGACGAAGACGAATAAACCAACATAATCAAATCTATTGGAGGTACTATATGGAATTCTTTTACTCTGCAATCGACGTTCTTGTTTCTATCGTAACACTTCTTGGCGGTGGCCTTGCCGTCTGGGGTGTGGTCAATCTGTTGGAGGGCTACGGCAATGACAATCCCGGAGCTAAATCGCAGGGCATCAAGCAGCTCATGGCAGGCGTCGGCATCGCGATGATCGCCCTTCTGCTGATTCCGGAGCTCAAAACCCTTTTCTGACGATTACGAATAATCCTAACCGAGAGGAGGGGTTTCATGCTCGCTAAACCGTTAGTCGTTCATTCGCTGGTCGTAGACGCAATCAAAGATTGGCTTCGAGAACTGCTTATCCAAGGAACGATCAGCAATCTTGCCGGAACATTCGACGCAACAAACTCTCAGCTCACAGAGATTTCATCGCAAATTGGAAAAACACCGGAGCGCTGGAACGAAAGCGTTTTTGATATGATCAAGGGCCTTTCTGATACCGTCATTCTTCCGCTGGCCGGATTGATCCTTGCTGTGGTTATGACCCTCGAGCTGATAAACCTGGTCACCGAACGCAACAACATGGCCGAAATCGACACCTGGATTTTTTTCAAATGGGTCCTGAAAACCACGGCGTCAATTCTGCTTGTTGCAAACTGCTGGAATATTGTAATGGGGATATTCAGGGCCGTGCAGAGTATCGTAACAGACGCCACAGGCTACGTTTCCTCTGAGCACCTGACCGACATAAAATTGGAGTATATCGCCGTCTCGCTGACGATGTTTGAATTGTCCGAGGTATTAGGTTTATGGCTGCAATCTTTAGTCATCTCGCTTTGCTCAAACGTTGTTTCCATCGTGGTGTTTATCATCATCTACGGGCGAATGTTTGAGATATACCTTGTGACCTCGATGGCCCCCATCCCGATGGCAACGCTCACAAACAATAAGTGGGGCAATATTGGCGAAAACTATATCCGCCAGATATTTGCGCTCGCTTTCCGCGCTTTTTTAATCATTGTTTGCGTTGCAATCTATGATTTGTTGGTGCAAGGAACAATCGATATTAGCAGTGCAACGGCCATCAAAATCGGACTGTGGCAGGTCCTCGGGTACACCGTTCTTGTTTGCTTTATGATGTTTAAGACAGACAGCATAGCAAAGAGCATTTTCAACGCACATTAAGGAGGAAACATGGCCTACGTTGACGTACCGAAAGATCTTACCCGAGTCAAGAGCAAGGTCTTCTTCAATCTGACGAAGCGGCAGCTTGTCTGCTTTGGCGTCGGGGCGTTAGTTGGCATCCCGTTGTTTTTTTTGACCAGAGGCCCGCTGGGATCCACTGTAGCGCTCACGCTGATGACGCTGGTGCTGCTTCCCGCAATGCTGTTTGGGCTTTACGAAAAAAACGGGCAGCCGCTGGAGGTTATGCTGCGGAACATCGTCCGCAGCAGCATCCTCCGGCCAAAGGCGCGGCCTTATCGCACGGAAAACTTTTATGCCGCTATCCAGCGGCAGGAACGCTTTGAACAGGAGGTGAAACAGATTGTTCAAAAAGAGAGAAAAACAGAAGCAGTTCGTGGAAAAGACGCAGAGAAAGCTGACAGGAACCGAACGCAGACAGATCGAGGCAGCAATCGCCAAGGCCAAAAGAGGCGATAAAAAGGGCATTTCTGCCCAGGACACCATTCCTTATAAGAGAATGCTGTCCAGCGGCGTCTGCCAGCTTACGGACACGACCTGGGCGAAAACAATTCGTTTCGAGGACATCACCTACCAGCTCGCCACGGACAAGGACAAGGAAATCATTTTTGGGCGGTGGTGTAAGTTTCTCAATTACTTCGACCCTTCCATCCGTTTTCAGTTCGTATTCGTCGATCTCACGACTTCTGCGGAACGGGTCGCCGCTACGCTGGACCTGCCCGCTGCAGGAGATGGTTTTGACGACGCCCGCGGAGAATTTTCTGAGATTCTTCGGACGCAGAGCGCAAGGGGAAACAACGGCATCAGCCGCGCTAAGTATCTTTCCTTCTCGATTGAGGAAACGGTCGAGAAGGAAGCCGTGTCACGTTTGGACGCCATTGAGATAGAGCTTATCAACAACTATAAACAGATGGGAGTATTTGCTGACGGGCTGGACGGGACGGCATTCCTTGCCTTACTACACGACATCCTGCACATGGACGCCCAACCGTTTCGCTTTGCTTGGGACTGGCTGCCCCTTTCAGGCCTCAACACCAAGGACTTCATCGTCCCCAGTTCCTTCGAGTTCAAAAACGGGCGACTGTTCCGCATGGGGCAGAAATACTGTCAGGTCTCCTTCCTGCAAATTTTGGCCCCGGAGCTGGAGGACCGAATTCTCAAGGATTTCCTGGATATTCAAAACAACCTTGTTATGACTATGCACATTCAGTCCATCGACCAAGCGAAAGCGATCAAGCAGGTGAAGCGTAAGATCACGGATCTGGACAAATCCAAGATCGATGAACAGAAAAAGGCGGTTCGCGCCGGTTACGACATGGACATCATTCCCTCTGATCTGGCTACTTACTCCGCCGAAGCGAAGGCCCTGCTGCAGGACCTGCAAAAGCACAACGAGCATATGTTCCTGGTGACAATCCTGATGCTCAATGTTGCTGATAGCAAGCGAAAGCTTAAGGAGGCCGTTTTTCACGCTTCCAGCGTCGCCCAGCGTTACAACTGTGCTCTGACACCGCTGGACTTTCAGCAGGAGCAGGGGCTTGTAAGCTGCCTGCCGCTCGCGCAAAATCAGGTTCCTATTCAGCGCGGCTTGACCACGGCAAGCACGGCCATATTCGTTCCCTTCACCACGCAAGAGCTTTTCCAGACCGGACCGGAAGCCCTGTATTACGGCGTAAACGCAATGAGCTACAACCTCATCATGGCGGACCGCAAACGACTCGGTAATCCGAACGGTTTAATCCTCGGCACTCCCGGCTCCGGCAAATCCTTCGCGGGCAAGCGGGAAATCGTTTCCGTAATTTTGTGCTGTCCCGAGGATGATGTTATCATCTGTGACCCTGAAGGCGAATATGGCCCGGTGGTCAACTATTTCGGCGGCCAGGTTATTAAGGTCTCCGCAAACTCGAAGCACCATATCAACCCGCTGGATATTAACCTGGATTATTCGGACGACGATCAGCCTCTTGTTCTGAAAACGGAGTTCATTCTCGGTCTGTGCGAGCTGATTATCGGGAGAAACGAAGGGCTTAGTCCGACAGAGCGATCCATCATCGACCGCTGCGTTGCGGAAATATACACAAAATATCTCCATGATCCCCGCCCGGAGAACATGCCGATTCTGGAGGACCTCTACGACGCTCTTCTCCGACAGGGGGATAAGGAATCTCGCTACATTGCCACTGCGCTCGAGATTTACGTTCACGGCAGTCTGAATGTGTTTAATCATCAAACCAACGTGGACGTAGCAAACCGAATCGTCAGCTACGACATCAAGGACCTCGGAAAGCAGTTAAAGAAGCTCGGCATGCATATTGTCACGGATCAGATCTGGAACCGGCTCACACAAAATCGCAAGGCTCACAGATACACTCGCGTTTACCTTGACGAATTCCATCTGCTGCTGAAAGAAGAGCAGACGGCAGCTTATTCCGTGGAGACATGGAAACGCTACCGCAAATGGGGCGGTATCCCGACTGGCTTGACGCAAAACGTCAAAGACCTACTTCGATCCAAGGAGATAGAAAACATCTTGGATATATCCGATTTCATTTTGATGCTGAACCAAGGCGACGGCGACCAGCGGATCCTCGCGCCTCGGCTCCACATTTCGGAACAGCAGCTCTCCTTTGTTACACAAGCACCCCCCGGTTCTGGTTTGATCTTCTTTGGTAATACCATCATTCCCTTCAAGGATCGCTTTCCGAAGGACAGTAAGCTGTATCAGCTCATGACCACTAAGCCTCAAGAGGTGATTTCAGAATGAGCAAACCGGTCAAGTCACAGGGCGGCGTAGGTCTGAAACTTAATCGGGAAACTGAATCAACTGCTCCGAAGCAGAGAAATCACCTTGGGAAGTTTTCAACGGAAACAAGCTCTGGGATGAAGGCCGACACAACCGGGGGAGGTCTTCGCACCGAGGAGCAAGCAACGCTGAAAGGACTGAAATCCGTACCGCTGACTCACCATACGGCTGATTTACAGTCGGATCAAGGTCTGCGGCAGGCAACCGACATAGGGAGCACGACGATTCCATCAAAGGAAAACGCGACAGCTTCCGCCCCGAGGAAACGGCTCTACTTTGACGCCCGTACTGGGCAAACAACGAACCGTCTGCGTTTCCATGAGGCAAATAGAAGCCCCGTGAAACAGGCAGCAAGGAGTGCGTTTCAGCTTGCTGACCGCACGACGCCAGGAGGCGGTGACAGTGTGGACCCAAGCAGGGAGAGCCTCCGTGTAGCGGAAACATCTGCCAGGAGCGCGGTGTATCACGCTGTCAGCGGATCAAATAAACTTCATCAACGTCGCAAGCTCCGAAACGCGAGCGCAAAATTGAACGCGCCAGCGCAGACATCTGAAAATTCTGCATTTCCCGGATCGACCAATCAAATCTCCAAGCGAATTCAGAAAAAGAATATTCAAAAGAAATACGCCGCAGCGAAACACGGACGTTCCGTAAATGTACCCGGACCGAACTTGGCTTCAAAGTCAACTCGGCCCGGAACCGGCTTTGCTCGACGAAGCTCCATACTTGCAAAAAAGGGTAAAGAGTTTGTGCATTATTTGAAGAAGAAGCTGTTCGGCGCGGTCGCGCTGGTCGCTTGCATCGTTTTGCTTCCGATCATCCTTCTTCCGTCCTGCGGCATGGTAATGGGCGGCAGCACCGGAATTATCGAGAGCATGACGTATCAAGCTGAGGACGATGCGATGCTTGCAGCGGAGGCTGCTTATTGCGAGATGGAAGCTGGTCTCCAGCAGAGGCTGAACAATTATGAGGATCAGCATGACTACGATGAGTATCACTTTGAGTTAGACAGCATCGAGCATGATCCCTACGTCCTGATCTCCATGCTTTGCGCGGCATATCCCGGCGCTTGGACACTGGAGGAGGTAACGCCGACGCTGGAAAGCTGGTTTTCCATGCAGTACACCCTGACGGAAACTGTTGTAGAGGAAGTGCATGAAACCACTCCTGATCCGACTGACCCCACGCCAACAAATCCACCATCTCCGCGTCCACCCAGTCCCACGCCGCAGCCGCAGTCGCGGGACGACACAGCAGACAGCAGTTCTAATACAAGCACCTACAAAATCTGCACCGTTACGCTCAAAAACTTCAATCTCTCACATATCCCTGTTTATATCTTCTCTCAGGAGCAGTTGGAGACCTATTCCACGTATATGGCTTGTCTCGGCAACCGGGAGGATCTGTTTCCGGACTCTGCTTATATCGGGCAGTATGGAGAGGGGGCCTACATGGACTATGCGATTCCCACGGAGGCACTCGAAGATGCGGTTTTCTCTGCAATGATGATCGAGGCGCGAAAGTACCTGGGGTATCCCTATGTCTGGGGAGGCAGCACACCTTCTACATCCTTTGATTGCTCCGGCTTTGTCTCGTGGGTAATAAATCACACCATCGTAAATGGAGAACCTTACTGGGGCAACATTGGCAGACGCGGAGCTTACGGCTTGTATGTTTATTGTACGCCGACATCGACGCCGCACCCCGGTGATCTCGTCTTCTTTGAGAACACCTATTCCGCAAATCCTCAGCCCCCTTGCACACACGTCGGCATTTACGTCGGCGTCAACCCCGAAAACGGCCATCGTATGATGATCCATTGTGGAGATCCGATCAGCTTTGCGGATCTCTCAAGCTCCTATTGGACCGAGCATCTATACGGTTACGGCCATATTCCAGACCCATAAATAATAAGGAGGATCCTTATGAACGCATGTCCATTTCTGTCAAAAACGAGCTTCCGTTCTGACCAGGAGGTAGCTGAAGCATGAATCAACGAATCAAGCGCCTGCGAGCAGAAATAGAAAAATACGAACGTAAAATTGCCACGCTGCAAGAAAAGAACCGCGAGCTGAAAAAGGAACTACAAGCCCAGGAGAACTTGGAAATCGTTGGGCTTGTCCGCGAACAGGGTCTATCCCTGGAAGAGCTCGCGGTAATGATGCAGCAGATTCGGGACAATCCTATCCCGCCCGCTTGCCAAACACAAAACAATCAGGAGGTAAACAACGATGCGTAAACATACTATGCGGATGCTGACCGGACTTCTGGCCTTGGCGCTCTGCATCACCGCGCTGACCATCCCGGCCTTTGCCAACCCGGAGCAAACCGAAACGTCCAAGCCTGAGATTGTGACGCCGGTGGAAGAAGAACCGCCCGTAATATCAACCACCGGACACAGCGATCCCGTTCCGCCGGAGACGCAGGCACCCGTCACGGAAGCACCAATGGAGCAGGTGCCCGAGGTAACAGAGCCGGAAACATCGCCTGTCACGGAGCCCGCAGAGCCTGTAGAAGCTGCGGAGCCAGTAGAAGCCTCAGAACCGAAAGACACGCCCCGCAGTCGGTTCCGCTTCACCCCGGACGGCCAGCTCACGCTGATTGACGATTTTGAGTACGTCGGCATGGACGCCGATGGAAACACCCTGTCCAAGCAGTTTTTGACCGTTGAAACCCGCGACGGTCATTACTTTTACATCATCATAGACCGGACCGGTGACACCGAAAACGTCTACTTCCTAAACCAGGTTGATGCCGCAGACCTATCTGCCATCACGCAGATTGAGCAGAGTGGCAACGAGACTCCAATGCCTGCGAAGCAGACCGATCCCACGCCGGACCCCGACCCTACGCCGGACCCCGAAACGCAGCCCGGTGATCCTGGCAACGAGAAACCTGAGGACGAACCTCCCAAGCTGAAGGCGTATCTGTCACTCGGGGCCATCGTGCTGATCGCCGTCGCTGCCGCCGTTGTTCTGATCCTTCGCCGCAGAAAGGCCGCCAAAGCAAGCCCGAAGCTGCCGGAATACGATGACGACGATGACGAAGAGCTGGAAATCGAGCCGGACGAAGACGAAAATGACGCAGACGATGATGACAAAGAATAGGAGGCTGTCGCATGAAACTTGTTATTGCTGAAAAGCCCTCCGTTGCTCAGAGCATCGCGGCGGCTCTCGGCGTAACCTCCAGAGAGAACGGTTATCTGGCGGGAACCGAGTATCTCGTATCTTGGTGCTTCGGTCATCTGGCAGAGCCGGCGCAGCCGCAGGAATACGATCCCAAGTATAAGACGTGGCGGCTCGATGACCTCCCCATCATCCCGACTGCATTTCGCTTTGTTGTGCAGAAGGACACCCAGCAGCAGTTCAACCTTCTGCGAAAGCTGCTGAACGATTCCAAAATCGAGGAAGTTATCAACGCCTGCGACGCCGGGCGCGAGGGAGAACTGATCTTTCGCTCCGTCTATCATCTGGCGGGCTGCACAAAGCCCATGAAACGCCTCTGGATCTCCAGCATGGAAGACAGCGCTATCCGGGATGGCTTTCAGCATCTGCTCCCCGGTGCTGAGAAGGACGGCTTGTATCAAGCGGCCCTGTGCCGCGCAGAAGCCGACTGGCTTGTTGGAATCAACGGCAGTCGGTTCTTCTCACTTTTGTACAACAGCAAGCTGAATGTAGGGCGGGTGATGAGCCCTACCTTGGCTCTCCTGGTGCGGCGGGAAGCGGACATCAGCGCTTTCGTCCCTACGCCCTTCTGGACGGTCAATCTCGACCTCGGCGGCTTTACGGCAAGCACGGAACGATTCAGCGACCGGGCCATGGCCCTGGCGCTGGCTGACGCCTGTTGTAGTCCCGCAACAGTGCAAGCCGTATCGAGAAAGCAGAAGTCCGAAAAAGCTCCGGCGCTCTACGATCTGACCACGCTGCAGCGCGATGCCAACAGAGCCCTGGGCTACACTGCCCAGCAGACTCTGGACTATACGCAGAGCTTGTACGAGAAAAAGCTCTGTACGTATCCCCGAACCGACAGCCGCTATCTGTCTGACGACATGGCGGACTCTGTGCCGACCGTTGCCGCCGTCTCCGCCGTCCTGCTCGGCGAGAATGCAGTCGCGGAGATCCTCGCCGCCCAGGTCTGCAACAGCAAAAAGGTCTCCGATCACCACGCGATCATCCCGACCAAAAACGCCACCCCGAAGGCTGCCGAGGAGCTGCCAGGTGGAGAACGGGAGATTCTCAAGCTCCTCGCCCGCGCAGTCCTCCGCGCGGTCTCGGTGGCTTACCGCTACGAAGAAACCGAGGCCACATTCCGATGCGCCGATACAGTTTTCACCGCGAAGGGTAAGACCGTGACCGCCCTCGGCTGGAGGCGTTACGAACTGCCCAAGGACAAGGAACCGGACGCCGAGGAAAAGGAAGCGGACAAGGAACTGCCAGCCTTTGCCGAAGGCCAGGAGTTGCCCGTCAATGCAGCGACCGTCAAGCAGGGCAAGACCAGCCCGCCCAAGCCTTACACCGAAGATACCCTGCTTTCCAGCATGGAAACAGCCGGAGCGAAAGAGACCCCGGATGACGCCGAACGTAAGGGCCTCGGAACTCCGGCGACCCGTGCCGGGATCATCGAGAAGCTGGTCGCCTGCGGCTACATCGACCGCAAGAAGGCCAAAAAGAAGACCACGCTTGTGCCATCTGGCTCCGGCAAGGCGGTCATTACCGTGCTTCCTGAGGATTTACAGTCCCCGCTTCTGACGGCGGAGTGGGAGCAGCGTTTGAAGCAGGTCGAGCAAGGCGATGTAGACCCCGGAAGGTTTATCAACGGGATCGTTGAAATGATCTCGGAAATCATCAGCGGCTATACGATGCCGCCCGGCGCGAATATGCTCTTTCCGAAACCGGAGCAGGCCATCGTTGGATGCTGTCCCCGCTGTCGGAAAAACGTGATTGAGAACAGCAAGGGTTACGTTTGCGAGGATCGCAGCTGTGGCTTTGCGATGTGGAAGCAGAGTCGCTTCTTCAGCGCAAAGGACAAAGCCTTTACGCCCGAGATCGCGAAAATGCTCCTGGAGAACGGCAAAGCAAAGCTCACCGGCTGCAAATCCAAAACCTCCGGAAAGACCTACGATTGCTGGGCCATTCTTGCCGACGACGGTACGACGACGGATTATCGGATCGAATTCATCAATAAGCGTGGAGGGCGGACACCGTGAATAATACTGTGAGGGACGGAAAGCTGCCGACCGGGAACGTGCCTTGAAGGACGGTCGCCGGCCGCCTGGCGGTCGAGGCCAATAGATGCAAAAACCTGTGAAAAAACAAGAGAACTCCGACTGTTATCATAGGAGGTAATTATGCCGGAAAATAAAACTTCAAATCAGGAACGGATCAAAGAAATCACTGACCGGATCGAAACCGGTATCCGGGAAATGTTTGAGAGCGAGCATTACAGCAGCTATCTGCAAACCGTGAGCCGTTTCCACAAGTATTCCGTCAACAACACCATGCTGATCTACATGCAGAAACCCGACGCAACCTATGTAGCAGGCTTCAACGCCTGGCGCGATAAGTTTGAGCGCCACGTTAAGCGGGGCGAAAAGGGCATCCAGATCCTCGCTCCGACGCCGATTATGAAAAAGGTCAAACAGGCCGTTCTGGACCCGGTCACGCAGGCTCCTGTCCTGGACGGCGACGGGAAACCCCTCACCGAAGAAAAGTCCGTTAAAATCCCAATGTTCAAGCCGGTTTCCGTCTTTGACGTCTCTCAGACGGACGGAAAGCCTCTGCCGCAGTTGGCGCAGACGCTGACCGGCGACGTGGAGCATTATGAGGCGTTTATTGAGGCCTTGCGACGATCCTCGTCGGTCCCTATCGAGTTTGAGAGCATGGTCGCCACAATGGACGGCTATTTCAGCGCCGAGAAACATCGGATTGCAATTCGTCCCGGCATGAGCCAGGTCCAGACTGTCGCGGCGATAGTCCATGAGATCGGACACTCCAAGCTGCACGAATATGACCGTCTGCAAGCCGCGGCACGGGATGAAGGTGGAAAGCCCCCTATCGTCAAGGACCGCCGTACCGAGGAGGTCGAGGCCGAAAGCATTGCCTACACCGTCTGCCAGTATTTCGGCATTGAGACCGCCGAGAATAGCTTTGGCTACATCGCCGCATGGTCCAAGGACAAGGAGCTCAAGGAACTGAAGGCCAGCCTGGACACGATCCGGCAGACCTCCTCCGTGATAATCTCCGACGTGGATCGCAACTATGCCGAGCTCTGCAAGGAGCGTGGCATCAGCCAGGAGCGTTCAGAAGAGGACGAAGCGAAGGATGCCCCCACCAAAGAGGCGGAGCCCGCCGAAACTTCCCCCGTGCAGCCGCAAGCGGAAGCCCTGGAAAAGCCGGTTGCCGTGGATACCGCTGTTGTCGCAAAAGACCCTTATCTCGCCTATGCAAACGCCCTCTGCGATCATGCGGAAGAGCTGTATCGAGCTGGATTGATTACTCCACCCTTTCCAGACACGAAAGAGCAGTTTGCGCAGGAATATGCCGAGCTGTTGCGAAGCAGCGGACTTAGAAACGCAAAGGCAGTCCTGGACGATTTTGCGGAACAATCTGGCTATCCAACACCGAAAGTTCTATATCAGCAGATAGAAGCCCTGAAAAAGCTCTGGGAAAACAGCATGACCTACGAGCTCCACACCTCGGAACTCGATCCAAACGTCAGCTACATCACATCCTTCACCCCGACCGGTGAGGTTGACGAGGGCCTCATGTTTTCCGGGCCTACGGCAGTCTGCGAAAAGCTCCTGCGTGAGCTGCGAGAAGGCACCATAACGTTGGAGCAGGCCCGCGCCATGAATCGGCAGTGGAATCATATCCTTCCTCCCGGACCGTCTGAAGCACTCTATCTTGTGGAAGATAAAGCTTTTGTTCATCTTCAAATCACCGACGCCGGATATGATTACACAGTTTACGACGCCACAACCAATGCCCTGCTTGATGGAGGGCAGTTCTCGATACAAAATTCCGAGATGCACAGATCCGCAAGAACGCTGATGGAAGGTGCACTGTTAGAGGTCTGCGTTATACAAGGGCTTGATTTCGTGGGGCATCGTGAGTATTCCCTGGAACGCCTGGAACAGCTACGTGAAGCGAACGAGCACCCACCGAAGCTCGATGAATACCCCATGCCTGATGGTGCTCTGCCCACCGAAGCGCTGGCTGAAGCGGGCTGTGTTGACCCGGAGGGTCTAATTCCGATGTGCAAAGACCAGGCGAAAGAACTTTTTTCCGAGGGCTATACGATCTTTGTGATTGACGAGAACGGCGATCCGCAGATGTGCATTGATGACGCCGATATCAACAATGCCGGAGATAGGCTGCTTGCCCTGGAAAAAGATGATTGGGAGAAAAGTCCTGTGTTCCGGGCTTTGGTCCGGGACCGCCGTCTTGAGCACCAGGCGGAGCGCGAGGCAGCCTTCATGGTCTTCCCCGGCGACGCCTTTGCGATCTATCAGGTCGGCCAGAATGATCCCCAGTGGAGAGACCGGGCATTTACGAACCTTGATACTCTTCGCGAGTACGGTTTGGAGCCTGCGCGGGAGCATTACGATCTGATTTATACCGGCGCGAACAAGGACCATCCCTCCGTCACCGATCCAGAAGCGGCCTTCCAGGTCTTCAATCTTGAACGTCCCAGCGACTTCGGAGGCCACAGCCTTTCTGTCAGCGACATTGTTGCGCTCAGGCACAATGGTGTGGTAACATATCATTACTGCGACAGCATCGGTTTTACGGAAATCCCGGACTTCCAAAAGCCGGAAAACTATCTCAAGGCCGCTGAAATGGCAATGGAGGATGATTACGGCATGATAGACGGGATCATCAACAACGGTTCGAAAGACCAGGGGCCGCCGCAGAACGAGCAGCCCGGAGCATCAGAGCAGCGACCCTCCGTCCAGAATCGACTCCGCGAACTACAGGCAGAAGTTAAAAACCAACAATCAACAGAAAGAGAGCGCCTACGGCGCGAAGAAAGGAAGATTTAAGATGGCAAATTTCGAAGTAAACACGATCCCCTATGACGTTCAGCAGGTTATGGCGATCTACAATGCCAACAACGAGGATGGCACCCGGTTGGGGTTGATCGCCGTCCTGGAGGAAATGCGCGGATACCTCACCACCGACAACGACGCGGACAAAGTGCTGAAAGAGCACACCGACGCTGCGCTCAAGCTCCTCCGGGAAATGACCGACGCCCAGTTCGACGTGCTCGATCTCACCGTGGATTTCCCGTCGTGATTGTTTTCGTCCACACAGGGCCGGTTCCTCCTGCGGAACCGACCCTGTTCGCATTTTTAAGCAAAGAAAGGAGCCCATCATGGCTACTAAAGCAGATTATTTTATATCCCTTGCTGAGCAAACAGCGAGAAAGATCACCTGGAACGTCGGAGAGTGGACCGCTTTTCTCCGTACAGCCGGACGCCTGTACAAGTATTCCTTCCCGGACCAGCTTCTGATCTATGCACAGCGTCCCCAGGCAACTGCCGTTGCGGATTATAACGTGTGGAACACGCGTATGGGCCGCTATGTTCGCCGTGGCACTGACGGAATCGGGCTGCTGGACGATTCCACGGAGCCCTTGCAAGTCAAATACGTCTTCGACGTTGCGGATACGGGCCGACATGAAAACTCCAAAACTCCCTATCTCTGGCAGCTTCGCGCGGAGCATTTCCCGCTGATTGAAACCGCGCTGGAGGATGAATACCAGGTCCCTGCCGAAGAAGGGCTTGTGCAGCAAATCAAAACCGCTGTGTTTCAGCTGACAGTCGAACACTGGAATTCTTTTTCCACCGATATTCTGCGCATCGTTGACAACTCAGATGTTGGCGGTTATGATGAAGACACAGTGAAAAGCATTTTTTCCTCCGCCGTCATTGCCGGAGCAACGTATGCGGTCCTGTCCCGCTGCGGCTTAAACCCCGATGCGATTGTGACCGGCGCAGATTTCCGGGACATTGCAATGTTCAACACGCAAAAAGCGGTCATTGAGCTTGGCGCTGCGGTAAACACGGTCAGTGGGAAACTCCTGCGGAGGATGGAAGCAATCGTCAAATCTTATGAGCGCGAGTTGCTCGCAGAAAGGAGCGCACAACATGAACGAGAATCTGAAGACGAAGGTGAACCCGGACAACGGCCTGACCTACACCCAGGTGGGCGAGGTGTGGCTGCCGGGTTACACGGCGGAAGCGGCAGAGGAGACGGACAACCGGCCCTTCGGGAAGTACAGCCGCCTGCGGAAGGCCTACCTGAAGGATTACCGGCCCTCGCTTTACCTGGATTACCTGATGGACGGGACGCTGGATCGGCACCTGCGGGACGTGCAGGAGCAGGCGCAGAAACGACTGGACACGATGCTCCCGGAGATGGCCCGGAGGGAAGGCGTGACGGAGGAGCTGCGCAGGACGGACCCGCTGCGCTGGGCCGGGCTGATGAACAACCTGAAGGCCTGCGTGGAGGAGGTGATCAACCAGGAGCTGATTTACGTCTGACCGATGCTGCCCCGGTGCAAGCGCCGGGAACACAACTCAGCTTTTTCCCGACCGAAGCGGAACAACTTCAAATCATCCAGGAAGCGGAGAGCGCACAGGCTGCGCCCTTCGCTTCTTCTGTTCCCCAGGAGATCATCGACGATTTTCTGCGCTTCGGCTCCAATACGGCAAAGAGCCGGATGCACATTATCGCAGCCCTCTATCCCTGGCATACTCCTGATACCGACTGGCTCACGGAAAAGGCCCGCGAGACGTTTGTGAATATCTTGCGGCGTGAGTATCACGGCGGCTACGGCCTTATCGTGGATGGAGAAAAATACGCTGCCTGGTACGACGATCAAGGAATTTGCGTCTGTAGGGGAACTTCCGCACGGTATTCCCCATTCGCACAGACAGTCCCTTGGAACGACGTGCTGGAGCGCGTGTGGCACCTGTACGGCGACGGAAAGTTTTCGACCAACGTGGAGGCTGTCGAAGCACACGGCAACGAATGCAGAGAGGTCGCATTGTCTCTCCTGTATCTCTACTATGACCGCACCGCTCAGTGCAGAGGCAAATACCTTACCTCCCTCGATCCCTATGCCGGCGGCGGCTATCCGGAAGAGCAGGCACGGCTTGCCGAGGCGCTGGCCGATGAAAAAAAGGCCTTTGCTATAAAAGAAGATCTGGATGCCTTTATGGAAGCCTACGACGCCGACCGTTCTCTCCTTAACTGGCATTATCATAAGCTCCCCCTGATTGAATCCCGTTTTGCCTCGCTTCTTGTTTCGTGGGATAGTGTTGTCCCGCAGGCTGCTGCGGAGCTTACGCATAATCCGTTTATCACGGAGGACGAGCTTGACGCGGCAATCTCCAGCGGCAGTAATTATGAGGGCGGCAAAAAGCGTATATACGATTATTTCACTGTTAATCCTTCGCACACGCAGAAAGACAAGGCGGATTTCCTGAAGGACGAATTCGGCACTGGCGGCCACAGTCATGCCCTCTCCGGCGCGGATTCGAGCATGGAAGATTACGATGCAAAAGGTTTGCGCTTCAGAAAAGGCGACTGCCCGGAGGTCACGATCTCCTGGCCGAATGCGGCGAAGCGGATTGATACACTGATCCGCATGAACCGCTATCTGACGCCGGAGGAACAGGCAAGGGAGGCCGAAATCCGGGACGCCCATTATGAGCCGGAGGAAAGCGAAATCCTTCCTGGGGACGATTCCGACGCTCCTGGCGACGAATCAGTTGACGTTGCCGTAGAGAACGCTATTGCCGTAGAAACGCCTAAGCATGAAGCTGTTATCATCGGTGAAGAAGACCATACGCTATATCTTTACGCTTCAAACGGGCTCTCCGGCGAGTTGGATCTGAATGGCAGAAAACGCCAGCCGGAGGAGGCGCTTGTAGTTGCAGCCCCGGCAGCATATCTGTCCAGCGACATCATGTTCGCAAAGGATGTGACCTTCCTGAAAATCGGACGTGATATTTCGGCAGAGGATTTGACAGGAACGAAGGAAGATCAACTTGCGGCGATGAAGAAGGCAGCCGCCTCCATTCATTCGGAGCCCTGGGAGGCATACACGCGCGCAAAGCAAGACTTCCAAGGTGGGATCGTCCTTCTCCGTGTCGGCAATAAATATGAAATCTTGGGCGAAGATGCGGAAAAGGCTGCGGATGCCCTGGGCCTTTCTCTTTCGTCCAGGCATACACCAGACGGCAGGGTGCCGATGTGCAGGTTTTCTATGTCTGATCTTTACGACAACGTGCGGAAGCTTAACGAAAAATGGAACGTCCGGGCCGTAGATTACAAGGACGAAAACCATGAGCAGCGGATTTCGGAAGACTATCCCTCATTCTTCAACCTTCTGCTTCAGGGTAAAAAGACCGGTCGGACAAGGGTGGAACGAAACTACAAGGCCTTTGCCCGGCTGTTCCCGGAGATCGTCGATGGAACGTATCGCTATCTGCAATTACGGGCTCCGGAGGAGACCGGCTATATGCCGCTGACGATTGAAAAGATCGGGGACAACGAATATTCCGTGTCGCACCATTACGAATCCAACGGCGATTTGATGTACGATCCGGAGATGACCTTCCGCATTGACGCCGAGCTGGGAACGCTGGAGCCGCTGACCTTTCGACAGGATGGCAGCCCCGCATTATATCAGGAGGTCTATCCGGAGCCCGGCAAGTGGATTCCAAAGCTCCGAAACTCCCTGTCTTCATTTACGGAAACATGGCTCAAAAATATCGAAGCGCAGGGCCGCGTCCGCTTCCGTGCCATCGCAGAGCGAGACGGCGAAGACGTGGAGTTTTCCTTCGACGAGGCCGGGAATCCTGTGCCGCTGGAACAGCAAGGGACAACGGAACTTGTTGCCGATCAGAGCGTAGCGGGAAAAGCCAGCGAAAAGAAATATGATATTGGCTTCGGCTATAAAGGAAACGGCTTGACCGTCTGGAACCGCCTGGAAATCCAAAACGGCGATTACAAGACGATCGCGCACATCGACGCGGATAGGCGAGTGTCTATCTATGATGCTACACTCCCGGAGGATATTATAGCGCAGATTTACGACGTTGCCGCACATTCGGAAATGACGGTCTCTGCGACCCAGGTTACGCCGGTGTTTACAGCACCTGCCCAAGAGCGTGTACGGCAAGAGAATGAGCATCGTGAAGATGGATTATCTGCTCGATACGAAGAGTATCAGGCGCTGAAGGAGGCAGATGCGTTTACGGCAGATGGTCTGCTGCTTTATCAGATGGGCGAGTTTTATGAGCTGTTTGGCGAAGATGCCGAGACCGCGGCAAACGCCCTGGATCTCACCGCTGTCACCTGGAACAGTCCAGAACACGGCCCTGTCTGCATGGTAGGGATTCCCAGGCACAGCTTGGAGCACTATCTTACTATCCTCCGGGACACGCACGATGTAACTGTGGCCTCTGGCGGCAGTGCGAAGCGGTATCTATCCATCGACCACGAAGCGAAGAAAGCAATAAACGAGCATGAAGCGGAGTTTGGCGCTGACGGTTGGAGGGCCTTCGGCGGGCACCCCTATTTTATGGACGAAACGGAGCAAGGTGCGCCCTCGCACGATACTCCACCACAGCCTTCCGACGCTGATCCGGCGCCCATGGACGCGGCACCAGTAGAAAATGCGGCCCATCACGATACCGCCCAGCAGCCGGAGCTCACAAACGTCCGGGAAATGACACCGGAAGAGATTGACGACGCGCTGCGTAGTTGGAACGGAAGGGCTGAAAGCAAAAACGCCGTAGTACACTATATGCAAGAGCACGGCAGAGAACGCGGAGCCGCCGAATGGCTGAAAAACGAATTCAAGTCCGAAAACCCTGATCTGTTTGATCGCGTCCGACTCGAAAAGGGGCTGACGCTTATCAACAGGGACGGCAGCGCGGAAACCGTCCTGCCCTGGCCGAAGGTTCAGCGTCGGATTGCACAGCTCATTCGGGACAACACATTCCTTTCGCCTGAACCGTCGTCGCCCGAAAAAGAACAGCCACCTGAAAGCAGAGCATCAGAGCCGGAAGCGGCTGGAGCCGTAGGCGAAATCGACAACGGCGAGGCGTACCAGGCTGCCATCCCCGGCATGGAGCTTATGACGCCCGAAGAGAATGAGCGGCAAGCCTTTGAGATCAAAAACCTCGCGGATCTGAAACGTCATATCACGGTAGGTGCGGAGGTTGTCTGTACTTATCATGCAAATCATCCTGATCTTGTCGGCCTGACCCGTGTGGTCTCCAAGGTGCAAACCAACGGCTTTTATTCGCAGATCAAAGATCAGCCGCATCACAAGTGGTCGGTTTGCAACAGCGGAAACGGTATCTACTCCGATTTCCAAAAAGCGGACACCTATCGCTTTACCAACACGCCCAACGGGACGTCCATACAAATCCTCGACCGTCACGACAAAAACCGTGAGACTGTCCTGCTTGAAATGATGGTCTATCCTGGCGTCAGCGTGGAGCGAGCGGAGCAGGAGCAGACGCCAATCGCGCCGGCGCAAATGCCGGATGAAATGCAGCCACGCTGGCCGGTAGACGTTGGAGACACGCTGTATCTGGAAGACGGCAAGGCGTTCATCGTTGAGCAACTTTCCGACAACCATATCCAGCTCCGCGATCCGACATTGATTTACCCGATCCTTCGCGCCGAAAGCTATGAGAGCTTCCAGCGGCTTATGGATCGCTTCCCGCAGCCTGGCGTCACAAACGACGAACCCGTTGCGGCTGACGAGCCGGAGATCACCTACGAACCCTTTGTGATAAACAACGACTCGCCCAGCGGCGAGCCCTTTGACGTTGCGATTCAGACGATCCGGATGGGTGAAGCGAAAGAGCCGATACAAGTGAAGCCCGAAAACTTCCGTATCACGGACTTCCACCTCGGCGAAGGCGGCCCGAAGGCGAAGTTCCGCGCCAACATGGAAGCGATCTCCACCCTCAAGCAGATCGAGGCCGAGGGACGGAACGCTACGCCCGAGGAACAGGAGACCCGTTCCCGCTACGTAGGCTGGGGAGGTCTGGCTGATGCCTTTGACGAAAACAAGGCTGACTGGAGCAAGGAGTACACCGAGCTGAAGGAGGCCTTGACGCCGGAGGAATATACGGCTGCAAGAGCCTCCACGCTGAACGCCCACTACACCAGCCCCACAGTGATCCGCGCCATCTATGATGCCCTGGGCAACATGGGCTTTACCACCGGCAATATCCTGGAGCCTGCCTGCGGCGTTGGCAACTTCTTCGGCTGCCTTCCGCAGGATATGTCATCGTCGAAGCTCTACGGCGTGGAGCTGGACAGTGTGTCCGGCAGAATCGCCAAGCAGCTCTATCCCAACGCCAACATCACCGTTGCAGGCTTTGAGACCACGGATCGGCGCGACTTCTACGACGTGGCCATTGGCAACGTCCCCTTCGGACAGTATCAGGTCAACGACCGGGCTTACAACAAGCTCGGTTTTTCCATCCACAACTATTTCTTCGCAAAGGCCCTCGATCAAGTCAGACCGGGCGGCGTCGTGGCTTTCGTGACAAGCCGCTATACGATGGACGCCAAGGACAGCACGGTGCGCCGTTACCTTGCCCAGCGCGCAGATTTCCTCGGTGCCGTCCGTCTGCCCAACAACGCCTTCCGGGCAAATGCCGGCACAGATGTTGTCTCAGACATTATCTTCCTACAAAAGCGTGACCGCCCCTCCCTGGAGGAACCGGAATGGCTCTTTACGGCGAAGAATATTGCCGATGATGCTCCGGCAAAAGTTGGCGACATCATTACATTCCAAAGAGGCTATCCGTACAAAGAGATCAAGGCCGAGGTAAAAGAGGTGGTCAACGTCTATGGTACAACCTACTATGGCATCGAGACTGAGCAGCTCGGAAAAACCCGCATTTACCCCGGCTCTGTTACGCACATCGAGCGGAAGGATTTCGTATATGAAATCAACCAATATTTCCTTCAGCATCCGGAAATGGTGCTCGGTGAAGCAACGTCTGAGAGTACGCAGTACGGCCGCCAGGATTATACAGTTAAGCCGACAGAAGGAGCTGACCTGTCTGATCAGCTCCACGTGGCCGTAAGCAAGCTGCAAGGCAGCTATAAGCCTATGGAGCAGGTCGATCTTGATGTAGATAGTCCTCGATCTGAAACGATGCCGGCAGATCCCACGGTACGGAATTACACCTATACGCTGATCGGCGGGAACTTGTGGTTCCGGGAGAACAGCATCATGCGGCGCGCCGACGATCTCTCTGCCACGACAGAATCCCGTATCAAGGGAATGGTGGAGCTGCGCGACTGCCTGCGCTCTCTGCTGGACCTGGAGCTGGACGATTACGCAACAGACGCAGAAATTGCCGAGAAGCAGAAAGAACTAAGCGCGCTGTACGACGCCTTCACAGAAAAACACGGCATGATAAATGACCGTGCAAACGAGACTGCCTTTGCCGAGGATACGTCCTACTTCCTCCTTTGCTCCCTGGAGGAGCCGGAGAAGGACGGAAAAACCTACCGCAAGGCAACGGATATTTTCACGAAAAGGACGATCAAGCAGCAGCGCAGCATCGACCACGTGGATACCGCGTCTGAGGCACTCGCCGTTTCCATCGGTCAGTATGCAGCCGTGGATTTGCACTTCATGGCCCGGCTCATGGGCGGCGAGGAATACATCCCGCAGATCGTCGAAGATCTACACGGCGTTATTTTCAAATCTCCGGATTCCGGCCCCTTCGATTTTGCTGACAGCGGCGAGCATTGGGATAAGGGCTGGCAGCCCGCGGACGAATACCTCTCCGGCAACGTGCGGCGGAAACTGCGGCAGGCCCAGAGCGCAGCCAAGGACAACCCGTTCTTCGAGATCAACGTGGAAGCTCTGAAACGCGCCCAGCCCAGGGACCTTGAGGCGTCCGAGATCGAGGCCCGATTGGGCAGCACGTGGATTTCTCCGGAGATTTTCGAGCAGTTTATGATTGAGACTTTCAAAACCCCGTCCTATCTTCAGGACAATATGCGCATTCGCTTTTCTCCACGCACTGCGGAATGGTTTATCGAGTGTAAGGGCTCCGTAGGCTACGGCGATATGACTGCCCACAGCGTCTACGGCACATCTCGCGTAAATGCCTATGAGATTCTGGAGGACAGCTTGAATCTGCGGGATGTCCGCGTCTATGACAAGATCGAAGAGGATGGCAAGGAAAAAAGGGTCCTGAACGTCAAGGAGACCACCCTGGCCGCACAGAAGCAGCAGACTATCCGAGACGCCTTCAAGGACTGGCTTTGGAAGGATCAGGATCGCCGGGACAAGCTGGTCAAGCAATACAACATGGAAATGAACAGCACCCGCCCCCGCGAGTACGACGGTCAGCACCTGGTCTTCTCCGGTATCAACCCGGATATTGTGCTACGGGACCATCAGCTCAACGCGATTGCCCATGTAATCTACGGTGGGAACACGATGCTCGCCCACGAAGTCGGCGCCGGCAAGACGTTTGAAATGGTGGCCGCTGCGATGGAAAGCAAACGCCTGGGCCTGTGCAGCAAGAGCTTGTTCGTCGTCCCCAACCACCTTGTCAGCCAGTGGGCCTCTGAGTTCCTCCGGCTCTACCCGGCAGCCAATATCCTGGTCACGACAAAACGGGACTTTGAGCCTGCCCGCCGCAAAAAGTTCTGCTCCCGGATTGCGACCGGCGACTACGACGCCGTAATCATTGGCCAGTCGCAGTTTGAGAAAATCCCGATTTCCGATGAACGGCAGCGGGCCTTTCTGGAACGCGAGATCGAGGACATTACCCAGGCCCTTCAGGAAACCAGGTCGGAGCGTGGTGACCGATTCTCCATCAAGCAGCTTGAAAAGACGAAGAAAAGCCTGGAGACAAAGCTGAAAAAGCTCCAGGGCTCCGAAAAGAAGGATAACGTCGTGACCTTCGAGGAGCTTGGCGTGGACCGGCTTTTCATCGACGAATCGGACAATTACAAGAACCTGTTCCTCTACACCAAAATGCGCAACGTTGCTGGCCTGTCCACCTCTGACGCACAGAAGTCCTCGGACCTGTTCAACAAGTGCCGATACTTGGACGTGCTCACGGACAACCGCGGCGTGATCTTTGCGACCGGCACCCCGATTTCCAACTCCATGACGGAGATGTACACGATCCACCGCTACTTGCAGTACGACCGGCTGCAAGAGATGGGAATGGGCCATTTCGACTGCTGGGCCTCCCGCTTCGGAGAGACAACCACCTCCCTGGAGCTGGCTCCGGAGGGAACCGGCTACCGCGCCAGGACACGCTTCGCTAAGTTCTTCAACCTGCCGGAGCTCATGACCTTCTTCCGGGAAGTTGCGGACATCAAAACCGCCGATCAGCTCAACCTTCCGACGCCGGAAGTCGAGTACCACAACGTCGTTGCCAAGCCCACGGAAATCCAGAAGGAGTTTGTAAAAACCCTGTCTGAACGGGCGTCCAAGGTTCACAGCGGCAGAGTTGACCCGAAAGAGGACAACATGCTGAAGATCACATCGGACGGGCGCAAGCTCGGCTTGGATCAGCGGTTGATCGACCCCCTGCTGCCCGACGAACCAGGCACAAAGGTCAACCTTTGCGTTGAGAATATCCTGAAGTATTGGCGCGAGGGCGAAGCCGACAAGCTGACCCAGCTTGTTTTTTGCGACGTGTCTACACCGACCGGGAGGTCTTCGCACAAGGATACGCTGCCGGAAGAGGAGCCGACGTTCACCAACATCTACGAGGACATTCGCCGCAAGCTCATCCAGGGCGGTATGCCCGCGGAGCAGATCGCCTTCATCCATGACGCCGACAACGAAAAGAGGAAGGAAGAATTGTTCTCCAAGATGCGCAGCGGCGAAGTCCGTGTCCTCATTGGCTCCACGGCCAAAATGGGAGCCGGCACCAACGTCCAGGAGCGGCTCATTGCCAGCCATGATCTCGACTGCCCGTGGCGGCCCAGAGACCTCACACAGCGCAAGGGCCGTATCGAGCGCCAGGGCAACACCAACAGCAAGGTCCATGTCTGCCGCTATGTCACCGAAGGAACATTTGACGCCTACCTGTGGCAAACGATTGAGAGCAAACAGAAATTCATCTCGCAAATTATGACCAGCAAGAGCCCCGTTCGCTCCTGTGACGACGTGGACGAGACCGTACTTTCCTTTGCGGAAATCAAGGCCCTTTGCGCCGGCGACCCGAGGATCAAGGAGCGCATGGACCTGGACGTGGAGGTGAAAAAACTCCGTCTCATGAAGGCAGACCACAACAGCAAGAAGTACCGCATCCAGGATATGTTGCTGCGTTATTACCCGGCAATGATTGAGACGGCAGAGGCAGAAATCCGCGGTCTGACCCACGATATGCAGACGCTGGAGACCAATCCGCTGCCGGAGGAAGAATTTGTCGGTATGGTGGTTCGCGGCGACAAGCTCAGCGACAAGAAGAACGCTGGCGCGGCTCTGATCTCCGCCTGTCAGGAAATGGTCTCTAAGGAGGCGGTCAAGATCGGCTCCTACCGCGGCTTTGACATCCTGGCGTCGTATGACACCTGGGAGCGGCAATACAAGCTGACGCTCAAAGGTCATGCGGCCCATAGGCTAACACTGGGCTCTGATCCGGTCGGTAACCTCGTGCGTATGGAAAACGCGCTGGCCAGAATGCCGGAACGGTTGGAGACCGCGAAGGCCGAGCTGGAAAACTACCGCAAGCAGCAGGCTCAGGCTGCCGTGGAGGTGGAAGCTGTTTTCCCGCAGGAAGCAGAGCTGGCTGAAAAATCTGCACGTTTGGTCGAGCTGGATACGGAGCTAAACCTGGACAAAGATCAGGCCCCGAAAAAAGCGGAGCCGGATCGTAAGAAGAAACATCGGGAACCGGCATTGTGAATAGACCAAGGAACGAACATTATAAGGAGGTAAAATCTATGGACATCAAAATGGAGCTTCGGCCTGCTACCGAAGCGGAACGGGTGTTTTCCTATACGCTGGAAAAAGAAAACGGCGCGGACGCTGAGTGCATCGGCCATCTGCGCGGAGACTTCGGCTCTGGCGGGGAAAGCTTCCACAGCACTTGGTTTGACACCCATACAGAGCATAAAACCTCGGCATTCAAGGAAGAATTCGATGCCGTGGTAAACAATCTGCGCTTTGACGTTGCTTTTGATGGCATTCTAATGAGCCGGGAATCCGCGCGGAAGTATGGGTATGCACATCCGGACAGCATTATGGAGGGCAGCTACACTACGGAATTCGCTTTCCGAGCTGATACAAAGGACCGTGCCTACATTCTCCGCATCAACCCCAACAAGGGCGACTACAACTTCTACATGTACGCCTATGAAAAGAAGCTCCTGGAGCCCCGCGTCCAGGCAGAAGCTGCCCGGCTGCAGAAGGAGCTGCGGGAGCGCCCGGTCTACTACCCGGACTATGAATATGCGAATAAGCATGACGAACTCAAGCAATACCGGCTGTCCAGTAAGACCAACCAGGCCTGCAAGCGGGCGATTGAAAAAGCAATCACCGACAATTATGACGGAACCCGTCTCGCCGAGGTGTCCGCAGCCCAGGTGCTCAACGTCTATGGCTTCGAGCGCACAATGTGCGTCCTTGCTCATACCATCCGCAGAAAACAATGGGACGGACGTATTTCCAGCGCGAACAAGTCATGGGCCGCCACGATCCCCCTGCCGCCTGACCAAGTGATGGACGCCTGCTGCGTCAACAGTCATCCTGGACTGGTGGATCTGTTCGTCGATGAAGTCCGTCATCGTCACCTTCTGTTGCTGCCTCTGACCGAAGCGGATATCAAGGCCGAGGCCGCGCGCATCCTTTCCGGCTTCCGCAATACGGAGAAGCCCAACAGCCCCACCGGGACGCACTTCAGGGTAAAGCTGTCGGACGATTTTACGTTCCGTGCCAATACCCGCCAACTGACCCGGCTTGGAAGGTATTTCCCATTTCAGTCCTTCACCCTGTCCAGCGTAATGGAAGATAAAGGACGTTATGCGACGATCTCCGCTGACGAAGACCGCACCAAGCCGCTGCGCACGGTGAAGCCCCGGAAGAAAGAGCAGGCGCTATGACAGAGGAGACCAAGGACGAATACACCCGCGAGGATCTTCGTGTCATGTACTACGCTGGCCGAGGCACCTCGCACGGATATGGCAGGGACAAAACAACAACCTACCGTTCCGGCGTCCGGACCAAGGCAGGTGATCTCGAACAAAGTGTGTGGCTAAGAGAGGCCGAGGCCCTGGTTGTCCGCGAAGGCGGCGAAGCCGAGCTTGCGGCTCTGATCCAGCAAGCTTCCTCTTTGGCATGGCTGCAGAATGATAAAGAGCGAAGGCAGTATGCGCTGGAGCTATATATGACCCGCCCGAAGGAAGCCACGAAACAGGCAAGGCAAAAGCCCACACACGAAAGGAGTCGATAAATGAAAAAGAACAGAGATCGCAGCGTCAATCTGAATTTTTGGGTGACGCCGGAGGAACAAGCGTTGATCCAGGAGAAGATGAAGACCGTAGGCGTGACGAACATGAGCGCTTATCTTCGCAAGCTGGCGATTGACGGCTATGCGCTGCGGCTGGATTTCCCGGAGCTCCACGAGCTGCTATCCCTCCTGCGGCGCTACAGCAACAACCTGAACCAACTCACCAGGCGGGTCCACGGAACTGGCCGAATCTATGACGCGGATCTCGAAGACCTTCAGCAGGCCCAAAGTCGTCTCATGGAAACCACGGATGGTATCCTCGCAAAGCTGAATTCATTGACTTAAATCACAAATCAAGCGCAGGGGCGAAGCTCGCTCCTGCGCTCACTTTTTACGGAGGTATTATGATAAAGTTTCGCACTCTCTCTTTCATGCTCGCGCTGGCCATTTGCATCCATGCGTTCATACCGTGCGCTGCTGCGACGGTCAATTCCACGCAGACCGCTACGCAGCAAGAGATCACGGACGCCATTCTCGCACTCCAGGAGGAATACCCGGATGGTATGATTTGGACAAATCAAAGTCCTTCTCCGGGCTATCTTTGGGTTTTCCCCGGCTCACTCTGGAATATGAGCGGCTGTGCCGCCTTCGCCGCTCTCATCCAGGATAGCGCCATTGGCTCATATAAAGAATTACCTCCTTCCTGGCAGCGTATAAATGCTGATTGCCGCTACGGAGGAATCTCTGAGTGTACAGTCCCGTACTCATGGGATAATCTTTGGCCCGGTGATATTATACGTTTTGAAGGGCATAGTGTAATCGTCGTTGAAAAACGCGAAGATTGCGTTACCGTTGCTGAAGGCAACTACGCCGGAACGGTGAAATGGGGCCGCAAGCTCACAAAAACCGGAATTGAAAACTCTGCGAAATATGTCCTGACCCGTTTCTCCAAAACGGAGCCGCTTATGCCGTATACCGACCTTCCGAAACCCGGTCATTGGTCCTACGCAGCCGTGACCGAGGCAATCCTAAACGATATAGCAGAGCCGATCAGCGCGACATTGTTCGGCCCAAATGAGAAATGCACCCGTTCCGATGTGATTGCTTTCCTCTGGGCGGCGTCAGGACGCCCGGAGCCGGAGTTGAACGAGCTTCGCTTTACCGATGTTCCGGAGGAGGCAACATACCGTACATCTGTCCTCTGGGCGGTGGAGCAGGGCATCACGAGCGGCACGTCAGCCAAGACCTTTTCTCCCGACGCTCTGTGCACCCGCGCCCATGCGCTGACATTTCTGTGGCGCGCCGCAGGCGACCCACCGGCCAGGACCGAGAACTATGTCTTTGATGATGTGGCCGTAAATAAGTATTATTATTCTTCCGTCCTCTGGGCCTTGGAGAACGGCATCACCAGCGGCACATCCGCGACAACCTTCTCTCCCGACCGTTCCATCACCCGAGCTGAAGCTCTGACATTCCTCTACCGCATCAAAGGCTTCTAACAACCGCCGTTTCAAGTCGGGGCATAGAGCGACTGTTGTAACGGAAGAGCAATAACTTTAGGCTTCTGCAACCGTTCTCTGGATAAGCCCTATTCCGTAGATCAGTACGCAGACATTCTAAACTGGCTTGAATTTCTTGAATGGGAGAAAATCAACGTGAGGCCCGAGCTGCGTAAGCAGCCCGTTTCATTCCGCGTCGCCGGATGGATTGGCTTCACGTATCGGCAGCTCCAGATTGAAACCGGTATCCAAAGCCGGGATCTGTGGGAGAAGGTTCCCTTCGACAACCTGCTCTGCGCCTGGTTTGGTCTGCATACTGTAGACGAGGTTATCGCTGCGGAGATCATTATAGCAGATTTTCAACTTCCTTATAAAGTCCGGAATATTGAGAGTTCCATTTAGCATCCTTGCGCCAGCGAAAAACTCAATCTATAACCCAGGGCGGAAGCATCATTTAGCTGCTTCCGCCCTGGATTTTTCTATTGATGGCAAAGCAGAAAAGTCCATGGATAATATAAAGGCAGTAAAGTCCTGAGGGACCTGAAAGCACTTTTGAATATTCGAGCGGTCATTTGAACGTGAGGAAGGAGCGGTAATCCACGGCTACTGCTTCAAGTACGCAAGAACCAACTACTCCCCGAATATGGGAAAAGGTTATTCCATTTTCCTTCCTCCGGACGCAGGATACGATTTTCTTCTGACCGCTCCATCACCCGAACTGAAGCTCGGACATTCCTCTACCGCACCGCTCGGCTCCCAGATCCCACGCCGGACCCTTCTCCAGATTCGAACCCAATATTTATAGATTTTTTGTGAACGAGCATTATTCTGTCGCTTTTTCGTTTAGAAACGACTTTATTTATATAGATGGTCACAATAGAAGGGAGGGGTGTCAATCGCTAAATCCGCTTTCCAGCGGGTCTTGAACTAAGCGGCCTGATAGAGATCGAAGCATCAAGGCCTTAGAAAGCAGACGTTTTGATCCAATTCCGTTAACACTCGCCGGGCTCGACCAACGCCCATCTGCCAAGCCTCCGGCAGCCCTACAAAACTACGAAAGGAAGCTTAGAATGAAGAACATGACAAAGGCCCTTGCAGTCTTCCTGGTGCTTGTACTTATGATGCAGCTGTTTCCGCTCAGCGTCTTTGCAGACGATACGGCGGGATCGGTCCAGGTTGACGTGACGCAGACGGCTGAGGCCTCCCCGGAGGCTGCGGCAGTCGGTGAAGAAGAGCAGTTTCACACACGTGTAATCGGCGAAGTGCCCGAGCTGCGAAGTCAGAGTGAAAAACACTTCCGCATGAACGACGGCAGCTTTGTCGCCGTGGACTACGGCGCGCCCGTCCACTTTTCCGCTGACGGCGGCGAAACCTGGGAAGACATCGACAATACGCTGGCGCTCTCCCGTGACGACGCCGAGCTTTACGTTGCCAAAAACGGCGATTCAGTTCGCGGCTTCGCAGCAAATACAGATTCCGGGTTGTTATTCTCGCTTTCTGATGGTGCTTATGGCCTCCGTATGGGCCTCTCCGAAAGTTTCGACAATGCTGATGGCGAACCTCGTAGCTCTCTTTCCAAAGCCGAAATCAGCTATCCCGATGAGAAGGACCGCAGCAGCGATGACGCAGCAATTAGCAAACAGGTCACACCTGCGAAGCTTCGTACAGACGTTCGCTACAGCAACGTCTACAGCGGAGTGGATTTCTTGTATGAGCTTAACAGCTACAACGTCAAAGAGTCGATCCTCGTAAACGAACGGCGTGATAGCTACTCATTCAGCTTCTATATGGAGATGGACGGCCTGACGCCAGAGCTGAAGGAGGACGGTTCCATTGAGCTGACAGATGAGACGGGCGAAGTCGTATATTTGATTCCAGCGCCCTTTATGATTGATGCAAGGGGAGCAGAGTCGGGCGCTGTTTCCTACGCAATCACAAAAGGCGAAAACAATTCCTGGAGTCTCACGGTGACCGCCGATGCTGATTGGATGAATTCCGACGAGAGGGCGTATCCGATTACGATCGACCCGACCGTAATTCTTTACCCCTACTCCGGCAGCGATAATATCCTAACCAGCTATGTCAACAGTGATCGGCCCACCACGGCCTCGTTTCACAATGCTTACCTTCTCCGCAGCGGTTATTGCACAAACACTCCATATGACCCCAATTGTACAGGTTATACGGTAGGCTTGATCTATTTCAAGACACTTCCAAAGGTCCCGGATCATTGTATCGTGACAAACGCGCAGCTCGGCCTTACGCAGGTTCAATATAACGGCTGGGGAACCGAAAATTACCACAAGCTTTACGCCACGACCATCTCCACTCCGAGCAACCCCAAAACATATCTAAGCGAAATGACGTGGAACAGCTATACGGCGAACATCCTTCCATATTACGCAACGCTTAGCGGTGAATCTGCTCCTACGGCGTTGGATTATCAAATGGAAATTGAGCACGCAGGGCAAGAAACCATGTATGGGATTACGAATGCTGTCCAGCGGTGGTATGACCAGAGTGACGCTTCGATCTCGCGCCTGCTGGTTTTGGACGACGGGCACACTAATGCACATAATGCCAGAGTGACCTATGGCGGTTATGCCTATGGAAGCGCTTATGCGCCGAAAATCTATGTCACCTACCGCAACACCGTAGGCATTGAAAGCATCTATGGGTATCACACGCAGAATATTGGCCGTGCAGGCACAGGTTACGTCAACGATTATACGCTGCATTCCACACTCGCAGTTCCTGTTTTATCCGCTCCGAGCAATACGTTGCCGTTCAGCATCAATCTGATTTACAATCAGGACTTAAGCGATTCCTTTTTTACCGCGGACACGACGAACCCTTACAGTGACGCCAGCAACATCCATACGCTGTACTATACAAACGCAAAAGCCGGGTATGGCTGGAAAGCGTCTGTCCAGCAAACGTTGAAATACGTGTTCTATTATGTTGACGGAGACTATCTGCAATACCTCGTATATACGGATGCGGACGGCACAGAACACTACTTCAATAGAAGCAACAGCGGGGGGACGGTTTACAAGGACGAAGACGGCCTCGGCCTGACGATCACGACGTACGACGTTGACCTGTTTACCATGAAGGACAAGGAGAACAATACCTGGGAATTCACATGGGGCTATCTGACTCGCTACGCAGACAGCAACGGGAACCAGTTGTTTTACGCCTATGACGGCGTGGATTATTCCGCGAACAGCACCTCCTGGAAACCGGCAAATAAAACGTCCACGCACCGTGTAACAGGCGTCTGGAGAAAGAATGACGGCGGTGATCTCCAAAAGGTTGCCACGTTGACCTACTCCGGCGAATACCTGAGCACAATTAAGGACGCGGCAAACAGAACGACGATGTTGGGATATGACGACGGCAAGTTGATTTCGTTGACCTTCCCGGACGGAAAAACCGCTTCCTATGCGTATTCCTCTTGGACAAATGCAAGCGGCAAAACCTACTATCGACTTTCACAGGCCAGCGACAACGAGGCAAACTACAGAATTGATTACAATTATTGGAGCAATAATCCGCTTCAACTGCAATACTACATGGAAAGCACTAAAAGCGGCGAGAGCTGGCTCACCGGACAACGGGTAAATTGCTTCCAGGCCTATGCGAACTACTCAAGATTTCGATATTTTGATGCCAACAGCTACAGCGGAGACGGGAAATACGTCACACGGCACTACTTTGACAGCTGGGGCCGGACGGTCAATGTTGTTACGATGAATCCCGAAGAAACCGAGACTCTTGGAGTCTCCATGGGAACATACACCGAGAATTCGGAAGACAGCGATACGAATAACCGCCTGACAAACGCTGCTACCGCAGGCGTTCAGTCGGTCAACCTGCTCCAGAATGCCGATCTGGAGCACGCCACCAGTCTGTACGGTTGGACGAAAGACACTCTCAGCCATTGCAATGCTGCCAGCAAAGCAAGCTCCGGCACTACCGTTTCGGTGTCCCCGCATCTGGGACAAGCCTTGATGAAGCTCTATGAAGAATCCGACAACCTGGGTGAATACAAGGTGCAGCAGCCGGTCTACTTGGAAAAGGGCAAGACCTATGTCTTCTCCGCCTACGTGAATACTGCCTGCACCGTAACCTTTGGAGAAAACGGCGGCGCATATCTGACCTTCCTCCAGGGCACGACACAAAAAGCGAAAAGCCGGGTAATCAATTACAACACGAGTACAACGGTCGAAGCCGGCTGGGAGCGTCTTTCGGTCGCTTATACGCCCTCCGCCTCCGGAACCTACGCTGTTGCCGCCAACGTCAACAACATTTCCCGGGTTGTGGTCTTTGACAACTTCCAACTGGAGAAAACCCTCGGCTTGAACGGGCCTGACCTGAGCAGTGTCGGCGGCTTAGCCGGAACCGCATCAGCCTTTACTCTCTTGCAGGCCGGAAG
>JAEEGH010003178.1_pt1 | contig 43657 bp, 45 predicted proteins | sample 9134181 | NCBI WGS metagenome assembly JAEEGH01 (sample SAMN16246544, study PRJNA631951) | gut metagenome | biome: gut microbiome; feature: rumen; material: DP-attached | host: Bos | place: Iran: Karaj | collected 2018-10 | reverse complement strand
TCCCCAAGGGCGCTCTGGCCGAGGTCGAGGTCGTTGCGTACAAGTAACCGCCCCGAAGTGCAATCGATCAATAGAAACAGAAACAAGGTCCCGTCCCAACGGCGGGACCTTGTTTTTTCAATGTGCCTGACTGCCGCGCGCAGGGACCGTCGATCTGTTCCGTATCGGGGATACGCTGCTTCTGTCATATTTGTTCGGTTTATTTGTTTTGCGGCAAGAATCGTAATGCTTCTGTACGGATTCTGTGTTATAATCTGAGACAGAAAAGCAGAAAGCAATTCATCGCATTCACCAGACCGCAGTATTTGAAAGGAGCACCAAATGCCTCAGTAATTTGACGTCACCGAAATGCGCGCCCATCTGGACGACTATGCGAAGGAGATCAACGACCTGCTGACCACACGCGCGGAGTTGGATCGATTTGCGGAGTTCAATATGCGGCTGAGCATGCTCAACGGCTATACCAAGAGCTGCTACCAGATGAAAGAGGACGGCACCTATCCTGCCCTGACCGAGGAAGAGCTGCAGATCATCCGGGAGAGCTATCAGGCCGCTCTGAATGAGGTGAGCTATCTGCTGGCGGAGCCCGGAGAGGGCCCTGCAGCCATCCGTATGCGGGGGATCGTCCGGGAGCTGGCCCCCATGCTCCGCAACGACCTGGCGGCGCTGCAGAGCGTAAAGGCGGACGAACCCACCTCTCTGCCGGAGCTGATCTCCAAGGCCCGACAGACCGCCGTGGATCTGGGCAGCCAGGCGGTTCCCACCGTGGGCGGCAACACCAACACCCGGCATCACATCCGTGTGGCCCAGGCACGGCTGAACCAGACCGCCGCCGTCACGAAACGGGCCTCAGAGCTGCAGAAAAGCTACCGTCTGACGGTATCCGCAGCGGACGCAAAGCGGAACCCCCAAGCCTACGCGCATCATCGCATGCAGGAGGCCGTAAGGCAACTGCCGGACTACGCCGGAAATCCCCTGCGGAACCGGGTGGCGGAGATTCTCTATTACAAGGCCCTGACCACCACGGATTACACCGCCAGGCAGAAGGGTCTGCTCAAAAACGCGGTACAGGCGGAGACCATGCTGCGTCAGCGGGACAAGCTGATGAATACCCCCGCCTTCAAGCGCCTGGCAGCCCTGCCGGACGACGAGCTGCGGCAGCTTGCGGGCCAGGACGACGGAGAACAGTTGAAGCGGCGCTATATCCGGGAGCTTGCCCGCGACAAGGAATCTGAGATCCATGAGCAGGCCCGTCAGGAGAAGGCCGAGCCCGCCCTCCAAAACCAGGCAAGACGCCAGGAAGCCCGGGACGCCCGGCAGGGCGGACCTGCGATCGGGAAACAGTAAAAAGTGCCGCCCGGCAGGATTGCGGCCGACGCCTGCCGGCGCTGTCCGGAACGCCCGTCACGGAATACGATCCGGGTTTTCTGCTGTGCGACAGATATCAGACACAATACAAAAGGAGGTAAAACGCCATGCCAAATCCGGAACTTCAGCAATTGCTCCAGCAGCTTCAAAGCCAGGATAATCTTTCCCCAAATCACAAGGCCCTGATAGACGCGCTTCAGAACTATGATCTTCGCACCGCCCCCTTCCGTCAGCTTCAGCGGCGCAGAAAACTGCCCCTGGTGACGGCCCGGGACAAGACCGATCTCATGGCCCTTCACACCGCCATCGGCAGCGCCGCAGAGACCCTGCTGGCAAGTGAGGACGAGCCGAAGGAGCTCAAGGATCTGGTGAAGAAGATCACCGCCCTGGCCTCCGGCAGCTATAACGCCCTGTTGCAGTACGACCCTGCAAAGAAACCCAGAACCCTATCTTCTCTGGAGGAGGAGGTTCGGACCCTGACGCTCCACAAGGGCAATCTGGTCCTGAACGGCGTCCTGAAGGACGCCCAGTCCGAGCGGATCCCCTTGTCCTTCCTGGACAGTAAGGGCAACCGGGTCTCCGGCGTCTTCACCAAAAAGACAGACACGGATCTGGAGAAGATGTATGAAAACGCCTTCAAGCCCCTCACCTCGGGATTCATGTTCCGGGTGCGGGGGGACAGCAACGCTGTTCTCTGGCTGCGGGACCACTTGAAGGAGCACGGCTCTGTTCTGGTCGCGGGCGGGAAGAAGAACCCTACTGGCGACGATATCCTTGCCTATCTGGCCAAGTTTTGCGCCACGCGAAACAGGCAGGGAGACATCGTCATAGATCCGGGCAGACTGAAGTCGTTCTGCGGAAACGCCCTGCGAGAGGCAAGCGAAGCTGAGGGCGGACCCTATGACGAGGATTCCATCCAGGACAACACCTGGAGAGAGCTTGCGAAAAACCTGAGTCCCATCGCACTTCCGGTTCTGCTGACCAATGCGAAGGCGAGAATCCCCTTCAAGAGCCGTCTGGACAACCGGAACGCCGCCATGAGCGTCGTGGCGGATCTGATGGGAGCCCCCAACATCATCGCTCGCTCCAAAGCCATGAAGCTCATCGACGAGAACGGAAATGAAATCGAGGGCACCTTCATGGAGGCCGCCAAGGGTTGGGACCCGAATAATCTGCCCCCGGAGGCTGAGCATCTCCGCCCGGATTCTCTGGATGGTACCAACGGCAAGGCCTTCAAGGACATTGCAAACCTCCAGATCCTGGATTATCTCTGCGGCAACATCGACCGGCACTATGACAACATGCTCTATCAATTCGACGCCAACGGCAAGCTCTGCGGCGTCCAGGGCATCGATAACGACTGCTCCTTCGGCTTGCTGGGGAAGTCTGAGCTCGGCGACCCGAAGAGGAATTACAGATGGATAACCAATATCTCCAACATGAAGGTGATCCCGGCTGACACCGCCAAGCGGATCATGGCCATGGACGGCAGCACCCTGAAATACGCCCTGCGGGGCTACGGCCTGTCGGATAAGGAGCTGCACGGCGCCGTCGTCCGGTTAAACGGCCTCAAGAGCGCGATCACAAAATCTCAGGAACGAATCCGGGCAGGGAAGAAGCCCATCCTGAAGGTCATGAGCGACAGCGATTTCAAGCGGGCCAACGTCAAAGACCTGGCCCAGGGGGATCACGACTTCCTGAACAATGATAAAGACGGCGGCATTGGCAATACCTTCAACCTGGTGGCTGCCCGGGTGCTTCAGCTCCCGGGGCTCCGCATGCAGCAGGAGGCGGAATACCGCGATCTGAAGCAGGCCGCCCTGGTTGACATGGGGAACCGGGCCAGCCGCCACGTCCCCGGGATGGAGCGGGCCAAGGCCAGCAGCCTGGAGACCATGCTGAACAAGCGGACCTGGTGGGGCTTCTCCTCTCCGAACTATGAGAGCCTCCAGAAGTCCGTCGCCACCTACATCAGAACCTACAAGTCCATCGAGAACCGGCTCAACCAGGCCAACGACGAGGAGAACAAGCGGATGGCCCGCTATGACCAGGACCTTGAGGCAGTGGTCTCGGAGGCCGACCTGAATCGGATGCGGGACGCCTCCCAACAGATGCGGGACGCCGCCTGGACTTACCTGAAGGGAAAGATGCCGGATCTGGACGAGGAGAATCTGGAGGAGGGCGGCGTGATTCCCTATCCGCACGGCGCCAGCGACTATACCAAGAACCGGATCAACGCGGCCATCGACGCCTACCGGGTCGCCGAGCAGGGCTGCGAGATCAAGCCCGTGGAGCGTCAGACTGCCCAGGATAATCTGCAGCAGGCCCAGACCGCCCGCCAGCAGCGCAGAGCGGAGCGGAACCCCGAGCTGATCGTGCAGGATGTCCCAGACGATCCGAAGCTCCGAATTGGGCCGAATTGATCCTCGCCGGTTCCATGCGGGATAAGCGGAAGCCTCTGCCTGATGATAACCGTATCAACGCCGCAAACCGGACAGGAGACCGTATCCTTACGTTTTCATGGATGAAAGTCAGAGAAATGCGCGACAGACAAAAAGACGCGAACGCCGGATGCGGAAAAAAGAGGTCCCCGTCCAAGCGTGCTTCGGCGGGGAGGAGGCGCCCAGAAGCCCAGACGCAGAAAACCCGACCGCGGAAAGCGATCGGGTTTTCTGAGCCGTGCGCAGGGTGCGCCGACGTGGTGCCGGTAGCCGGAGTCGAACCGGCACGCCATCGCTGGCGGCGGATTTGAGTTCTTTCCGGGATTTGGAAGTTGGCGGAAGCTAAGCGATTCCGGAGGTCGCTGACGCAGTTCGGAGGTCTTGAAAAATCAGGGAAAAATGACGCTCAGGCCGAAAAATATCCGATGCGTCCGCTGTTTTTCCGGGTTTGGAATCCGCCGGAACTTGGAGGTCGTTTTCAGAACAGCAAGCGCAATCTCTGCGCCAATGCAAAATGATCTGCGCGTTGGATTTGCGGTACTTTTGCGCAAGCTCCGTGAACAGAGGCTCGTTCACTAAGGCTTTGTCCCCGTGGCCCAGGGGATACCAGGCCTGGACCCGGATGCCGTCGGCGGCGGTGCGGGCCTTCAGCCCGGTCTGGGGGTAGTAGGGGTGGGCCCACAGCCCGCTCGTTCATATAAGCGTTGGCGGTGTCGATCAGACGGTAGCCGACCTTCAGGGCGTTGTAGACCGCTTCCTCCGCGTCGGGGGGCGCCATCAGAAAGGTGCCAAGACCTACGGCGGGCATTTGGATTCCGTTGTTGAGTTCTACGTAAGATTTCATTTATGTTTCCTCCCAAGTTTTTTGCACAGCAGGGCCAGGTAATGGCCCGCGAATACGAATAGTCCCATGATGGCCAGATAGTCCAGCAGGAAGAGAGCCAAAGGCTCGCCCAGGTCGAAGAAGGCGAAGCCCACGCTGCCAAAGAGGTACTCCGGCACCTGTCGGGCCAGCATGGAATAGACGCCATAGCCTGCAAGTGCCAGTCCCAGCACCCGGGCCAGCCAGGTGAGCGCTGGCTTTTTCGGCCGGTTCTTCGAGACCATGGAGACGACCATGATCCAGTGCAGCCCCAGATGCAGGGACAGCAGCACGAAGTTCCAGTAGCCGCAGAGCATGTGCAGGGTACGGGCGAAGGCCGTACCGCCGGAAATGCGCAGAAAGGCGAATACGTGGCCGGAAAGCATCACCCCGCTGACGGCGGAGCCCAGCATGGTCAGCAAGATCAGCAGCACCAGCGCAGTCTGCAAAATGCGGTAGGGACTGTATGGGCCCCGGAATATCCGCTTGATCCAGGCCCGATTCAGAATGTGGTGCAGCACGAACAGCACCAGCATCCCCACGCCCAGCCACTCGTGGGCAGCCTCTCCTACCCGGGAATAGCCCATCAGCAGAAGGAGAATGACGGTCATGGCAAGATCCACTGCCATGCGAAGAAGTCGTTTCTTGTTCATAGGGTGTTACTTGCTGTAGCCCAGGTCCTTGACCCAGGTGCGGACCTCAGACTCTGAATCTGAGACCTTGCCGCCCCGGACGGACAAGGCGTTATCTGCTTTTACCGTCGCACCGACGGCCAGCCTTTGAATGGTGGAAAGGCTGCTTGCGCCGTCGGAGCTGCCCTCATGGGAGAAGAAGGGAATCACGGTCTTACCGCTGAGGTCCACCCCCTCCAGGAAGGTCCACATGGGCATGGGCAGATCGTACCACCAGACGGGATAGCCGAAGAAAACGGTATCGTATTGGCTCAGGTCAATGGCGGAAAGATCCAACGTGATCTCCGGACGGACCCCGTCGTCCTTCTCCTGCTTGGCCCGGTCGGCGGTGTCGTCGTAATCTGCAGGATATTCCTCCTTCGCCAGCACCCGGACGATGTCGCCGCCGGTCTCGTCTGCCACCCAATGAGCCATGGAGTCCAGATGCCCGGACCAGGAGAAATAGACCACCAGCACCTTGGTATCTCCGTCCAGATGGACGTTCTCAGCCTGAGAAGCTCTGGTTCCGGCGGCGCAGCCCGCCAGCAGGGCGGTAAGCAGGCCTGCAAAGAGCAGTAAAGCAACCATCTTCTTAAAGATTTTCATATTCGTTCGCGTCCTTTCATTCCGATTTCATGTTCCGTTTCCAGAAGGCCACGGCATTTTCCAGCCAGCCCTCCGCAGCCGTGCCCGTCCCCAGGCCAAAGCCGTGGGGCAGACCGGGAAATATCTCAATCATCGCGTCGGTTCCATTGGCCTGAATGGCCCGAATGCGCCGCTCCATGGTCCGGCAGAATCAGCCTGCCGGAACCTCCGAAAACCGGGTCGTCCATCACACTTTCAATGGGGGTATTCCTGGTGTAGGGGCTGCGGGTCATAGGCCCGGCCCCGTTATGGTTCCAGGTCCAGCCCGGAAAGCCAGGCGAGGATCTGATCCTTTGTGTCTTCGTTGGCTGCGTCCCGGCCCCGGATGGCAATGCCGTCCGGCACGGCGGCGCCGGGCTCCAGATCACGAATGGTATCCCAGGTGCCGCCGTCCCGGCTGCCCTCGTGGGTGTTGAAGGGAATCAGGGTCTTGCCGGTAAAGTCGTAGCTGTCAAAGAAGGTGTCCAGCAGCATGGGGATCGTGTACCACCACATGGGGTAGCCGATAAAGATCACGTCGTAGTCCTCGGGGTTGTACTCCAGGGGCAGGAACTCCGGACGGGCGTCTTCGTTCTGCTCCTGCTTGGCGTAGTCCGCGGTGTCGTTGTAGCTTTCGGGATAGTCCCGGACGGGGGTGATCTTCGCCAGATCCGCTCCGGTCTGCTCTGCGATCAGATTGGCCAGCACCGCCGTGGAGGCCACGCCGTCGAAGTAGGGCGTGGCAGCCGAGACCGCATCCACGGTGTTGGCGGAGCTGAAATAGACCACCAGGACCTTGGAGCCGGTCTGCGCTCCGGTGCTTTCCGGGATGGGGTCCGCCCCCTCGGGTGCGGGCTCGCTTTCGGAAGCGGGCGGGTTTGTGGCAGCGGGAATGCTTGCGTCGGTGGAGGCAGGGGCAGCCTCGGTACCGGATGCAGCGGGCTTCTCGACGTTGCCGCAGGCCGCAAGCGAAAGGACCAACGCAAGAATCAAGGCCATTGCAATCAGTCGTTTCATCCGTCTTACCATCCTTTTTTCGCGGTTTCGCTTCTGTGATCGATATTGTTCAGCCATTGCTGAATCCGATGGGGAACGCCCCGCTCGGCGTCAGACATCTCCACCGGCAGACCGGGGAGCAGCCTGGCCTTGGGGGCCAGCTCGTGGATGGTTTGATATGTGCCGCCGTCGCCGGAGCCCATGTGAGTATTGAAGGGGATGATGGTCTTGCCTGTGAAGTCGTACTGCTCAAACAGGGTGTAGAGGATCATCGGGAAGGTGTACCACCACATGGGATAGCCCAGGTAGATGACGTCGTAGTCCGCAATGGGCAGGGGATTATTGATCCGGGGACGCCGATCCTCGTCGTGCTCCTTCTTGGCCAGGCGGGCCAGGGCGTTGTAGCGGCTGCGGTCGCTGTCATAAGGGATCTCGGGCACGATCTCCAGCAGATCTCCGCCGGTCTGTCCGGCTATTTCTTCCGCAAGGGCTTTTGTGCTGCTGTAAACCGAAAAGTATAGAATCAAGGGCTGTTTCATGGGGCAATCTCCTTTTCTGTCGGGCGTTTTCTTTGCTTCTGTTTGGAGTTTACCACAATTTTACTTGACTGTCCACTGCCAATCGGGTATACTGGTATTACTCACAGTTATAGGAGGCGCGTGCCATGATCGAGATCTATCTGCTGGAACAGCTGGCAGCCGTGGCGGAGCACGGCACGCTTCTGAAAGCGTCGGAGGCCCTTCATCTCTCTCAGCCCGCCCTGAGCCGCTCTATGAAAAAGCTGGAGGCCCAGTTGGGCGTCCAGCTCTTTGACCGGGAGAACAGCAAAATCACGCTGAACGACACCGGCGCCCATGCGGTGGACTACGCCAAACGCATTCTGGCGCTGGACCGGGAGATGGCGGAGGGGGTTGCGGAATATGAAAGGCGCAGGCGCACCGTCAGTTTGGGTGCCTGTGCTCCCTTCCCCTTGAACGCCATTCAGCCCACCCTCCAGGAGCAGTATTTCGGCATGGTCCTCACCTCGGAGCTGGCGGAGGACGCAAGGCTGCTCACCGGGCTGAAAAACCGGGTGTATCAGCTGGCCATCCTTCACGAGAACCCAAATGATCCGGAGCTGTTTGTCCAGCGTTACCTTGACGAGCAGTTATACGTTTCCTTCCCCAGAGAGCATCCCCTGGCGCAGCGGCAAAGCATCCGTTTCTCCGACCTCAAAGGCGTCAGCATTCTGATGGTCCACAGCGTGGGCTTCTGGATGGAGGTCTGCAAGCGGCACCTGGAGCCCGGCAATCTTCTGATCCAAAACAGCTTTGAGGCCCTGGGAGAGCTGATCGACGCCTCCAAGCTGCCCTTCTTCAATTCCGACCGGATGATGGAGCGCGCCCCGCAGCAGCCGACCCGGATTTCCGTGCCCATCTCGGACGCCGACGCCAGCACCGTCTACTACATCGCCTGCCTGGCCTCGGAGAAGCAAAAATACAACGCCGTGTTCAGCGCCGCCCGCCAAGCTGTGCTGAACCGCTCATAGAGCATAAAAAGCGTAGAGAACACCGTCCTGCGGGGAAGAGCTCCTGCAGGCCGGTGTTTGTGTTTTCTCAAATTGAAATTGTTGTCATTCCCAAAGAAAAGATTATCGACTACCTCCTGATTGACTATTTCTATGATTATTTGTGGAAGAACCTCAGAACAGCTGTACAATCAGCTCCGCACACTTGTCAATGCCGAGCGTTCCGCTGGACAAGGCGGCTGCTCCGCCGCCGCAAAGCAGTCTGTCTCCGGAGGTCAAAACGGACCTTGCCCGGCGAAAGGAGCAGCAGGAACAGCTCTGGACCGCACTCCGCGTTCTCTGCGAGTATCAGCGTCTGCTCCGGCGCTGGAAGGAGCAGTACGCCCCGAAAACCCCGGAGGAGCCGCCGGACGACCGATTTGTGGAGGCCTGCCAGATGTACGACCGGATCGACGATCTGACCGAGGGCCTCACCGTCGGCACGGAGGAGCAGCGATCCCGTACTCTGGCGCTGGTCACCGCGGACAACAAAATCACCCTTCTGGCGGAGCGTGTGGAGCGGCTGCGAAAGGAGGACGCCCATGGGGCAGAAAAAGAAACTGCCTGACCGGGTCTTGCCAAGCTGGTTCGACGGGAAGACCATCAACGAAGCTCGGTTTTGCGAAGAATTCCTGCAAACCCACAGGATCGCCTTCGCAAACGGAGCTTTTTTCACGCCCGACGGCCGGGTGACGGTCGTGCTGTCGGGGAGATGGAAAAAAGAATCCGAGCCCTTCTCTGTTAGAAAATGGCTCGGATTGTATTTATGGAAAGTTGAATCGAATGGAGCCTATGCTCTTCGTAGGTTGCCGTTTATGCCACAGTCTCTAATCATCTAAATCCAACTCATTTTCATCCAGAAGCGGCGCCCCGTGTGGTTGGTGCTGCGCCCATGCCTGATTGTGCTGGGCAACAAAAGCCCGCTTGCTGCCGCTGAACGTCCAGACACACCAGGCACATTGCCCTTCCGGATTCTTGAGCGGGATGAAATGGACCGTGATGTCCAAGCGTTTTCTGGCGTTCCCCTCCGGAGTGAAACGCAGACCAAACCCGCGCCGGAATTGTTCCTTCAGCGCTTTCATCGGCGGGAGCCCCTCCTTCACGCCTGATGGAAGCTGGAATTGAGGCGCTTCGGCATAGTAGATCCACCGCCCGTCCTGGGTTTGCCGTTTCTCAAGGCTCAGGGGGACCGTTGGCCTTGGATGACGATCAAAATCAAATTCCAGCTGAACGTCACGGAACCGGATCTCATCCGTCTCTACGTAGCTTCCGGAAAAGGCAATTGCAATGCCGAAGGATTTTCCGCCGGTATTGATGGCGCCAACAAACGTATCTTTTCCGATATCGCAGGGCATCATGGAGGACAAGTGCAGGGACAGCTGCGGCGGCTTCGGCTTTTCCGCTTCCGGAAGGGCAAAGAAAAAGCTTTCCGCGCTTTCATAAAGGCCCTCGGCAATCAGTTCAGAGCAGAACCTTCCTTGATCGGGAAGCAACTCCAACAGAGGCTCCAGCTTCACCAAAGCGTCCTCGGCAAACACCTGCTCCTCCTTCAGAGCTGCCGTCCACAGTGCTACATCGCTGACAAGCCCCTTCCACTTTGCAGGGGTTGATCGCTGCTTCATTCCCGGGTAACGACCAACCTTTGCCCATGCGTCAAGGCCGCTTATTTGGTTGATTCGATGAAGAAGCAAGCAATCGCTGTCGAAGCAAGAAACTGTGAGGACATCAGTTTTAAGCTGCTGCGAAAGGGGATTACAAATGCTTTGAACAGACGTTTCGGTATCAAATTCAATCCCATCTGAGCAAACGGATATCCATTTCCCATTTGTATCAAAAACGGAGACCGTCAGATCGGCTTTGTCTGCTTTTCCAACACGGGAAAAGCCACGTGCTTCCAATCGTTCTGCGAGAAGAGCAAAGGCAGTGTCCTTGGAAACCGTCTCTGTTTTTCGGATTTGAAGATTTGAAAAAAAGAACCCCATTTCAATCAATGTCATTTAGATAACGACATTGGTGAAGCGAGGCGAAACAAAGAAATGAGCACATCGGAGACGGTGTGCTCATTTCTTTGAAAAAGGGCATGGCAAATAAGCAGGCGGTGCGTCTGCCGAAAAAATCTATACAAGAAGCAGAAATTATGCTACTCTATAGAGGAAGCCAAAAGGCTGTTTGGTCTTGAGCTTACGAGGCCTACTCCGACCGGGGCGAATGGGCGAAATATGCTTTGCAAGCAGGGCTTCCACCCGAGGTGGAGGGAGATCACGCAGGAAGAATTGTCTGCAAATATGTACGGCGGCAGAGAAATTGACCTTGTAGGCATATTTTCTGTCTTTCTGTTGAATGACTACGGACTGGGTAATCAATTCATAGAAGTTGTACATGGTAAGGCGGGCAAAGATTTCCTGGTGAACGAACTCCACCTTTTTTGCGTGAAAATGCTGGAGACCAACGGTATATTTCAATTCACGGAAAGAAGTTTCAATCCCCCAGCGCATGGCATAGAGCTTCCGCAGCTCCACTGGTGGGAAGTCGTCGGGATTCAGATTGGTAATGACGGTTTCAAAGGTGCTTTCTGTAAGAGGGAAACGCACAATGCGGAATGAAAGGGGATAGAACACGGTGGGATCGTGCTTTCTGGAACGCTCGGGGAGGAAATCAAATCTGCTTGCGTGAGAGATATACTTGAAGTGGTTTTTGTCTTTCAATAGTTGTTTGACCTCATTCGTTTGTTTTTTGGTCAGATTCAATGAAATGGGTAGGTCAAACTCCAGCGCATTTGGCAAATCAAGTCCGTTGGCAACCCCACCGGTTCCGTCTTTTACACGAATCAGAAATTTCCAGCCTTTCTCTTGTAAATGAGCAAGGACGTTGTAGGCCTCGTATCCTCTGTCAGCAATCAAAAGGACATTCATCAACTCAGAGCGATCAATCATGCTGACAAGTGCCCCACACTCATCTTCGCACCGTCTCTTTTGAAGCAGCGCATCAACGTAAACATGCCGGGTAAGATCGTACAGTGCATTCAAATGAAGCAGATTGTACGATTTTTGCTCTTCAGTTCCAGGAAAGAATGAATCTGGATCATCCGGATTGGAAGCAGTGAGAAAATCTGAACCGTCAACGGCCAGAAGCTGCAACCCGCGGTAGGTACTTCTTTCAGAGGTGTTCCTGACAAACAAATCAAAGAGCTTTTCAAATGCCTCCGGCTGGATCTTTGCCCTTTGCTGTACGAACGCAGATGTGGTCGCAAGGTCTTCACGGAATCCAAACAAATCCATCATTTCATTTGAGATAGAGCCTCCTCCCATGCTCAGAATTGCTTTTATAATCTGCTTAAACGGAAGTTTTCGGTTTCGCGTGAAATCCCTCTTTGGCTGATTGGAAAACAACCGCTTGCAATCTGTGAGGTCCTGTACAACCTTGCACAAAAGTTTCTTTGCTTTTTTCGGTTTCATGTGCTTCCTCCTTGCAGTGTCCTCGGCGGGACGTATATCTGTCACTACAAGGGCCGCTTTGCTGATTTCTCAAAATCAGCAAAGCGGCCGCACATTTTCTTCGATTTGTCAAGCCTTTTTTCGCATTTTTCTACAAAAAAATACCCCGTACCCTTGTTTGGATACGAGGTATTCTTTCCTGTCATCTTAACTTAATGACATTGCCCATTTCAATCCCTCCTTGTTCATCTGTGTCCAGTATACTATGATTTTCGGAAAATGACAAGAAAAATAATAACTACTGAGAATAGGTGAAGCTTACGGCGGTTCTTCGCGTACATACGTACAAGACGAGCTGCCGGACTGAGAAATGGTATGTATGTAAGTCAGTGCCAGATACCGATAGACGCAACGGATTGCGGGAACAGAGAAAGCCCGCAAACGCAGGCGTAGCAAGCGTTTGCGGGCTTCCAATGCGGGTCCCCAGCGAAGCGTGCTTCGATGGGGTGAAGGAGGAGCTGCGGAGCACAGATGAAGAAAACCCAGCTCTTACGAAACTGGGTTTTCTGAGCCGTGCGGAGCATGCTCCGACGTGGTGCCGGTAGCCGGAGTCGAACCGGCACGCCATCGCTGGCGGCGGATTTTGAGTCCGCTACGTCTACCAATTCCATCATACCGGCAGATATGTTTGCCGTGCCGCGTTGGCACGGACGGATCGGGGCGGAACGGGATCGTCTCCCGCAGCATGGGGGTGCGCACCGATTGGTGGTATTATAGTACATTCCGGGCAGAATAGCAAGCAAAATATTTTCGCAGCGCGAAAAAAACAGCGGTACGGGCTTGATTCTGGGTCCGTCACACATTATAATAATCATCAGAAGCCTGCCCGCAGGGCGGAGTCATTGCGTGGAAGGGAGGAGATTCCAACATGAAACGGTTCCTTGGCGCGGTACTCGTACTGCTCACGCTCGTCTCTGTTATGGCCATGCCGGTCGCCGCTGCCGAGGCGGCGTTTACGGACGTTCCGGAAAACGCCTGGTATCGAACGGCGGTTCTGTGGGCAAGAAGCAAACAAATCGTAAAGGGGACCTCCGCCACGACGTTCAGCCCGAACCGGGCCTGCACCCGTGCGCAGGTGGTCACCTTCCTCTGGCGCGCCAAGGGCTGTCCGGCGCCAAAGACGGCCTGCGCGTTCGGGGACGTTCCGACAGACGCGTGGTACGCCCGGGCAGTCGGCTGGGCCGTGGAGCAGGGGATCACCAACGGCACGAGCAAGACCTGTTTTTCGCCGGACCGGATCGTTACCCGCGCGGAAATGGTCACCTTCCTCTGGCGGGCAAGCGGAAAACCCGCTTCTTCCTACCGGCCAAGCTTCCGGGACGTGGAGGCGGAGAGCTATTACGATACCGCAGTCTGCTGGGGCGCGGAGAACCGCATCGTCATGGGCAGCGGCAAGCAGAAATTCGAGCCGAATCAGTCCTGCACCCGCGCGGAGGCCGTGACCTTTCTCTTCCGCACCTTCTTCAGTTACCCGACCATGACAGCGCTGAAATCCAACGTTCAGGCGCAGCTGGCAGGGAAGGAGGGAACCTGGTCGGTTTACCTCTACCAGCCGGATACGGAAATCCTGATCAGCCTGAATCCGAAAAAAATTGAGGCGGCCAGCCTCATCAAGCTCTTCGTTGCCGGGGGCTACGAGCAGTGCGTGGAAAACGGGACCGCCAGTGCGAACGACCGCAACCTGATGGATCTCATGCTCAGCCAAAGCAGCAACTACTGCTGCGACTATCTGATCGACCGGATCGGCCTGAACGCGATCAACCAATTTGCCAAAAACGGCGGCTTTGCCGACACCGTGATCCGCCGCAAGATGAACTCGGGCAGCGGCACCAACTACACCTCCTGCCGGGACTGCTGCACGGCGCTGCAGCAAATCGCAGAAGGAACTTACGTAAACCAAACAGCCTCCGCCCGGATCCTGAACGCCCTGCTTGCGCAGCAGCGGCGCGACAAGATCCCCGCCGGAGTCCCCGGTGGGGTTTCGGTTGCAAACAAAACCGGCGAGCTGCGCTATGCCCAGCATGACGCTGCGGCCGTGTTTGCTCCCTGCGGGACCTATTATCTTTGTGTCATGTCCACGGACCTCACCAATATCAACGCAGCGAAGGCTCTGATCGTTTCCATCTCCCGCACGGTCTATGAGGCGATCGGCCCGCTGCCGTACTGAGCGGGAAAGGGAGAGAAGCCAGATGAAACAATCCCGCGTTCGACTGCTTGCCGCCGTGCTGATCCTCGTGCTGCTGGCCGCGCTCTGCCCGCCTCGATCCGCTGAGGCTGCGGCCTTCAAGGACGTCCCTGCCGACGCCTGGTATGCAAAGGCCGTCGACTGGGCGATCGAGCGGGGGATCATCCGCGGCCTCAACGCCGGGACCTTCGGCCCCCGGCGCACCTGCACCCGGGCGCGAATCGTGACCTTCCTCTATCGGCTGGACGGGCAGCATCCTGCCGGGAATCCGACCGACTTCTCGGACGTCCCGGCTGATGCCTGGTATGCGGATGCAGTCGGCTGGGCCGAGTCCGCCGGGATCGTCTCCGGGGTCGGAACGGGGCGATTTGCGCCGAACGCTCTCTGCACCCGGGGCCAGGTCGCGGTGATGCTCTGGCGCTGTGCCGGTCAGCCGCAGTCGGGGGGAACGAATCCCTTCCGCGACGTCCGCTCCACGGACTATTATTATCAGGCGGTGCTCTGGGCTGTCCAAAAAGGGATCACCACGGGGACCGACGCTGCGCATTTCAGCCCCGATCGGCCCTGCACCCGGGCGCAGATCGTGACCTTCCTCTACCGGATGAACGGCGGCAGGATCGACGAACCCACGGAGCCGGAGCCCGGTCCTCTCGTTGTGATCGACCCCGGCCACCAGCTCCACGCGAACCCCGACAAGGAGCCGAACGGCCCGGGCTCATCGGTCATGAAGGCAAAGGTCTCCGGCGGCACCTACGGTCCGGCCAGCAGAGTCCACGAATACCAGCTCAATCTGACCGTCGGCCTGATGCTCCGAACGGAGCTCGAGCGGCGGGGCTACCGGGTCATCATGACCCGGACGACCCATGACGTGGACCTGTCCAACGTCGATCGCGCGAAGATCGGCAACACCGTCCATGCAGACGCCGTCGTCCGCATCCATGCCAACGGTTCGACCGACGCCTCCGTCCACGGGGCCTATACCATCAACATGACCGAAAACAACCCCTGGAACGCGAATCTTTATACCAAAAGCCGCGCCCTGTCCGAGGCGGTCCTGAACGCCTTCTGCGCGAGGACCGGGGCCAGGAAGCGCAGCATCTGGGATACCGATACCATGACCGGGATCAACTGGAGCACGGTGCCTGTGACGATCATTGAGATGGGCTATATGTCCAACCGGGCCGAGGACCTGGCCATGGCCACCGCCGCCTATCAGCAGAAGATGGTCCTCGGCATCGCAGACGGGATCGACGACTATTTCGGCCGGTAGCAGAGCGCAGGCTCAGGTCTTGCGCTCGTGCTTCTCCTCCATTTCCAGGATCGTCCGGAACTGGGTCTCGTAGAGCTGGCGGTAGACGCCGTCTCGGGCCAGCAGTTCCTCGTGGCTGCCCTGCTCGGCAATCACGCCGCCCTGGACCACCAGGATCCGGTCCGCCTTCAGGATCGTGGACAGGCGGTGCGCGATGACGATGCTGGTCCGTCCTGCCATGAGCTGCTCCAGGGCGTCCTGGATTGCGTGCTCCGAAATGGAATCCAGGGCGGAGGTCGCCTCGTCCAGAATCAGAATCCGCGGGTCCTTCAGGATGACCCGGGCGATTGAGAGGCGCTGCTTCTCGCCGCCGGAGAGCTTGAGGCCGCGGTTGCCGACCACGGTATCGTAGCCGTCGGGCTGGGCGCGGATGTATTCGTCGATGCTGGCGATTTTACAGGCCTGCTCCAGCTCCTCCTGGGTCGCATCGGCTTTGGCGTAGAGTAGGTTTTCCCGGATGGTTCCGTTGAAGAGATAGGTCTCCTGTGTGACCACGCCGACGTTTTCCCGCAGGTATTGCAGATCCATATCCCGAACGTCCACGCCGCCCAGACGGACCGCGCCGCCCGTGACGTCATAGAGCCGGGGGATCAGGTTCACCACCGTGGACTTGCCGGAGCCGGAGGGTCCGACGATGGCGTACATCTTTCCGGGAGGCACCGTGAAGCTGACGTCGGTCAGCAGGGGCTTGGCCGGATCGTAGGAGAAGACCGCGTGATCGTAGCGGATCTCAGCGTCCTTCAGATCGGGCTTCAAGCCGTTCTCCGGGCTCACGATGGGGTTTTTCATATCAAAGTAGTCGAAGATCCGGGTGAACAGGGCAAGTGACCGCGTGAAATCCACCTGGATGTTCAGCAGGGATTGGACCGGGCGGTAGAGCCGGTTGATCAGGGCGACCGTGGCCGTGATCGTACCGACGGTCAGCGCCGGGTCGCCGCGGGAGATGATGAGCCAGCCGCCGGCAAAGTAGATCAGCAGCGGGCCGAGCTGGGTGAACATGCCCATCACCACGCCGAACCACTTGCCGCTGCGGGACTCCTTGAGGTTCAGCTTCGTGACCTCCTGATTGACCGTGCGGAAGCGCTCGTATTCCTGCTTCTCGCGGGTGAAGAGCTTGACCAGCAGCGAGCCGCTGACGGACAGGGTCTCGTTCACGAGCTGGTTCATCTCGTCGTGCTTGGCCTGGCTCGCGCTGGCGAGCTTCCAGCGGGTCCGGCCGACGCTGCGGGTGGGCAGGATCAGCAGCGGGATCACGACCAGACCCACCAGGGCGAGCTGCCAGCTCATCGTGAACAGGGCGATCAGGGTCGTGACGACCGTCGCCACGTTGCTCACGATCTGCGACAGGGTCCCCGAGATGACCGAGCTCACGCCGCTGATGTCGGTGTTCATGCGGGTGATGATGTCGCCCTGCCGTTCGGTGGTGAAGAAGGCGTGGGGCATGTGCTGGAGATGGTCGTACATCTGGTTGCGCATGTCGAAGATGATGCGCTGGGAGATCCAGGCGTTGATATAGCTCTCCAGCACGCCGATGACCTGCGAGACCGTCAGGGTCACAAAGGCCATCAGCAGAAGCTGGATCAGCAGCTTCATGTTCTTTCCGACGAGCGCCTCGTCCACGATGCGTCCGGTGATGATCGAGGGCAGCAGGCCGACGGAGGCCGAGAGCAGGATCGCCACGAATACAAAAAGAAATTGCAGCCAATAGGGCTTGAGATAGGATAAGATCCGGAGCAGAAGACCTTTCGTGACCTTCGGCATATGCTGTTTTTCTTCGTCGGTCAGAAAGCCGCGCGGGGGCCGTCCGGCGCCTGGCATAAGCGTCACACCTTTCTGTGATCATCCGTTATTTCTTTCAAAGGACAGGATCAGACAGCCCTATCATAGCAGGTTTTTTCCTGCTTGTAAACGAATTTTCAAACCTTTTTTGGAAAAATATCCATTATCGCGCCGCGGACGGGAGGAATGGCGAATGCGCGAATCGAATCGGGCCGGACGCCTTCTGCGGGTCCTTCTGCCCGCGCTGACCCTGCTCTGGCTTGCGTTCATTCTGGGCAGATCCCTCCGTCCTGCGCCGGAATCCAGTCTGGAGAGCGGCTGGTTCGTGCGGCTGTTCCGCCGCGTGATCCCCTCGATCACGGATCACGCCGTCCGCAAGCTGGCCCACCTGACGGAGTTTGCCGTTCTGGGTCTGCTGCTCCGGGCGGATTTCAGCGTGTTCGGTCACAAGGCCCCGGTCCTGCCGATCCTCTGCGGCCTGCCCGCGGCTGTGCTGGACGAGGGGATCCAGCGCTTCGTACCCGGCCGAAGCGGAGAGCTCCGAGACGTCCTGATCGACGGCTGCGGGGTCGTGCTGGGCTGTCTGGCCGCCGTGCTGTTCAGCTTCCTGCGCGACAAACGGAAACGGAAGAAGGGAAAAACGCAATGACCGAGCAAAAGACGCAAGCGCAGTCCGGAAATCTCCATGCCGGACACCGAAGCCGGATGCAGGCGCGGTTTTTGAAAAACGGCATGGACGGCTTTTCCGACGTAGAGGTCCTGGAATACCTCCTCGGCTACGCCCTCCCGCGCATCAATACGAATGAGCTGGGCCACCGGCTGCTCGATACCTTCGGCAGTCTGGACCGGGTCTTCGCGGCTCCGGTCGAGCAGCTCGTCACGGTTCCCGGCGTCGGTCAGCGGACGGCGTGCCTGCTCCGGTTCGTCGGAACGCTCTGGAACCGGGTGGAGCAGTCGCGTCTGGCGGGCGAGCGGTATTTCCGCACGACTCCGGCCATCGGCAGGTTTCTGGTCGCCGGCATCGGGGATTACCGGGAGGAGCGGGCCTTTCTGATGTGCCTGGACAACACGTGCCGGCTTCTGGACTTCCGCGAGCTGGCCCGCGGCGCGGTGAGCACCGTGAATCTGCCGTACCGGAGGGTCGTTGAGATCGCCCTTCTGAACAACGCCTCCATGGTCGTCCTGGCCCATAATCATCTCGGCGGCAACGCCCTTCCCTCGCTGGAGGACGTCCGCTACACGCAGGGTCTGAACCATGCGCTTGAGCTGATCCAGGTCAGACTGGTCGATCACATCGTGGTCTCCGGACGGAGCTACGTCTCCATGAAAGCCAGCGGCATGATCAACAGCATACAGGATTGAGCGAAGGTCCGGGGCCGCGTCACGAAGCACGTGACGCGGCCCCGGACCTTCGCTCCGACAAAAGCCGCGCATTTTCCGCGCCTCCCGCATAAGATGGGCCGGGAGGGAGAAACCATGCTTGACGTCTATTTGATCTACCGTTCCGTGACCCACGGGCAGGGGGCCGCCGCCGTCGTGCAGCGCGCCGGCCTGCGAAGCAGGCTCATCCGCAGCCCTGCAAACCTCGCGCCGTCCGGCTGTGCCTACGCACTGACCCTGCGCCGCGCAGACGCAGGCGCGGCGCTCAGCGCTCTGCGCCGGGCGGGGAACGTTCCCGCGTCGGTCTGGCTTCGGACGGCCGACGGCCGCTACGGGAGGTGGGAGCCGTGATCTATCTGGACAGCGCCGCCACCACCTTTCACAAGCCGCCCGCCGTCTACCGGGCGGTCGAGACCGCCATGCGGACCTGCGCCAGCCCCGGACGGGGCGGCTACGCCGCGGCGCAGGCTGCGGAGCGGACCGTCTACCGATGCAGGGCGCTGGCGGCGGAGCTGTTTGACTGCCCGCCCGAGTCGGTCTGCTTCACGTCCTGCGCCACCGAGGGGCTGAATATTGCCATCCGCACCCTGGTCCGTCCCGGCGACCGGGTCGTCATCTCCGGTCTGGAGCACAACGCGGTCACGCGGCCTCTGCACGCGATCGGGGCCGTGACCGAGCCGGTCCGCGCGCCGCTGTTCTCCTCCGACGCCTGGGCGGAGGCCTTTGCCGGGGCCGTTACAAAGGGAACCGCCTGCGTGATCTGCACCCAGGTTTCGAACGTCTTCGGGGCCGTCCTGCCGATCGACCGGATCGCGGCGCTCTGCGCCGAGCGGGGCATCCCGCTGATCGTGGACGCCTCGCAGGCTGCGGGACTTCTGCCGGTGCGCCTGCGCGCCTGGAAGGCTGCCTTCGTCGCCATGCCGGGGCATAAGGGGCTGTACGGCCCGCAGGGGACCGGAATGCTGCTCTGCGGCAGAATGCCGCAGCCCCTGCGCTTCGGCGGCACGGGGAGCCTCTCCGCCGAGCAGACGATGCCCGATTTTCTGCCCGACCGCCTGGAGGCGGGCACGCTGAACGTGCCGGGGATCGCAGGCCTCGGCGCGGGTCTTCGCTACGTCAAAGCGCTTGGCAGGGGCGGGCGGCTTGCAGATGAGCGCCGTATGCTCATCCGGGCGGCGGCGGAGCTGCGCCGGCTCGGCGCGTCGGTCTGGACCGGCCCGTCCCAGACGGGCGTTCTGTCGTTTTGCATCCCGGGCGTCGATCCGGCGGAGGCTGCCGCGCGCTTTGCCGAGCGGGGGATCGCCCTGCGGGCCGGCCTGCACTGCGCGCCCCTGGCCCACCGGACGGCAGGGACCTTTCCGGCGGGAACCATTCGCGCCTCTGTTTCGTCTATGACTGCGCCGGAGGATCTGACCGCCCTGGTTCGTACCGCAAAGCGGCTGTATTTCTAAAAAATAAGGAAAAATCACGATCCGGGCGGAGAAAACCCTTGCTATTTCCGAAAAACTTTTGTATAATCTTAAAGATAAAATAGGTGAAGTGCAGACAGCACTCCCGCATTCGGGCTGACAGGAGATTTGCATGAAACAAATACAGGAATTCCTATCGAATATCAGGAATACCTTCCCGAGCATCACCGTGGTGGATATCCTCGATATTCTGTTGGTGGCCTTTGTCATCTACCAGGTCATCAATCTGATCCGCTCCACCAGTGCCTTCCGCATTGCCAAGGCCATCGTGATCCTTTTGATCGTGACCGCCGTTACGGACCTGCTGAATTTCCACACGATCAATTATCTGCTGGAGCGTGTGCTTGAGTTAGGCTTCGTCGCCCTGGTCATCGTATTTCAGCCGGAGCTCCGCCGCTTCCTGGAGAAGATCGGCGGCCGCTCGATGCGCGATCTGATCGGCATCAACAGCTCCGACCAGGAGAACTCGATGCCCGAGGTCATCCGCGAGACCGTCGAGGCCTGCGAGGCCATGTCCAAGGAGCGCGTCGGCGCGCTGATCGTCTTTGAGCGGGAAAACTCCCTCGAGCAGGTCAGCAGTACCGGCACGAAGGTGGACGCAGCGGTCTCTCAGGAGCTCATCCGAAATATTTTCTTCCCGAAGGCTTCCCTGCATGACGGCGGCATGATCATCAACAACTGCCGCATCGAATCCGCCGGCTGCCTGCTTCCGCTCACGGAGAACCGCAACCTGAGCACCGACCTCGGCACCCGCCACCGCGCGGGCGTCGGCGTCAGCGAGACGGCCGACTGCGTGGTCGTCATCGTCTCCGAGGAGACCGGCACCATCAGCGTGGCCATCAACGGCATGCTCAAGCGTTATCTGTCCAACGAAACCCTCCGCAGACTGCTGACGCAGGAGCTGATCGGAGACGAGAAGAAGAGCTCCGTCATCGACAAGCTCAAGGGCCACAGGAAAGGAGGCGGCAAGGATGCAAGGTCGTAAAATTGCAACCCTTCTGATCTCGCTGCTTGCCGCTTTCCTGCTCTGGCTCTACGTGATCACCAGCATCGCGCCGGAGGCGACTGCCCGGATCAGCGACATCCCCGTGACCGTGGACGGCAGCATCGTTCTGGAGGAGCGCGGGCTGATCATCACTGACCAGAGAACGGAGAACATCTGGCTGGAGGTCAGCGCCTCCCGTGTGAATCTCACAAAGCTCAACAGCAGCTCGATCCGCATCTCCGCCGACGCGAGTAAGATCCGCGAGCCCGGCACCTACGAGCTGAGCTACAGCGTGATCTACCCGGATACGGTCAATTCCAACGACGTGGACATCCTTCGCCAGTCGACCAGCCGCGTCACCGTCACCGTTTCCCGGCTGGAGACGAAGACGGTCCCGGCCGTCATCTCCTGGCAGGGCTCCGTGCCCGAGGGCTACACTGCCGAGACGGGCAGCGCCACCCTGGACCCCGAGGAGGTCACGCTGACCGGCCCGACCGAGGAGATCTCCAGAATCACCGAGGCCCGTGTGGTATTTGACCTTTCCGCCATGAACGAGACCGTCATTCAGACGATCCCCTTTACCTTCTACGACGAAGACGGAAACATCATCCTCATCTCGGACAATACCACCGTCAGCGCGGAGTCGGCCACGCTGACCCTTCAGATTCTACGCTCCCGCCAGGTTTCCCTTCAGGTGGAGCTGGTAGAGGGCAACGGGGTCTCCGCCGATAACGCGGTCGTCACCTTCTCCACCGAAAGCATCACGGTCAAGGGCAACGCCGAGGTCGTGGACGCCATGAACGACGTTCTGATCGTCGGCAGCCCGATCGAGCTGTCCAAGATCCGGGATCAGCAGACCTTCCGCTGCAATCTGAATCTGCCCGCCGGCGTCACCAGCGATACCGGCGAAACCACCGTGGAGGTCACGGTCGCCATCGTCGGGATCAGCAAGGCCTCCATCCCGGTCACAGATATCCGCGTCATCAACCAGATGGAAGGCTATGAGACCAGCGTGACCTCCAAGAGCGTCGATGTGACCGTTCGCGGCGCGACCTCCGAGGTCAATCAGCTCCGCAACAGCAAAAACAACGGCATCTATATCCTCGTTGACCTGGAGGGCAACACCCAGACCGGCAGCTTTACCGTGGTCGGAACCGTCGTCAACGACGCCCATCCGGACGTCGGCGTGGTGGACGAGGCGCAGGTCAGCGTCAGCGTGACGCCGATCGCCGAGACGCCGCCTGAAACCTCGGAGGGCTGATGTTCGGCTACGTCAGACCCCTTCGGCCGGAGCTGCGCATCCGGGATTACGACGCCTACCACGCGGCCTATTGCGGACTGTGCCGCGCGCTGGCAAAGCGCTACGGCTTCCGAAGCCGCTTTCTGGTCAACTATGATATGACCTTCCTCTATCTGGTCCGCGCCTCCGTCCGCCCCGCGGCCCCGACCAGGCGGTGCTTCTGCCCCGCCCGGCCCGGACGGAAAAAGCCCTGCCTCTGCGACGACGACGGCTTTGCCCGCGTGGCTGCCTGCACGGTCGTCCTCTGCTACTGCAAGATCCTGGACAATATCCGCGACAGCGGCTTCTGGAAGGGCCTTGCCTGCCGGCTGCTGAAGCGCATCTACCGCCGACCCTGGCGGAAGGCGGAACAGGACGCCCCGGAATTCGCGGCTCTGGTCCGGACGAAGCTCCGGGCGCTGTCAGAGCTTGAGGCGGCGAAAAGCCCCGGAATGGACGCTGCGGCGGATACCTTCGCCGCCATCGTCGCCGCCTGTGCGGACGATCTGCCCGACGAGGCGATCCGCCGCCCGGCGCAGGCCCTGCTCTATCAGGTGGGCCGCCACGTCTACCTCTGCGACGCCCTGGACGATCTGGCCGAGGACCTGCGCACCGACGGCTATAACCCCCTTCGCTACCGCTTCGCGCCGACGCAGACCGGCCTGTCCGACGAGGATCTGGCCTATCTGAGCCAAATCATGGACAGCGGCGTCAACCTGGCCGGCGCGGCCCTGTCCCTGCTTCCCGTGCGGCAGTACGGCTCGCTTTTGGAAAACGTCGTCTATCTCGGCCTTCCGGCTGTGTTCGCCGCGGTGAAGACCGGGCGCTTCCGGGCCGGCGCAAAAGAATTTCCCCGAAAGGAGAACCCATCATGAACGATCCCTATGAGGTGCTCGGCGTCTCGCGCAGCGCTTCGGACAGCGAGATCAAAAAAGCCTATCACGACCTTGTGAAGAAATACCACCCCGATAACTACGCGGACAACCCTCTGGCGGACCTCGCCTCCGAAAAAATGAAGCAGATCAACGAGGCCTACGACTCCATCACGCGGGCCAGGGCTTCCGGCGCCTCGTCCTCCGGCGGCTACCAGTACGGTCGCAGCGGCGCTTCCGGCGGCAGCTACAGTTACGGCTACGGCTATCAGGGCGCAAGCGGCGGCGGACAGTATCAGACGGTCCGCGAGCTTCTCAATTCCAACCGGCTGGACGCGGCGGAGGCCACGCTCAACGGGATGCCGAACCGGGACGCCGAGTGGTATTTCCTCCGGGGCGAGATCGCCTACCGCCGCGGCTGGCTCGACGAGGCCCGCCAGAACTATCAGGCGGCCTGCTCCATGCAGCCGGGCAATATGCAGTACCGTTCTGCGCTGCAGAACGTCTCCGGCGCCTACACGCCCTACCGCCAGACCAACTACCAGCAGAGCTCCGATCTGAATGACGCCTGCAATATCTGCAACGCGCTGCTCTGCCTGAACTGCCTCTGCGGGGGAGGAGGCTGCGGACGTTGAGCCGGACCCGAAAACTGACGCTCTCCGCCATGGTCGCTGCCCTCTGCGTTGCCTGCATGGCGCTGAGTCTTCTGATCCCGCGGGTCACGCTGGCGATCACGGCCCTGGCGGGCATTTTCCCCGCCGTCGTGGTCATCACCTGCGGCTGCGGCTGGGCTGCCGGCGCTTCGGCGGTTGCCGCCGCGCTGGGGCTGCTGATCCTGCCGGATAAGACCGCCCCCCTCTGGTTCGTCTTTTTCTTCGGTCACTATCCGATCTGGAAGGCCCTCATCGAGCGCCTCCGGAACCGGCTCGGAAAGCCGTGGCTGGGCTGGGTTTTGAAGCTCCTCGGCTTCGCGGTCTGCGCGGCCCTGCTCCTGATCCTCTTCCGCGCGGTCTTTACCGCGCCCCTGCCTGAGCGGCTTTTGGGCACGGGCTATGGACCCTGGCTGCTGGCTGCAGGCCTGACCGCCGCCTTCGTTTTTTACGATATCGCCTTTTCCGGACTGATCGCCTGGTTCCGCAGCACGGTCCTGCCCCGGCTGCGCTGAAAGGAGATCCCATTGACGGAAGAACGGAAAAACGCCTGCAGACTCCTCGGCGTTTCAGAAACAGCTTCTCAGGCTGAGCTGCAGGCCGCCTGCGACGATCAGCTCGCGCGGTTTGATGAGATGAAGTACCTGGGCAGCCCGCTTGCCGACATGGCGGCCCAAAAGCGGGAACAGATCCGGGCTGCATACCGTCTGCTCGCCGCCCCGGAGCCTGCGGAGCCGCCCGTCTTCGAGCAGCCTGCGCCGGAGTATGCCGCCGATCCCCATGCGGGGGAGAGCGTATCCGTCCGCGTGCGCAGGCTGCTGAACGCGGGCAAGGCGGAGGAAGCCGACGCGCTGCTTTCCGCCCAGACGGATGCCGAGACGAATCCGGAGTACGTCTATTTGCGGGGCATGACCCGCTGGAAGCAGGGCTGGCTGGACGAGGCCTGCCAATACGTGGATCAGGCGACGAAGATGGCGCCCAAGAACGATGAGTACAAGGCTGCCTCCGGGCAGATCCTGACCGGGCTGCCGCCTGCCTCCAAGGTGAAACGAAGCTTTGCCGGGAAAACGGGCTGGGCAGCTTGCGGGTGCATCTCCGAGTGCCTTTGCGAGGCACTCTGCGAGAGCATTTGCGAAGGCTGCTGAGCCCCGGATGAGAAAATGACGGCGCAGGTCCATCCCGCGCCAAAGAAGGAGAATACAAGCGTGATCAAAAGCATGACCGGATACGGAAGGGCTCTGGGTGAATTTGCGGACAAGCAGATCACCGTGGAGGTCCGCTCCGTCAATAACCGCTATCTCGACTGCACCGTAAAGCTGCCCCGGCTCTACGCCTTTGCCGAGGACGCCATCAAGCAGTGCGTCAAGCAGCACGTCTCCCGCGGCAAGGTGGACGTCTTCGTGACCGTCAACCAGACCCGGGACAGCAGCGTGCGCATCGCCCTGAACCGCTCGGTTCTGGAGGGCTATCTCGCCGCCATGAGCCAGATGGTTTCGGATTACGGCGTCCGCGACGACGTTTCCGCCACCGCCCTCAGCCGCCTGCCCGACGTCTTCACCGTGGAAAAGGCGGAGGAGGATGAGGATCAGCTCAAGGCCCAGCTTCTCGCCGTGGCCGGACAGGCCCTGGACGCCTACGACGCCATGCGCGCCGCCGAGGGTCAGGCCCTGGCAAACGATCTGCGCGCGAAGGCCGCCGGGATCGCGGAGATGGTCTCCTTCGTGGAGACCCGCAGCCCTGCCACCGTTGCCGAGTACCGGGAAAAGCTCTACGCCCGGATGCAGGAGGTCCTTTCCTCCGCCGCCGTGGACGAGGCCCGGATTCTGACCGAGGCCGCCATCTATGCCGATAAGGTCGCCGTGGACGAGGAGACCGTCCGCCTGCGCAGCCATCTTTCCCAGCTGGAAGCCATGCTCTCCGCCTCCGAGCCGATCGGCCGCAAGCTCGATTTCCTGATGCAGGAGATCAACCGCGAGACCAACACCATCGGCTCCAAGTGCGGCGATCTGGAGCTTGCCCGGACGGTCGTCAATATCAAGGCCGAGCTGGAAAAGATCCGCGAGCAGATCCAGAACATCGAGTAAGCCCGAAAAGAAGGAACAGAAATGAAACTCATCAACATCGGCTTCGGCAATATGGTCTCCGCCCAGCGGCTGCTGACCGTCGTCAGCCCCGATTCCGCCCCGGTCAAGCGACTGATCCAGGAGGCGCGTGAACGCGGCATGCTGATCGACGCCAGCTACGGGCGCAAGACCAGGTCGGTCCTCGTCATGGATACCGACCACGTGATCCTGTCCGGCCTTGAGCCGAAGACGATTGCCGGACGCGTTTCCGAAGAGGAGGACCCCATTGAAGAAGGGTAGACTGATCGTGATTTCCGGACCCTCCGGCGTCGGAAAGGGCACCGTGGTCAAGAGCCTGCTGGCCCGCGACCCAAACACCTGGCTGTCCGTCTCGGCCACCACGCGGGCGATCCGCCCCAGCGAGACCGACGGCGTGCAGTACCATTTCATCTCGCAGGCAGAGTTTGACCGGATGATCGCTGAGGGCAGCTTTCTGGAATACGCCTGCTACGTGGAAAACAGCTACGGCAGCCCCCTCGCGCCGATCGAGCAAAAGCTCGCCGAGGGCCGCGACGTTCTGCTGGAGATCGAGGTCCAGGGCGCTCTGCAAATCAAGCAGAAGCGGCCCGACGCCATCTCCGTCTTCATTGCCGCGCCGTCCTTCGAGGCCCTGGCCGAGCGTCTGCGCGGCCGAAAGGATACCGACGAGGCCGCCATTGCCAAGCGTCTGGAAACCGCCAGACAGGAATACCGGATCGCGCCGCAATACGACTACATCGTCGTCAACGACGAGATCGAAACCGCGGTGGCCGACGTGGCCGCCATCCTCCGCGCCGATTTTCTGCGCGCGGAAAACCATCTGAAAGTTTTATGCTTAGGAGGCAACGAACATGCTTTATCCCCCGATGAGTGAGCTTTTGACCCATATTGACAGCCGCTACCTTCTGGTGAACGTGGTGGCGCGCCGCGCCCGCCAGATCTCCATCGAAGCGCGTGAATTTGAAGAACCGCTCGAGGAGAAGCCCGTCACCCTCGCCATCCGCGAGGTCGCGGACGGCAAGCTCGCGGCCGAGGTCAAGAAGGAGTACCTGCACTGAGCCTGCGGGTGATTTGCCGGGAGGGACGCGCATGATCGCAAAAATTGCCGTGGAGGGCCTGATCTATTCCATTGACAAGCCCTACAGCTATGCCGTCCCGCCCGCGACCGTCCTCCGTCCGGGTCAGCGCGTCAGCGTTCCCTTCGGGCGCGGCAACCGCGTCTCGGAGGGCATGGTCCTGTCCGTGGAGGAAGGCGAGCGGGAGGGCTTGAAGCAGATCCTTGCCGTCCTCGACCCGGAGCCCGTGATGACCGAAGGCCAGCTTCGTCTGGCCGCCTTCGTCCGCGAGCGCAGCTTCTGTACCTTCTACGACGCCATCCACGCCATGCTCCCCGGCGGGCTGTGGATCGAAAACCGCGAGATCTGGAAGCTGGAGGATCTGCCTGCCGACTGGGAGGACCGCCTTTCCGGCGATCCGGTCGCCGTCGGCGTGGTGCGTCTGCTGCAGAGCTGCGGCGGCACGCTGAGTCTGGAGGCTCTGTTCCGGCAGACCGGCGAGCGCAAGCATACCCGCGAGGCGGTGGAAGCCCTGCGCGCCAGACGCTGGCTCTCGGTGCAGACCGAGAATCGCCGCAAGCAGTCCGACAAGACCGAGCGCATGGTCCGATGCGCGGCCTCCGGCGACGTCGTGGCGGAATTTCTCCGCAAAAAGCGGCGCTCGGCCCCGATGCAGGCCGCCGTGATGGACCTGCTTGCGACGGTGGATACCGTCTCGTGGAAGGAGCTTCGCTACTTCACCGGCGCGTCCCTGCAAACCCTGCACGCGCTGGAACGATCCGGCATGGTCGAGGTCTATGCCGAGGAGGTCCTGCGCAGCCCCGCCATCGTCCCGACGGACCGGGACGTTTCCTTCCCGCTGAATCCCGATCAGAGCGCCGTTTTCGAGGGCCTTCGCCGCCAGATGCGTTCGTCCGTACCCGGAGCAGCTTTGCTCCAGGGCGTCACCGGCTCCGGCAAGACGGCGGTCTATATCCATCTGATCCGCGACTGCCTGGCAAACGGGAAAAGCGCGATGCTTCTGGTCCCGGAAATCGCCCTTACGCCGCAGCTGCTCAGCCTCTTTGCCGCCTGCTTCGGCAAGCAGATCGCCGTCATGCACAGCGCCCTTCCGGTGGGAGAGCGCTTTGACGCCTATAAGCGCGTCGCCCGGGGCGAGGCGCGGGTCGTGGTCGGCACCCGTTCTGCGGTCTTTGCGCCGCTGCAAAGCCCCGGCGTCTTCATCCTCGATGAGGAGCAGGAGCACACCTACAAATCCGAAAACAGCCCCCGCTACCATGCCCGCGAGGTCGCCCTTTACCGGGGACGGAAGGAGGGCGCGCTGGTCCTCCTCGGCTCCGCCACGCCCAGCATGGAATCGTCATATCTCGCCCGCACGGGCGTCTACGCCTTCTACCGCCTGGACCGCCGCTTCAACGGCAAGGATCTGCCCGAGGTCCGTCTGGTGGATATGAAGCAGGAGCTTCTGCGCGGAAACGCAGGCTCGCTCAGCCGCCCTCTGGTCGAGGCGATCGCGGAACGGCTGAAAAAGAAGGAAAAGACCATCCTCCTGCTCAACCGCCGCGGCGGCAGCCGCATGGTCGTCTGCGTAGACTGCGGCTTCGTGCCGTCCTGTCCGCGGTGCAGCGTCCATCTGACCTATCACATGGCCAACGAGCGCCTGATGTGCCACTACTGCGGTCACTCCGAGCCGCTGATGGATCCCTGTCCGGCCTGCGGCGGTCATCTCAAGCGGATCGGCTTCGGCACCCAGCAGCTCGAATACGATCTGCGGGAGACCTTCCCCGGCGTCGAGGTCCTGCGGATGGACGCCGATACCATCACTCCCACGAATCCGCACGAGGCCGTCCTGCGCCGCTTCGAGACCGAGGACGTCCCGATCCTCGTCGGCACCCAGATGGTTGCCAAGGGATTGAACTTTGACGACGTGACCCTGGTCGGCGTCGTGGATGCGGATATGTCTCTCTACGTGGATCACTTCCGCGCCGCCGAGACGACCTTTGATCTGGTCACCCAGGTGGTCGGACGCGCGGGGCGCGGCGCCAAACGCGGCATTGCGCTGATCCAGACCTTCACCCCAAAAAACGAGGTCCTTCTTCGCGCCTCCCGCCAGGACTACGACGGCTTTTTCGAAGCCGAGCTCTCCCGGCGGCGGCTCACCGATACCCCGCCCTTTGCCGATCTGATCCAGTTCGGCTTTACCGGCTTCCCGGAATCCCACGTGGAGCGCTGCGCAGCAGCCTTCGCCGGGGATCTCTGGCAGCGGCTGCAGGACCCGCGCCTGCGCCCGGCGATCCGGGACCTGCTCGGCCCCGCGCCGGCTCCGATCATGAAAATCAACGAAAAATATCGCTTCCGGCTGACGCTGGTGTGCAAAAACAGCCGCCCGCTCCGGCAGGCGCTCTCCCAGGCCGTGCAGGACTTCTCCCGCCGCAGGGAGACCGACGGCGTCAGCATCTGGGTCGATATCAACGGATACGAATAGAGGAATCACTATGGCACTCAGAAAAATACTCACGTTTGAAAACGAAGCGCTCAAAAAGGTCTGCCGTCCGGTCACGTCCTTTGACGCCCGTCTCGGCGTCCTGCTGGACGACATGAAGGAAACTCTGACCCAGGCCAACGGCGTCGGTCTGGCCGCTCCGCAGGTGGGCATTCTCCGCCGCGTCGTGGTCGTGGATACCGGCGAGGAGATGCTGGAGCTGATCAACCCGAAGATCCTTGAGACCTCCGGCGAGCAGGACGGTCTGGAGGGCTGTCTGAGCGTTCCGGACCGCTTCGGCATGGTCAAGCGCCCCAACTACGTCAAGCTCGAGGCCCAGGACCGGAACGGCGAATGGTTTGAATATGAGGCCGAGGGCCTGATCGCCCGCTGCTTCTGCCACGAGACCGAGCATCTGGACGGCCATATCTTTACGGAAAAGGCATATCATATGCTGACCGACGAGGAATACGAAAGACTCATGAACGGCGAGGGCGCCGACGAATGAGGATCGTCTTTATGGGAACGCCGGCCTTTGCCGCCACCTGCCTGTCCGGCATTCTGGAAACCGGGCATGAGATCGTCGGCGTCTATACGAAGGTCGATACCCCGAAAAACCGCGGCATGAAGCTCCTGGCCTCCGAGGTCAAGCAGCTCGCCGTCTCCAGAGGTCTGAGCGTCTATCAGCCGACCACCTTCCGCGACGACGCGGCGGTGGAGGAGCTTCGCGCTCTCCGGCCGGAGCTGATCGTGGCCGTCGCCTACGGAAAGCTCCTGCCCCAGCGCGTGCTGGATATCCCGAAATACGGCTGCATCAACATCCACGGCAGCATCCTGCCCGCCCTGCGCGGCGCGGCTCCGGTCCAATGGGCGGTCCTGAACGATCTGCCTGAGACCGGCGTGACCGCCATGTACCTCAACGCCGGCATGGATGAGGGCGATATCATCGGCGTCCGAAAGACCGCCATCGGTCCCGACGAGACCGCCGGCGAGCTGATGGACCGGCTTGCCGTCCTCGGCGCGGACCTGCTCCGGGATACCCTTGCGGCCATCGCCGCCGGGACCGCGGCCCGCACGCCGCAGGACCCCGCCCTTGCCACCTACGCCCCCATGCTGGATAAATCGCTCAGTCCCATCGACTGGAACCGCCCGATGCGCGCCATCCTGGCGCAGATCCGGGGTCTGAACCCCTGGCCCATCGCCACGGCGGAGCTCGGCGGAACCCCGTTCAAGATCTATCAGGCCCAGCCTGCGCCGGAGCAGTCCGGCGCGCCCGGCAAGCCCCTGGCTCTGACAAAGGCCGGTCTGGTCGTTGCCTGCGCCGACGGCGCGATTCTGATCACCCGGCTCCAGGCGCAGGGCGGCAAGGTCATGCCCGCGCCGGACTACTTCCGGGGCCATCCCATCGACCTGTAAGGAGGACCCATGTCCGCCAGAGATACCGCGCTCTCCACCCTGATCGCCTGCCGCCGCGCGGGGGCATGGTCGGACGGCGCTCTCAAGCAGAACCTTGCCCGCGACGGTCTGGACCGCCGCGACGCGGCCCTGGCGACCCGCCTGTGCTTCGGGGTCCTGCAAAACCGGATGCTGATCGACTTCTGGCTCTCCCGCTTCGTTCGGGGCAGTCTGGAGAAGCTCCAGCCCGTCGTTCTGGATATTCTGCGGCTGGCCGTCTGCCAGCTCGCCTTTGCGGATAAGATCCCGCCCTCCGCCGCTGTCAGCGAGGCCGTGAATCAGACCCGGCGCTGCGCCAACGCCCGCGCCGCCGGTCTGGTCAACGGCGTTCTGCGGTCCATGCTCCGCTCGGAGGACGCATTTGCTCTGCCGGAGGATCTCTCCGTCCGCTACAGCCATCCCCAGGCCCTCGTGGACCTGCTGCGCGACTGCGTCGGCCCGGAAAAGCTGGAGCCCCTGCTTGCGGCCCACAACGGCAACCCGCCGACCTATTTGCAGATCAATCCGCTCCGCGCCGACGCCCGGACCGTGGCGGCCTCGCTGGAGGCCGAGGGCTTTACCGTGACGCCGCACCCGTGGCTGGAAAACTGCCTGACCCTGACCGGCGGCTCGCCCGAGCGCTCCGCCGCCTTCCGCGACGGGCTGTTCTACGTGCAGGACCCCGCCGCCCGCATGGCGGTCCTGGCCGCCGATCCCCAGCCCGGCACGGAGGTCCTGGACTGCTGCGCCGCCCCCGGCGGAAAGAGCTTTGCCGCCGGGATCCAAATGCAGAACCGGGGCGTCGTCTGCTCCTGCGATCTGCACGCGCATAAAATCGACCTCATCGCCCGCGGCGCCGCGCGGCTCGGCCTGGACTGCATCCGGGCATCCCGGGCGGACGCCACCGTGCCGGACCCGGACCGGATCGGCTGCTTCGATCTCGTGATCGCCGACGTGCCATGCTCCGGTCTCGGCGTCATCCGCAAAAAGCCGGATATCCGCTACAAGGCGCTCGACCGGCTGGCAGAGCTCCCCGCCGTGCAGGCGCGGATCCTGGAAACGCAGGCGGATTGCGTCCGCCCCGGCGGCGTCCTGCTCTACGCCACCTGCACGATCCTGAAACGCGAAAACGAGGACCGGGTCTCCGCCTTCCTTGCAGACCGTCCGGATTTCACGGCGGAGCCCTTCACCCTGCCCGGCGGCCTCTCGGCCCCGGCGGGAACCTTTACCTTTCTGCCCTGCGATCACGGGACGGACGGATTCTTTGTCGCCAAGCTCAGGAGGCAGTCTTGAAACCTGAAATCAAAAATCTGACCCTCGCGGAGCTCGAGCAGACCATGCTCGACCTGGGCGAGCCGAAATTTCGCGGCAAGCAGGTCTATTCCTGGCTCCACCGCGCCGCGCCGGACTTCGCCGCCATGACGAATCTCCCGCTGTCCCTGCGGGAAAAGCTCGCCGACCGCTTCCTGCTGACCTGCCCCACCGTGGTCCGCAAGCAGGAATCCGCGCTGGATGGAACCGTGAAGTATCTCTGGCGTCTGTATGACGGCAACTGCGTGGAAACCGTCCTCATGCGCTACCATCACGGCAACACCGTCTGCATCTCCTCCGAGGTCGGCTGCCCGATGGGCTGCGCCTTCTGCGCGTCCACGATCGGCGGCCTCGTGCGGCGGCTCTCCGCCGGGGAGATCCTGGACGAGGTCCTGTTCACTCAGGCCGATTCCGGTCAGGAGATCTCCAATATCGTCCTGATGGGCATCGGCGAGCCGCTGGACAACTATGACAACGTCACCCGCTTTCTGGAGCTGGTCAACAGCCCCGAGGGCGCGAACATCGGCATGCGGCATATCAGCCTTTCCACCTGCGGCGTCGTGCCGAAGATCCGCGCTCTGGCGGAAAGCGAGCTCCAGCTGACCCTCTCGGTCAGCCTCCACGCCCCGGACGACGAGACCCGCAACCGCATCATGCCGGTCAACCGCACCTGGAACGTCGAAGCCCTGCTCTCGGCCTGCCGGGACTATTTCAAGGCGACCGGCCGCCGCATCTCCTTTGAGTACGCAATGATCCGGGGCGTCAACGACAGCCCGGAGGCCGCCGGGCTTCTGATCCGCCGTCTGCACGGCATGGCCGCCCACGTGAACCTGATCCCGCTCAACCACGTGGACGAGAGCCCCTTCGAGCCCAGCGAGCGGCAGACCGTCCTGCGCTTCCAGAAGCAGCTCGAGGACAGCGGTATCGCCTGCACGGTCCGGCGAACCCTCGGCAGCGACATCGACGCCTCCTGCGGTCAGCTTCGGCGCAAGTACCGCCAGACGGAGCAGGCCTCCGCCGATTGAATCACAGAAATCACCAGGGAAAGGAGAAATACCGGATGGAAGTTTGGGGCTTAACGGACCCCGGTCTGGTCAGGCCGCAGAATCAGGACTATTTTCTCCTGCAGCAGCTTGGCAAGCACGATCTCGCCGCCGTCGTCTGCGACGGCATGGGCGGCGCGAAATCCGGCAACGTTGCCAGCCGCCTGGCTGCGGAGGTCTTCACCGAGGAGATCAAGCGCAGCTACCGCACCGGCATGAACGACGAGCAGGCCGAATACCTGCTCAAGACCGCCGTCTCGATCGCAAACACGGCGGTCTATGAAAACGCATCCTTAAGCGAGGAGATGCGCGGCATGGGCACGACCCTGGTCGCCGCGGTGATCCTCGGAAAAACCGCCTATTTCGCCAACGTGGGCGACAGCCGCGGCTACCTGCTCAATCGCAGCGGCATAAACAAGATCACGGTGGATCACTCTCTGGTGGAGCTGATGGTCCAGCGCGGGGAGCTGTCCTCCGAGCAGGCCAAGGCCTACCCCGGAAAGAACCTCATTACCCGCGCCGTGGGCACCGAGCAGACCGTGGTCTGCGATACCTTCCGCAGCCTCGTCCGGACCGGCGACTGCATTCTGCTCTGCTCGGACGGCTTGACGAATCTGCTGGCCGACCAGGAGCTGCTGTTCGAGGTCATCCACGGAGTCCACAAGGAAGACTGCTGCCGCAGACTGATCGGCATCGCGAAGGACCGGGGCGCCCCGGACAACGTGACCGCCGTTCTGATTGCCTGCTGACGGGCGGAAAGGAGAAAAGCCATGGATAAATATATCGGAAGGCTGCTCGACGAGCGCTACGAGATCCTGGAGATCATCGGCGTCGGCGGCATGGCCGTGGTCTATAAGGCGATGGATCACCGCCTCAACCGTCTGGTGGCGGTCAAGATCCTCAAGGACGACTATACCAACGACGCGGACCTGCGCCGCCGGTTCCACAACGAATCCCAGGCCGTTGCCATGATGTCCCACCCGAACATCGTCAGCGTCTACGACGTTTCCAGGAACGAGGCCGTGGACTTCATCGTGATGGAGCTCATCGACGGCATCACCCTCAAGCAGTATATGGAAAAGAAGGGGCCGCTCTCCTGGCGGGAGTGCCTGCACTTTGCCATGCAGATCGGAAAGGCGCTGGAGCACGCCCACAGCCGCAACATCATTCACCGGGACATCAAGCCCCATAACGTGATGATCCTCAAGGACGGCAGCGTCAAGGTGGCCGACTTCGGCATCGCCCGCGTCGCCTCGGCCCAGAACACCCTGACCAAGGAGGCCCTCGGCTCCGTCCATTACATCTCGCCCGAGCAGGCCAAGGGCGCGCGCGTGGATAACCGCACCGACATCTATTCTCTGGGCGTCGTCATGTACGAGATGCTGACCGGCCGTCCGCCCTACGACGGCGAAACCCCGGTCAGCGTCGCCATCCAGCATATCAACGGCACGCCGCTGGCCCCGTCTCTGCTCAACAGCGAGATCCCGACCGGTCTGGAGCAGATCACGATGCACGCCATGTGCTCGGATCTGAACATCCGCTATGCCAGCGTCACCGACATGCTTCAGGATATGGAGGAGTTCCGCAAGGACCCCACCATCCGCTTCACCTTCCTCCCGGCCCGCCCCTCCGCGAATACCGCCGGCCGGGTCCAGCCGCTGGTCCGTCCGCAGACCGTTCCCATCCGCGAGGAGCCCAAGCAGATCGAGTATGAAACGGACCCGGAGGATCGCCGCCGCAAGCTCCTGATCGGCGCGGCCGTCGGTCTTGGCGTCGCGGCCCTGCTCGTCCTGATCTTTCTGGTCGTCCGCTTTGCCGGACGGAAGGACAGCGAGGAGACGAGCCTTCCCTCCGAGGCAGCCGGAACGACCCTGCCCGCCGAGGTCCGCGTTCCCGGCCTGATCGGCTCGATCTACAGCGACGTTCCGAAGGACCAGGAGCCGTTCAAGTACTTCACCTTCGTCGTGGACGGCAATTCCTACCAGTACAACGACGCCTACCCTGACGGCGTGATCTTTGACCAGTCCGTCTCCGAGGGTCAGCTCGTTGCGCCGGGCACGGAGATCTACCTCTCCATCTCGATGGGCGAGCGGACCGACAATATGCCGGATCTGACCCGCTATTCCCTGGAAAACGCCCAGTTCCAGCTCAAGGCGATGGACCTCAATCTGACCGTCCTCACCGAGCCGGAATACAGCGACGAGGTCAAGGAGAACTTCGTCATCCGCACCGATCCCGTGGCACAGAGCACCCTCAAGGAGGGCCAGGTCGTCACGATCTACGTCAGCCTCGGCAGGGAGCGGATCGAGGTGCCCAATCTGGCCAACTACACGCTGGCCGACGCGCAGCAGTCCCTGAAGGAAAAGGACCTGCGCTACAGCATCGTGGAGGAATACAGCAATTCCGTCACCCCCGGCTGCGTCATCTCCCAGAGCCCCGCGCCGGAGACCGAGGTTGAGCGAAATTCCGTCGTCACGCTCACTGTCTCCAAGGGCAAGCAGATGGTTCAGGTGGTCAGCGTGGTCGGCATGGAGCAAACCGCAGCCCGCGCCATGCTCGAAGCCAGGGGTCTTGTGGTCAATATCGCCTGGGAGAACAGCGAAACCGTTCTCTCCGGTCAGGTCATCCGTCAGTCCCCCGGCGCCAACGCCGAGGTCGCGCCGGGTACCGTCGTGACGCTCACGGCCTCCGCCGGTCCTGCGCCGAGGCCCACCGAGAGCGACCCGCCCGCGCCGAGCGAAGAGCCTTCGCCGGAGCCGAGCCAGGAAGCCCCCGATGAATCTGACGCGCCCTGAGCGCGCCGGGCGGAAAGGATACGGAATTTGAAGGGAATCATCGTCAAAGCCCTCAGCGGCTTCTACTACGTCCGGACGGCGGAAGGTCTGATCACCTGCCGCGCCAGAGGCCTGTTCCGGAAGACGGGGGAATCCCCCCTCGTCGGGGACCGGGTCACGATCGCCCTGTCCGGGGCCGAGGGCACCGTGGAGACCATCGCTCCGCGCCGCAACGCCTTCGTGCGGCCTTCGGTCGCAAACGTGGACGCCGTGGTGATCTTCGCCTCCGCCGCCATACCGGTCACCGATCCCTTTCTGATCGACCGCATGACGGTCATTGCGGCGCGGCAGGGCGTTTCCTCCGTCCTCTGCGTCAATAAGACGGACCTCGACCCCGCCGAAGGCCTGATCGGGATCTACCGCCGCGCCGGCATCCCCGTCGTCGCCACCTCCGCCCAGACAGGTGCGGGGCTGGACGCCCTGCGGGAAGCCATCCGGGGCAAGACCGTGGTCTTTACGGGCAACTCCGGCGTGGGCAAGAGCGCCATTCTGCGCGGCCTTTCGCCGGAGGCTGCCGTGCAGACCGGCGAGGTTTCGCAGAAGCTCGGCCGCGGTCGGCATACCACCCGCCACGTCGAGCTCTATGCCCTGGGCGACGAGACCTACGTTGCCGATACGCCGGGCTTTTCCTCCTTCGATCCCGAGCAGATGGAGCACGTCCCCAAGGAGGAGCTGCAAGACCTCTTTCCGGACTTCGCCCCCTACCGCACCGGCTGCCGCTTCCCGGACTGCTCTCACCGGACCGAGCCCGGCTGCGTTCTGCTGGAGGCTGTCCGCGCGGGCAGGGTTGAACCCTCCCGCCACGCCAGCTACCGCCGCCTCTATGAGACCGCGGAGCAGTACAAGCCCTGGGAGAACAAGTAGCCCGAAAACGAAAAACGAAATACTACGATCCCGCCTTTCTGCATACCATTTGCAGAAGGCGGTGATTTTTTATGGGCTATTGCAATCGAATGGTCTGCTGCGGCTGCCTGTGCGCGGGGGCGGCGTTTCTGGTCGCGGCGCTGGCGGGTTCGTTCTGGTTCAGCTTTCTGCTTGGGGCGGCCCTGCTCGTGCTGGGCGTAATTTTGCACCGGTAGGTCTAAACCCCGGCCTGTCCGCGTATGGTATCAATAGATTCTGCAAGGAGTGAACAACTATGGAGCTGATCTTTCAAGAACAAACCGTCCGCTTCCTGGCCGAGACGGTCTATGACGGCCTGTGCCAGGAGCAGACGGCGGAGATGACCGTGCCGGAGACGATGCCCGAGATCGCCCGCATCGTGGACTGCTTCGGCACGGTCACGGTCCAGAACCGGGTCGTGGAAAACGGCTCGGTCAGCGTGACGGGCGGGATTCAGGCGGGCGTCCTCTATGTCCCTGCGGAGGACGAGACCCGTCTGGAGCGGATCGACGTCTATCTGCCCTTCACGGTCACGAAGAAGGTCCCGACGCGGGAGGACGCGACCTTATTCTATTGGGGCTGGCTGCGGTCCATCGAGGCCCGCTTCATCAACGCACGCAAGATCCTGGTCCGGGCCGGCCTCTGCAGCGAGCTGACGCTTCTGAGCCCGGCGGAGCTGTCCGTCTCCTGCCTGGGCAAGGCCCCGGCGGAGCTTGCCTGCCTGACGCATACTTATCCGCTCCGCCTGCCGGTCTGTGCGGCGGAAAAGGAGCTCCAGCTTGCCGACGAGCTGCTCATGCCCGAGGACGGACCGGGAGCGGATCGCCTGCTCAAGTGGACCTGCGGCGTGGAGATCGAGGAGAGCCGCGTCATCGGGGAAAAGGCGGTCTTCAAGGGCAGCCTGCGTATCCGCGTCCTGTTTTCCAGCGATTCCGGGCGTCTGGCTGCCTGGGAGGGGACCGTGCCCTTCTCCCAGTATGCCGAGCTCGACCGCGCCGTTGAGGAGGGGGGCGTCTCGATCCAGCCCATTCTCCGCCACGTGGAGATCGACACCGACGGCCAGCTTGACAGCCGCCGTCTGCTGCTGAACGTCAGTCTGACGGCACAGATCACGGTCCGCGCCGACGTTCCGGTCACGCTGACCGAGGACGCCTACGCCCTGCGCGGGAGCTTCACGCCGAGCTGGCAGACCCTGCCCCTGAGCCCCCTGCTCGACAGCCGGAGCCTTCCGCTCACCGCGAATCTGCCCATCCCGCCGGAGGCTGAGCGGGTCCTGGACTGGACCTTGCTGCCCGACTGCCCCGCCCAGAGCGTCCCGGGTCCTGCAGCCCCCTCGCTGCGCGTGAACCTGATCTATTTTGACCGCGACCGCACCCTGCGCGGCAAGGTCGTGCAGCAGCCGGTCCAAACCGACTTCGTCCGCGCGGAGGGGGAGGCGGGGCGCTGCGTCCTGCTGCCGGGCGGCGGCGCTGCGCTCCGCGCGGGAAGTCTGGAGATCCCGCTTCGTCTGGACTGTGAAACCGTGCGCGCCGAAACCTGGCGCAATCTCTGCGGCGGAACGCTGGAGCCCGCCCAGGGGGGAGACCGTCCCTCGCTGACGGTCCGACGGGTCAGCGGCCCGCTCTGGGAGGTCGCCAAGGCCGGCGGCTCCACCGTCGAGGCCCTGATGGCGGCAAATCATCTGGATACCGACTGCCTGGAGGAGGAGCGGCTGCTGCTGATCCCCGCGGGCCGGATCCCGGCAAAGGAGGAAGAAGCATGAAGCTCTACGAGGACGTTGCAAAGCGCACCGGGGGCAATATCTATCTCGGCGTCACCGGCCCGGTCCGGGTCGGCAAATCCACCTTCGTCAAGCGGCTGATGGAGGAGCTGGTTCTGCCGAATATCGCGGATGAATACCGCCGCGAGCGGGCGCGGGATGAGCTGCCCCAGAGCGGTTCTGGACGGACGATCCTGACCGCAGAACCCAAATTCGTACCCGAGGAGGCCGTGGAGATCTCCCCGGACGGCCAGACGAAGCTCTCCGTCCGCATGATCGACAGCGTGGGCTACATGATCCCCGGCGCCCTCGGGGCAACGGAGGACGGCAGCCCCAGGATGATCACCACGCCCTGGTTCGACCACGAGATCCCGCTGACCGAGGCCGCCGAGCTCGGCACGAAAAAGGTCATGGAGAGCCACTGCACCGTCGGCCTGGTTCTCACCTGCGACGGCAGCGTGACCGACATTCCCCGCGCCGATTACGTGGAGGCCGAGCGCCGCGCCATCGCGGATATGCAGGCCACCGGGAAGCCCTTCCTGATCCTGCTCAATACCCGCCAGCCGGATTCCGAGGCCGCCGCTGCCCTCGCAGCCGAGATCGGGGCGACCGCCGGGGTGTCCTGCCGTCCCATCGACGCGCTGCGGATGGGGAAGCCGGAGATCAACCGGATCCTGACCGACCTGCTGCGGGAATTCCCCGTTGAGGAGCTGCGTTTTACCTTCCCCGCGTGGTTCGACGCGCTGGAGGACCGCCATCCCCTTCGCCAGACCCTCTTTTCCGTGATCGCAAAGACCGCCGAGGACCTGCGCCGCCTCTCCGAAGCGGACCGGATTACCGAGGCCCTGGGCGGCCTGGAGGCTGTGGAGGACTGCGCGGCCCAGACCATCGACCTCGGCACCGGGACGGTCAGCTACCGCGTCCGTCTCCCGGACCGCCTGTTCTACGAGATCCTGTCCGAGCGCTCCGGCGTACGGATGGAAAACGACGGCGACCTGCTCTCCGCCCTGAGCCGCTACCGCTCCATCCGCGGGGAATACGACCGCATCCAGGCCGCCCTGGACCAGGTCCGCACCACGGGCTACGGGGTCGTCCTCCCGGTGCGGGAGGAGGTCGAGATCCAGCCGCCCGAGCTGATCCGGAAGGGGAGCGCCTGCGGCGTCCGCCTGCGGGCCACGGCCCCGTCCATCCACCTTCTGCGGGCGGACATCAGCGCCGAGCTCAGCCCGATGGTCGGCGGCGAGACCCAGACCGAGGACCTGGTCCAAAGCCTCAGCTCGGCCTGGGAGAACGACCGCGAGGGCTTCTGGCAGAGCAACCTGTTCGGCAAGACCCTCTACGATCTGGTCAGCGACGGTCTGACCGGCAAGCTCTCCGCCCTGCCGGAGGACTCCCGCCAGAAGGTCCGCGGCGCGCTGACGCGCATTGTCAACGAGGGGGCCAACGGACTGATCTGCCTCGTTCTCTGATTCCCGGTCCGGGCTGCGGTTTTTTGGAAAAAATCCTTGCATTTCTGAATGGGATGCAGTACAATAAAAGCGCGAAAAAAACCCGGAAAGGATGATTTCTCATGAACGCCTACGAACAAATGACCAAGGCCGAGCGCGAAGCGGAGCTGAAGAAGGTCCGTGCCGAGTTTGACGCGCTCTGCGCCAAAAAGCTCTCCCTGAATATGGCCCGCGGCAAGCCCGGCGCCCACCAGCTTGACCTGTCCACCGACATGCTGACCATCGTCAACGACCCCGCCCAGTGCAAGATCGACGGCATCGACGCCCGCAACTACGGCGAGCTGGCCGGCCTTCCGTCGGCAAAGAAGCTCTTTGCAGAGATCCTGGGCGTCACTCCGGAGCAGTGCTTCATCGGCGGCAGCGCCAGCCTCCAGCTCATGTACGACGTGATTGCCAAGGCCTACACCCACGGCCTGCGCCACAGCCCCAAGCCCTGGGCCAGAGAGGATCATATCAAATGGCTCTGCCCCGCGCCCGGCTATGACCGCCACTTCAACGTCACCAAGAGCTTCGGCATGGAGCTGATTACGGTTCCCATGCTCGACGACGGCCCCGATATGGACATGGTCGAGGAGCTCGTGAAGGACCCAACGGTCAAGGGCATCTGGTGCGTTCCCAAGTATTCCAACCCCGAAGGCGTCATCTATTCCGAGGAAACGGTCCGCCGCTTCGCTGCCCTCAAGCCCGCCGCGCCCGACTTCACCATCATGTGGGATAACGCCTACTGCGTCCATGAGTTCGAGGGCGAATTCGTTCCCTTCCCGGACATCATCTCCCTCTGCGCCGAGCAGGGCAGACCCGATATGGCCTGGGAGTTTGCCTCCACCTCCAAGATCACCTTCCCCGGCGCAGGCATCTCCGTCCTGGCCTCCAGCCTGGATAACCTGGCCTACTACAAGAGCCTGGCCACCTTCCAGATCATCTCCTACGACAAGATGAACCAGCTCCGCCACGTCCTCTTCCTGAAGGATAAGGCCCACACCCTGGACTTCATGAAGCAGCACGCCGAGGTCCTGCGTCCCCGCTTCCACTGCGTCCTCGAGGTCCTGGACCGCGAGATCGCACCCCTCGGCCTGGCCGAGTGGAAGCACCCGAAGGGCGGCTACTTCGTCTCCGTCAACACGATCCCCGGCCTTGCCACCCGCACCTGGGAGCTCTGCAAGCAGGCTGGCGTGACCATGACGAAGGCCGGCGCAACCTACCCCAACGGCTTCGACCCCAACGACAGCAACATCCGCATCGCCCCCAGCTTCCCCGAGCTCGACGAGCTGCGTCAGGCCATGGAAATCTTCTGCACCTGCCTCAAGCTCGCCGCCCTGGAGCAGCTGAGCGCATAAATATATCGGACGGCCCGACCGGTTTCGACCGGTCTCCCGGCCCCGGCCCGCTATAATAAAAGGCACACACGCCCGTTCGTGTGTGCCTTTTGTCATACTTACCGATATCTGCAAAGGAGGAATCCAACTTGACTTTCACCAGTCTGCTCCAGGATAAGCGCCTGACCATCCTGCTCTCCGGGGAGATCGACCACCACAGCGCCCGCGAGACGATGGAGGCCGTCACCGAGAAGATCCGCGTCTACCTGCCCCGCTATTGCGAGCTGGACTTCGGCGCCGTGACCTTCATGGACTCCAGCGGCATCGCACTGGTCATCCACACCCTGCGGGCCATGAATGAGCTCGGCGGCAAGCTCCGTCTGACCAGCGTTCCGCCCCAGCCGCGCAAGGTCCTTCTGGCCTCCGGCATCCAGAATCTCGTCGCCCTCTCGCAGGAAAGGAGCCCGGCATGAAGCACGAAAACGAAGCCGTCGTCCGCTTCCCGTCCCTGTCCCGCAACGAGGCCTTCGCCCGCTCGGTCACGGCAGCCTTCGCCGCCCAGATGGACCCGACCATCGACGAGCTCAACGACGTCAAGACCGCCGTCAGCGAGGCCGTCACCAACGCCATCGTCCACGCCTACCCGGACCGCGTCGGCCCAGTCACGCTCCGCCTGCGCAGACTGGAGGAAAACGTCCTGGAGATCACGGTCAAGGATCTGGGCTGCGGGATCGAGGACGTGGCCAAGGCCCGTCAGCCGATGTTCACCACCGGCGGGGCGGACCGCTCCGGCATGGGCATGACCATCATGGAGAGCTTTATGAACGCCCTCTCCATCCGCTCCCGGCCGGGCCGCGGGACCACCGTGCGGATGAAGAAAAAGCTCGTCGGCAGGGGAGACCCCGATTGCAAACCGCGGAGCTGATCGCCCGCAGCCACGCGGGGGACAAGGCCGCCACCGCCGCCCTCGTGGAGGAGAATACCGGCCTGATCTGGGCCGTGGCCCGGCGCTTCTTCGGACGGGGCGTGGAGCCGGACGACCTCTTTCAGCTCGGCTCCATCGGCTTTCTCAAGGCGGTCTCCGGCTTTGACCCGGCCTTCGGCACGCAGTTTTCCACCTACGCCGTGCCCAAGATCGCGGGCGAGATCCGCCGCTTTCTCCGCGACGACGGGGCCGTCAAGGTCAGCCGGACGCTCAAGGAGCGGGCCGTCAAAATCGCCCGCGCCCGGGCGGAGCTTGTGGAGGGCCTGGGCCGGGAGCCGACCCTCTCCGAGCTGTCGGAGGCCCTCGGCCTGGAGCCGGAGCAGATCGCAGAGGCTGAGACGGCCCTCGCGGCGGTGGATTCCATCCAGCGCGAGACCGGCGAGCGCGGCCTGACGCTGGAGGACGTGCTGACCGACAGCCCGATGGAGGAGACCGTGGTCGAGCGGCTGGCCCTGACGCAGGCCCTCTCCGAGCTCCCGGACCGGGAACGGCGCGTCGTCCTTCTGCGTTATTTCCACGGCCTGACGCAGGATAAGATCGCCCCGCTTCTCGGCGTCTCCCAGGTTCAGATCTCCCGCATCGAGAAAAAGGCCCTCGCCCACCTCCGCGCCATGCTTTAGCCGGTCTTTTGAAGCATCGCCGCGCGGTCAAAAACGCCGCCCCGCATGAGCCGTCATGCGGAGGCGGCGTTTTCCTCGATTACTCGAGGGGAGGGATTTTTGCGCGCAGTCCGCTCCGACGGACGCAAAAACGGGACGAAGTCTGCCCCCAAGTCCTTCCCCTCGAGGGGAAGGTGTCGCCGCAGGCGACGGAAGAGGTGTCGTACCGGATCGCAGTTTGCTCCGACGGATGCAGAAGCGGAACGAAGATCACCTCTTCCGTCATCCGGCTTGCGGGAGACGCCGGATGCCACCCTCCCCTCCAGGGGAGGGATTTTGCGCGCAGTCCGTTCCGATGGACGCGAAAACGGGACGAGTTCCGCTCCCAAGTCCTTCCCCTTGAGGGGAAGGTGTCGCCGCAGGCGACGGAAGAGGTG
>JAEEGH010003177.1_pt1 | contig 43665 bp, 35 predicted proteins | sample 9134181 | NCBI WGS metagenome assembly JAEEGH01 (sample SAMN16246544, study PRJNA631951) | gut metagenome | biome: gut microbiome; feature: rumen; material: DP-attached | host: Bos | place: Iran: Karaj | collected 2018-10 | reverse complement strand
AGGAGAGTGACAAGTTCCTGCTGAAAGGATCGGTCGACCTGAAGGTGCAGGCTGAGGTAGGTGCCAAACTGGAGGTGCTGGGCTATGAACTGGCAGAGTGGAAAACAGCCTTCGACCTGGCTGGTCCTTGGAACATCTGGAAGTATCCCAGCGACGGTTTAGAGCACAAGTGCGGCATGAAGGACGGTGAGAAATCGGTATGGGAGCAGTTCCTGGAGTTTGTCGACAAGAGCAACTACGGTGCCCGTTGCCGTGAGGTCCAGAACGAGATCATCGGTATGATGAAGGAAATGTACGGATGTGACGACGAGTATGCCCGCGCAATGCTCCTCAGTCATTACACTACCAGCGGTGAGGCTCCCCAGATCGTTGAACACAACTGCGAGGGATTCTACCTCGACCTGTGCTACTATCGCGATGAGGTGAGACAGCAGTACAAGGACTGGGAGTACCAGATGCACGTACAGAAGGGTGACATCGAGTGGATCAATGCCGAGAACTGGCGTCGCATCAGCGAGGAAGTGATTGCCAACTACCGTTTAGACTCGAGCGTCATCACACCTCAGGAGGCTATGAACAATATTCATAAGTGGTTCCTCAACGAGTTCAAGCGCGAGCCAGCCATAGCCTCACCCGAGGACGTGAAGTGGATTGCAGAGAAGTATCGCGACTATTCGAAGTGGAGCTGGGAATACAGAGACCAGAGCAGTAGTCAGGATGATGCCGACGCCGCTGCCGAGGAGAAGGCCGAGCAGGAGGCTAAGGAAAAGGCTGAAGCCGAGGCAAAGGCTAAGGAGGAAGAGGCAGAAGCCAACTGGCAGAAGGTGCTCGCCATCCTGATGGATATGCACCAAGACGATTTCACCCTTTACAAGCGTCAGGCTTCGAAGTCGGCCAACAGTGCCCGCAAGGGATTCGTAGCAGAATACAATCGCGAGCCGACGACCAGTGCCGCAGACATCGCCATTCTGGACAGCAAGTATACGAGTGTCATGGCTCTTCACAAATAAGACGATCCTGACGAGATTACATGACCTTTTGATAACATGCGCAAACGCGGGGAGGCCTCTGTCTGAGTGCCCTCCCCTAATTTTTTAGCCGATTTCTTGTTTGTTTCCCAAATTCTTCGTATCTTTGTCCCCAAATCAATTTAAAGAATCAAAACAATGAAGAAAGTAATGATTTCAATGGTTATGGCTTGCATCGCTACGATGGTGATGGCACAGCAGAAACCAGCTATTCCGCGTGATGAGGCCCTGGAGGCAAAGGTAGAGAAGACACTTGCCAAGATGACGCTTGACGAGAAGATCGGACAGATGCTCGAACTGAACCTTGACGTGATGGGCAAGATGACGGTCGAGAATGCGAAGGTGGACCGTGAGAAGGTTCGTAGTGTGCTGCAGCAGTATGGCAGATCGGAAAATGAGATTAACGAGACGCTGAAGAAGACGGATCAGCAGATTATCGATCAGTTGGGAGGCTTCCCCGTGGACATCTACCATGGCGACACCAAACGTGTATGGAAACTCAATGAGACGATGCTCGACACGCTGATCTCGAAGTGGAAGGTGGGCTCTATCCTGAATGCCCCTGGCACTCGTGCGCCCAGTGTAGATGAGTGGCAGAAATGGATTCGCCTGATTCAGGAGAAGTCGATGAAGTATCTGGGCATTCCTGATATCTATGGCCTCGACCATAATCATGGCGTGACTTATACAAGAGGTGGCACGCTCTTCCCACAGCCCATCAACCTGGGTGCTACATTCAATACAGAACTGGCTCGCCTTGGTGCAGAGATTACGGCTTACGAGAGTCGTGCAGGTAACTGTCCCTGGGTGTATAATCCTGTGGTGGATTTGAGCCGTGATCCTCGCTGGCCTCGTGTCTGGGAGAGTTTTGGTGAGGATGCCATCGTGAATGCTAAGATGGTGGTGGCAGAGGTCAAGGGTTATCAGGGTGAGGATCCTAACCATATCGACCAATATCACGTAGGTACCAGTACCAAGCACTACTTCGCTTATGGTGCTCCCTGGACTGGTAAGGACCGTACACCAGCCTATCTTTCACCGCAGATGATCCGTGAGAAATATTTCGAGCCTTTCAAGGCTGCGGCTCTTGCTGGTACCTTGACGATGATGGTCAATTCTGCTTCTGTCAATGGCGTGCCTGTTCATGCCAGCTATGAGTATCTGACGAAATGGTTGAAGGAGGATCTGCAGTGGGATGGCTTCCTCGTGACGGACTGGGCTGATATCAACAACCTCTTCTCACGCGAACATGTGGCGAAAGACAAGAAAGACGCTATCCGTATCGCTGTCAATGCTGGTATCGACATGTCGATGGATCCCTATAGTGTTGAGTTCTGCATCCTGCTGAAGGAACTCGTCAACGAGGGTAAGGTGAAGATGTCGCGTATCGACGATGCTGTGCGCCGTATCCTGCGTGCGAAATACCGTCTGGGTCTCTTTGAGAAGCCGAATACAGGTGGCAAGGGCTATGAGAAGTTCGGCTCTGCTGAATTCGCCCAAGCATCTTTGAAGGCCGCTGAGGAATCAATGGTCCTTCTCAAAAATGAAGGTAATATCCTGCCGTTGGCGAAGGGTAAGAAGATTTTGCTGACTGGACCAAACGCCAATCAGATGCGTTGTCTGCATGGTGGTTGGAGCTATACCTGGCAGGGTTCGAAGGCAGAAGACCTCTCAGCCCAGTATAATACCATCTATGAGGCTCTCTGTAATAAATATGGTAAAGATAACATAATTCTTGAGCAGGGCGTGACCTATAATGAGAATGGGGCCTACTATGATGAGAATGCACCAGAAATCGACAAGGCGGTGGCTGCTGCAAAGGGTTGTGATGTCATCATCGCTTGTATCGGTGAGAATTCTTATACAGAGACCCCTGGTAATCTGAATGATCTGTGGCTCTCAGAGAACCAGCGTAACCTCGTGAAGGAACTGGCCAAGACGGGCAAACCTATCATCCTCGTGCTCAACGAGGGTCGTCCACGTTTGATTGCTGACATCGAACCGCTGGCTAAGGCCGTGGTGGATGTTTTCATTCCTGGTAACTACGGAGGTGATGCCCTCGCTAATCTGCTGGCAGGCGATGCCAACTTCTCTGCTAAGATGCCTTACACCTATCCGCGTGAAATCAACTCCCTTAATACCTATGATTATAAGGTGAGTGAGGAGGTTGGCACGATGGCTGGCGCTTATAACTACGATGCAAAGGTGTCGTTGCAGTGGCCCTTCGGCTATGGTCTGAGCTATACCACATTCGACTATGCCAACCTGAAGGTTGATAAGTCGTCCTTCAATGCTGACGATATCCTGACGGTGAGTGTCGACGTGAAGAATACAGGTAGCCGTGCTGGTAAGGAGGCCGTGTTGCTGTATAGCAGCGATCTTGTGGCGTCGATTGTGCCAGACAACAAGCGTCTGCGTGACTTTACGAAAATTGAGCTGACACCAGGAGAGACAAAGACCGTCACCTTCCAGCTTCCTGCGAAAAACCTTGCATTTGTTAATGCTGAGGGAAAGTGGACGCTTGAGGAGGGTGACTTCGTGTTGAAAATCGGCAAGCTGACGCAGAATGTCAAGTGCACCACGACCAAGGTTTGGCAGACACCAAACATCTGATTTGGAGGTCTGCCGTTGACGAATTGTAACTTATTTTAAAGTTTTTCTATCTTTTTGTCGTTTGTTTGAAAGAAATGTTGTAATTTTGCATCCGCATAAACTTAACATTACTTCAAAAAAATGACAAAATGAGAAAACAAAGTTTTATGTGGAGAACGCTGGCAGTAGCACTGGCAGTGTTCAGTAGTGTGGCCGCCATGGGTCAACAGAAGAGTTCTGAAAAAGACTGGATGAAAGATTTCACAAGTCGTATCACTCTCAACGGTTATGCACAGGGAGGATGGAGCTACCAGAATCCCAACGACAAGGCAACCAACAGTTACAACCTTAAACGCACACTTCTTTGGGCAAAGGCCCGCATCACTGACCGCTGGTCATTTATGTTTATGCACGATTTCTCCAGCGTGGTTCAGGAGTATTACACCGATTATCGCATCTCCAACGACAATGCCTTGACCGTCCGCATCGGACAGTTCAAGCACTCTTACACGATGGAGAATCCGATGTCTCCAACACAACTAGAATTGATCGACGTTTATTCGCAGGCTGTGCTCTATCTGGCTGGCGAAGGACCTGATCCCCTGAATGGCGTGAACTATGGCCGTGATATGGGTATTGATGTTTATGGCGACCTGTTCAATGGTTTCCTGCACTATGACCTCGCACTCATGAGCGGACAGGGTATCAACCGTAAGGACAATAACAATCAGAAAGACTTTATCGCCAAACTTGAGGTGAAGCCGTTTGACGGTCTTCGTATCGTGGGCTCTGGCTATCTCGGTACTGGTAATGCTGTGGGAAAGGCCGCGTGGAACCCTGATATTCAGGTAGGCGACAACTATAAGCGCAACCGCTACAGTGTGGGTGCGGAATATAAAACGCAACCCTATTCTCCTGGTCAGTATAAGGAGGCTCGTCCAGCCAGTATCCGTGCTGAGTGGCTCGGAGGTGAAGATGGTGAGGTAGGCTCTCGTGGTGGTTATGTCACCACCAGTATCCCTGTGGTGGGCGCCCTCGACATTGTGGCCTCTGGCGAGACTTTCGACCGTAACACGAAGGTCGATGGCTGGGATCAGACTAATCTGACCCTTGGTCTGCAGTACTGGTTCTATAAGAAGTGCCGTGTGCAGCTGCAGTACACTCGCTGCCTCTGTGGTGAGAATATCAGTTCAAAGGATTATGACTGGCTCCAGGCCCAAGTACAGGTAGCATTTTAACAATATTATATGAAAGAAATATGAATAATGTGAATAATTTATTCCAGAAATAAATACAATTATTTATAGATATTTCTGAATATAATTTCTGCGCATTATTCACATTTCTTTCATAACAAAAAAAGATATGTAATATGATTATTAAAGTTTTATTGACGATAATTTTCCTGGTCGTGATGGTGGGCGTGGGCGTGTACTCACGCAAGCAGGCCAGCAGTGTTGACGGTTTTGTATTAGGTGGTCGTGCCGTAGGTCCCTGGCTCACGGCCTTCGCCTTTGGTACCTCTTATTTCTCGGCAGTGGTCTTCGTGGGCTACGCTGGACAGTTCGGATGGAAATACGGTATGTCGAGTGCCTGGATTGGTATCGGCAACGCCATCATCGGCTCTCTCTTAGCTTGGATTATTCTGGGTCGTCGCACGAAGTTGATGACGCAGCATATCGAAAGCCGTACGATGCCTGACTTCTTCGGCACGCGTTTCAGCGATCAGGGCTTGCGTGTGACGGCTTCTGTCATCGCGTTCGTGTTCCTGATTCCTTATACTGCAGGTGTATACAGCGGTATCTCCCGTCTTTTTGAGATGGGCTTCGATATTCCTTATGAGTATTGTGTTATCATCATGTCCGCCCTTACGGCTGTCTATGTCATCATTGGTGGTTATAAGGCAACGGCTATGAACGACTTTATCCAGGGTATCATCATGCTCTTTGGTATCGTGGCCGTTATTCTCGCTGTGTTGAATGCGCAAGGTGGTCTTTCAGCTGCTATCGACAAACTGGCTGTCATTCCTTCTGATGCCGATCCTTCTGTGAATGGTGGTTTCGCCTCGTGGTTTGGTCCTGATCCATGGGGACTGCTGGGTGTGGTCATTCTGACGTCGCTGGGTACGATGGGTCTGCCCCAGATGGTGGGTAAGTTCTATTCGATTACCGACGAGAGCGCCATCAAGCGTGGTACCGTCATCTCAACTGTCTTCGCCTTCATCGTGGCTGGTGGTTGTTACTTCCTTGGTGGTTTCGGTCGTCTGTATGACCCTGTGATCAATGAGGCGACAGGTAAGATTGCCTTCGACTCCATCGTGCCTGCCATGCTCGTCACATTGCCCGATGTACTTATTGCCCTCGTAGTGCTGCTCGTGCTTTCAGCTTCCATGTCGACACTGGCCTCACTGGTGCTGACGTCTTCATCGACAATGACGCTCGACCTTATCTATCGTGACAAGAAGTCACTGCCTGGTGAGGTAGAGGATGGTACCATCGACGATATCGTGGCTGAGAAGATTGAACGTCGTAAGGTGGTGGTGATGCGTGTGCTGATCATGTTCTTCATCGTCATCTCACTGCTCATCGCCCTGAATCCGCCTACGTTCATCGCCCAGTTGATGGGTATCTCCTGGGGTGCGCTGGCTGGTGCTTTCCTGGCTCCGTTCATGCTGGGTCTCTATTGGCGTGGTGTCACCACAGCTTCTGTCTGGGCTTGTTTCATCTGGGGTGTAGGCCTCACGGTCATCAACATGCTTGCTGGCAATCCCATCAACCCCATCAATTGCGGTGCTATCGCCATGGTGGGAGGATTCCCAGTGGTTTGGATCGTCAGCCTCCTGACCAAGAAGCTTCCCAAGCAGACTGTCGACACAATCTTTGAGTGTTATAAATAATTTTTTATCAAGAATTTGAGAATTAGAGAATTATTGCTGCGCCAACATGATGAGCTATTTTGGCAAAGCCAATAAAAAATTCTCTAATTCTCTAATTCTTGATAATTATACTTTGCAACTGAGTTGCAGTGAAAACGTCGTACCTTTGCACCAAAATTAGTAAAGATATGGCACATTCTCATGAACATCAACATTGCGAGAGCTGCTCTCACGAGCATCATCACCACGAGCATAGTCTGAAGAAACAGCTCTGGCTCATTATCATTACGGCCGTCCTTTTGGTCATCGCCGTCCTCATCGAGCATTATCCATTATCCATTATCCATTATCCATTAAACAAGTGGCAATTGCTGCTTGTTTATCTCGTACCTTATTTAATAATAGGGCACGAGACACTGCATGAAGCGTGGGAGGGAATTACTGAGGGCGAGATGTTCAACGAGCATTTCCTCATGTCCATCGCTACCATCGGTGCCCTTTGCATCGGCTTCCTCCCTGGGGCTGAGACGGAATATCCTGAGGCTGTCTTCGTGATGCTCTTCTTCCAGATTGGTGAACTCTTTGAGGGCTATGCCGAGGGCAAGAGCCGCGACAGCATCGCCCATCTGATGGACATCAGGCCAGATGTGGCACATGTGATACAGAGGGACGGTTCTTTTGTTACATCGTTGGTGACCAATGTAACAAAAGAACCGTCCCTCTGTATCACTGACGTCAGTCCTGAGTCTGTTGGAGTAGGGGAGATGATCGTCATTCGTCCTGGTGAGAAAGTTCCTCTGGATGGTGTGATCGTCGAGGGTACGTCTGCCTTGAATACCGTTGCCTTGACGGGTGAGTCCTTGCCTCGCGATGTGAATGTGGGCGACGAGGTCATCTCTGGCTGCGTCAACCTCTCTGGTGTTCTGCGTGTGCGTACCACAAAGGCATTTGGTGAGAGTACAGTCTCGAAGATCATTAGTTTGGTAGAGAATGCTGGTGAGCGCAAGTCGCAGAGCGAGACCTTCATCACCCGTTTTGCCCGAATCTATACGCCCATCGTGGTTTTTGCAGCCCTGGCCCTCGCCATCATTCCCCCGCTTTGTGCGCATTTCTCCTTCCTCCTTCCTCCTTCCTCTTTCCTCGAATCATTCCCTACTTGGCTCTATCGTGCCTTGATGTTCCTCGTGGTTTCTTGTCCTTGCGCTCTTGTCATCAGCGTGCCTCTCACATTCTTTGGTGGCATTGGTGGCGCATCGCGCAAGGGAATCCTCATCAAGGGTGCCAACTATATGGATGTTCTCGCCAAGGTCAATACTGTGGTCTTCGACAAGACGGGCACCCTCACGCATGGACAGTTCGCTGTTGAGGCTGTACACCCTGACACCTACGACGAACACCAGTTGCTCCATCTCGCTGCTCATGTCGAGCATTTCTCTACGCATCCCATTGGCGCTGCCCTGCGTGATGCTTTTCCTGATGAGGCCACCGATGGTTGTCATGTCAGTGAAGTCGAGGAGATTGCTGGTCATGGCATCCGTGCGAGGGTAGGGGACAAAATCGTCTGCGTGGGCAACACGAAGATGATGGATGCCGTTGGGGCGAAGTGGCACGATTGTCATCACGTCGGTACCATCATCCATGTCGCCATCGATGGTCAGTATGCAGGTCATATTGTTATCAACGACCAGATCAAGTCCGACAGTGCGGAGGCCATCGCCCAGCTGCAGGCACTTGGCATTTCGAAGACCGTCATGCTCACTGGCGATCGCAAGGAAGTTGCCGACCATGTGGCGCAGACGCTCCATCTCTCTGAATACCACGCTGAACTCCTTCCTGCAGACAAAGTTGCTTTCATGGAGAAAATGATACAGGGGGACGGTTCTTTTGTTACATCTGTTGCCAACGATGTAACAAAAGAACCGTCCCCCTGTATCACTGCTTTCGTGGGCGATGGCATCAACGATGCACCTGTGCTGGCCAGGGCTGATGTGGGCATTGCGATGGGAGGTCTGGGTTCTGATGCAGCCATTGAAGCTGCTGACGTGGTGCTGATGGACGACAAACCCTCGAAGATTGCTCTCGCCATTCGTATCGCACGTCGTACGCTGAGAATTGCTCGTCAGAACGTGTGGTTCGCCATCGGTGTCAAAGTCGCTGTACTCATTCTCGCCACCTTTGGCCTCGCAACGATGTGGCTTGCTGTCTTCGCTGACGTGGGTGTCACAGTCCTCGCCGTTCTCAACGCCATGCGTGCCTTAAAATAGAAAATTATGGCAGTATATCAATTAGACGATAAACTATGGTTCCCCGACCCTCATCTGGGTGAGGACGATGGCCTGATAGCAGTAGGTGGCGACCTCTCCGTCGACCGCCTGCTGCTGGCTTATTCCAACGGTTTCTTTCCCTGGTTCTCGTTCCGCTATCGGGAGGAGCCCCTCTGGTATTGTCCCCTACAGCGTTTTGTCATCTTCCCCAAGGAGATTCATGTCAGTCACTCCATGCAACAGTTGATAAACAAACATCAGTACGAACTTTCCATCAACAAGGACTTCGACGGTGTTATCCGAGGCTGTGCCACAGCCCAGAATCGTAATGAAGAGGATGGCGCCTGGTTGGGCCCTAATATCATTGAGGCCTATACCGAGCTCCATCGTCAGGGGTTTGCTGCGAGTGTCGAGGTTTGGGAAAAACAAGCTTCAGGCGACCGCCTTGTGGGTGGACTCTATGGCGTCCATCTTGGTAGGGCATTCTTTGGAGAAAGCATGTTCTCGCTGGTACCCAGTGCCTCAAAGCTGGCCCTCATCCACCTCGCCCGTCTGTTTGAGCTCCTTGGAGGTGTCCTGATCGACTGTCAGTTTGAGACGCCCCATCTCCGCAGCATGGGCGGCCGCTATATATCCTACGAAGAATATATCGCTCTTATCCGTAAGAAATGAACAGATTCATATACCATTTAGTAGCCTTCTTGGTAGTGGTTGTGTGGGGCACGACGTTTGTCTTCACCAAGCTGCTGCTTATTGCCGGACTGACAGCCGCACAGATCTTCGTACTGCGCTTCATCGTGGCCTATATGCTGCTGCTCGTCTATGCCCTCACCCGCAAACAGTTCCGTTGGTTTGCCTCCTCATGGCAGGACGAGGTGTTGATGCTGGCGCTGGGCATCACTGGTGGTTCGCTTTATTTTCTCACAGAGAACAGTGCGATGATCTATACCACCACTACCAACACCTCCTTGATCGTCTGTCTCTGTCCGCTGTTTGCCGCCTTGTTAGCTGCCCTGTTCTATCGTTCCCAGCGGTTGCATGGCATTCAGATCGTAGGCTCTGTAGTGGCGGCCATCGGTGTCATCGTGGTGGTGCTCAATGGCCATTTCGTACTCCATCTCTCGCCCTTAGGCGACAGTCTGGCTTTCGTGGCCTGTCTTTGCTGGGCATTCTATTCCCTGCTCATGATCCCTGCTGGCCAGCGATACGACACACTGTTCATCACTCGCAAGGTATTCTTCTATGGCCTGGTGTCGATGATTCCCTACTTCCTTTTTGTCGAACCCGATCTTCCTTCGCTCAGCGTGGTGCTGCGTCCTGACGTGTTGGCCAATCTGCTGTTCCTGGGGTGTGTGGCTTCCATGCTCTGTTACCTTGCATGGAACTGGGTCATCAAGAAGCTGGGCGCTGTCATCGCTACCAACTACGTCTATTTCAACCCCGTCACCACCGTTATCTTCGCCTGGCTCATCCTGTCAGAACGCATCACCATCTATTTCCTCATCGGCACCCTGCTCATTCTCACGGGCATGTACCTCTGCAATAAGATCAGGAAATAATCCTGCGATTATTTCATCTGGTCTAGGAGCTTTGCTAGGTTTTCGAGGTCGCGGGCATCTACCTGCAAGTCCAGCAGATCACCATTGCGGTTGAAGAGTTTGTAAGTAGGCCAGCTGTGGACATTGAGGTAGCGCTCGATGGCAGCCTGCTGTTCTACGGGCAGGTTGTAATGAGCCACATTCGGGCCGCTCACGTTATACTCCTTGATGACATTCTCCCATGATTCCTGCGGGCTGCGGTTGGCCAGATAGAGGAACTCAATGTCGTAGTCTTTCAGGCGTTCGTACTCTTCTGTAGAGTGACTGAGTGCTTCCTTGCAAGGACCGCACCATGTGCCCCAGACATCCAAGAGCACGAACTTGCCCTTATACGGTTCGAGAATCTTCTTCAGCAGCGCCTCGCCCTCGCTGAGGTCAGCAAGGTTGTCGGATGATTTCAGCACCAGTTTGTCGAACTCGCGGTTCTCGATGGCAAGGTAGTAATCGTTCTGCTTCTCGACCATCGCAACAAACTCGGGATTGGCGACCAGTGCCTTCAGTGTGTCAATCACCTCAGCAGGCTGCGATGTACGAAACTGGTCAATCGCTTTGTATACCTGCTGTGAGATATACATATCCTTGATGAAAGGTACTGCCTGGAGCGAATCGAGCATCCAGCGATAGTTCTTCAGCCTTGTTACGAACCCTTTATGACTCAGCACCTTCAAGTTCTTGGGGGTATTGATAATCTTGTTCACCTTCTGAATCATGTCGGCATTATCGGCGTTGAGTTTGTCGGCCACCTTTTGCTTTTCCTCTGGCGTGGACGCAGCCTCGACTTTGGCCTGAGCATCAGTGAGCCAGACTTTCCACCGTTTAAGCAGAGCCAGTTCCTCGTCGTTTGAGGCATATTCGTCAATAAAGTCCTGGATGTCGAATGTGTACTTGTCATGATGTGTACGAGAGACCTCGTCCAGATAGTCGCGCAGGAACGTGCTCATGTCACGGTAGAGTGTGACGGGCTCCTCAATCTTCGTCCAGAACGTATCGTATGCATATTTGAGGGCGTTTTCAGGCAATTGGTGGTTGGCGGCGTTGAAGCGTGCCTGGCCTAAATCACGCCCCAGACTACAACGCGTATTCCCCTTCATATACCGAATGAAACGGGTAGAGAGCGTGGGATGCGCCTCGCTGTACGCATCGATACTGGCGTTCATTATCTGGAGCGTGCTATCCATCGCTGCGCTGTACTCGTCGAAGAGTTCCGGCGTAGCATTGCCTGCACTAAGTCGTTTGTTGACCTCGTCTAAGCGTCCGCCTTCTCCCCGATAGCTGACGTGCTGGGCAAACCAGTTGTAGATGTGTTTGAACAGCTCGTTCTGCAGGCGGCAGTCGTCGCCCATGAAGTAGCGGCGGCCCTCTTTGAAGTCGTAGAGCATGAAGTAGGTCTTGCCTGGCTCCAGCATCGTATTGATGAAGCAACGGCGCCAGTCCATGAAGAACTCGGTACTGTTGAGTACGGGAATCTTTGCCGTGAAGCGGCCTTGCTCGTCAAGGTCGGCATAGACAGAGACCTCTTTATCGAGGAGAAAGTTCTCATAACCTATTTCGAAGGTATTCAGGCTCTTGTAGTGCTCAGGCATATCCTTGAGCCATCCCACCAGCGTGATGGTGTCTGTCTTGTAGCCGTTGTTGACGAAGTCGGCACGTGTGTCTTCCGTGGGATAGTCGGGCAAGCCTTGGCTGGTAATCATCGAATAGACTTTCTTCTGATTGCCAATCTGTATCGTTCGCGTACCTTTCTTATCTTTACCTACTGTGACCTTCAACTCGTCGTTGCCATTCTTAAGCACCATCTGGGCCTCGCCTGTCTTGGGGTTTACGTCGCGCTGCTTGTAGTCCCAGAACTTGCAGTCGTAGATGGCACAATCGTCTGTGAATGCAATCACCCAGTCGCCTGTCTGGTCGTCGCGCCAGTAGGAAGGCAGCAGCTGCAGCCAGCGCTCCTCAACGGGCTTGATACCCTTGATCTGAAAAGCGCCTTGTCCGTCGCCCTCGATGAAGTCGAACACCTTCGTGCCCTTGGGTAGCGGTGGAAAGTGGAAGGCCATATCGCGCTTGCCGTCCTTACCCGTCTGGAGGTGTTTGTTCAGTTCGATACCGTCGGCCGACGTCAGGGGATAACGCTGGTCACCTACTTTCAGGTAGGTATCGCCAGCAAACTGGAACCAGTAGTCGTCGCGTTCAGAGCCAGGACGCTGACGGGCGGTGATATACACCACGGTCTCGTTGCCCTTCAACTCCACCTTCGTCAGGTCGAGGGCGAGATTGAAGAATCCGTCGCCATTGCTGGTTCCATACTCAATGGTGGGCTGCTCCCACACCACATCTTTCGCCTGGCCTATCATTGCGACAAAGGCCAGCATCATGGTTGATAATAATAGTTTTTTCATATTTTAATTCGTAAAATTCGTGTAATTCGTTGTCTTTATTTCTTTTGTTTTGGCAGGTCGCCCGTGCGGGTGAGTTTGAAGTCGGTAGCCGAGAACCACTGGGCTTGACATGTCTGACCTGTGAATGCTTCGTCAGAAGAAAGACCGTAGGCGATGGAGTCGCCAGTAACCACAATGTTGTCGATGCTCACGTCATACCAGCCCATGTCAGGTTTACCGTCCAGATTCTCATAAACAGGAATCGATTCAAATTTGACGCTGTCGCCGATGGCGTAGACGCAAGGCCCGGGTCCCTCTGCCCTGACCACACAGTCAAGGCGATAGACGCCTGGTTTGACGGCCTCCTTACGCTCCACCTGAAACACCTCATCGCAGTTTTCATTATAGACATCCAGGAAACGCAAATTGTGATTGCCATCGTAATATCCGGTATAGGTATAGTGGACGCAGTTCTCAGCCTTGATCAGGTTCCAACCGCCTTTACGCAGGAAATCCTTGTCCTGTTGGTTCATCATCACACCTTGATAGGAATATTTCTCCCTTATCCATTCGTTATATTCCTCCTTTTCCTGCTCCTGAATCCAGACGAGCGCCGGGAACAGGCAGCACAGCGATGCCACCCATAGCACAATCCACAGGATGCGCTGTCCGATACCCATCGGCTGCACCTTTCCTGCCCGTGAGAACAGCATGTGGGCAATGGCATAAAGAGGAATGCAAAGGGCGAGCAGCAGTCCGATGATAAAGGCTATCACGATCCAGGGATGCACACTCATGAGTTCCGCCAGATGCAGATCTTCGAAATCGAAAGGCAGAGACATCCTAACAGAAGGCACGGTAAACACCACCACTAATGACACGATGATCAGCAGCAGGCAGACCAGCAGCACCAGTCCGACGATGGCTGCAAGTCCTACAAAGATACCCATGAAGATCGTGATAATCACGGAAAAGAACGATCCCAGACACCCGCGACGATGCTGCGCAGGTTGCTTGTCTTCTACGACGACATCGGCCAGGTTCTGCGGCGTTACCTCCTTACCTTCCATCTCCAACACCTGCTTGGGTGTATCAGCCACAGGAATGGCAATGGCCAGCACGAAATAGAAGATGATAAAGGCCAGATTGACGTGGAGGAAGAATCCGAAGGTAAACCATATTCCAAACAAGGGGAACAGGAAGTTGGAGGCCAATATCAACATTGCATAGCCGATGCGCCACCAAGTGACATCCGATCCTGTATAGGCGGCAATGCCTGAGAGCACACCAGCCACCATCTTGTCATTGGGGTTGCGAAAGAGCCGTTTGCCGGCTGTCCTTGCGCGTACATTATCTCTGATGCCCTGGGCCGCAGAGCGGAAAGAGTCGTACTTATGTCCGCCGTTTTCCTGCTTCTCTTCCTCACCTGCCAGTTGTTCAGGCTTGCCGATACGGGTGATGATGTCCTTCACATGCTCGATGGTGATGGCCTCGACGCCCTGTTGGTTCAGCTCTAAGAACAGCTCTGCAATGCGGGCCTCGATATCGTTGACGATTTCCTCGCCGCCTTCCTCATGGCCGAACGACTGTCGGAGCGACTCGATATACTGCTGCAGCAGTTCATAGGCATCCTCGTCTATCTGAAACAGGCGCCCACACAGGTTGATGGTAATATTCTTTTTCATATCTTTACTTTTTTACCTTTTTACTTTTTTACCTCTAATAGTTTGGGGGTAATGGTTTTGAGATAATCAATGGTGTTAGAGAGTTCGTTCCATGCGCCGTCGAGGCCTTCGAGGAACTTTTCGCCCTCAGCACTGAGGGCATAGTACTTGCGGGGAGGACCCTGCGTGGACTCCTGCCACTCATACTGCAGCAGACCGTCGTTCTTCAGGCGGGTCAGCAGGGGATAGAGCGTTCCCTCCACCACGAGCAGCTCCGCATTCTTCAGTTGTTGGATAATGTCACTGGCATAAGACGGGCGATGCTTCAGGAGCAGCAACACGCAGTACTCCAGCATCCCTTTTCTCATCTGTGACTTTGCGTTCTCGATGTTCATAATCTTGCGTATGATTTGATTTCGGGTGCAAAGATAGGCAAAATATTAGTACCTTGCAATACAAAGTACTAAGTTTTTGCAAAGAATTATATCTATTTAACACTCTAGGGCCTCAACCCGTATTGTCATGCAGCTGTATGTGCATTTTTTCGGGAAAAAATTGCATATATATAAAATAATGTGTACCTTTGCAGCCGAAATGGTGATGCATGGGTGTTTCATCCGTGCAAGAAAAGGGAATCAGGTGCGAATCCTGAGCAGTACCCGCTACTGTCATCCCCATTATGAAAAGTCCAAAAAGACCACTGAGAAGGCTACGAGATTCATCAGGGTATCAGCGATACCGATGAGACTATATTGCAGACAGACCATTGCATCGGCACCTACATTCACGGTTTTCTCGATAATGCACCTGTTATCGAGCATCTGCTGAAGGATCATGGGGACGGTTCTCGTGATAGAAGCGAAGCGGGAGATCATGAGAACCGTCCAAGTGATCTGCAAGCTTTCAAGGACGAACAATATAACAAATTGGCTGACCACGTAAGAAAACATGTGGATATTGACCAGATTTACAAGATTCTGACTAATGATTAATGCGATAACCTTTTTGATTGGTTGGCTGCTCGACCTTATCTTTGGTGATCCAGCGCGATTGCCACATCCTATCGTGTGGTTTGGCAAGATGATTTCAACATACGAGCACAGCCTGAACAAAGGAAATCATCGCAAACTGAAAGGTGCGCTGATGGCCATCGGACTGATCCTATTCGTCTTCGCCATCGCCTGGATGCTTCGAAAGGTCTTAGGCATCTTCGCTCTTTTTGTCTTTGACGGCACTCATGAACAGGTGTACCAAATACCTGTGCTCCTTTATCTCTTCGATATTCTGGCCATCTTCTATTGTCTGGCAGGTACGACACTCATTCGCGAAGTACGGGCTGTCTTCCTCGCCCTTGATCGCTCGCTTGAAGAAGGTCGTCAGCAAGTGGCTCGTATCGTTGGGCGCGATACCTCAGAATTGTCAGCACAAGAGGTAAGAACGGCTGCATTAGAAACATTGGCAGAAAACCTGAGTGATGGTGTGATTGCCCCTTTGTTCTGGTTCGCCATTTTAGGAACGCCAGGTATGTTGGCCTATAAGATGGTGAACACCCTCGACTCGATGATTGGCTATAAGACGGAACGCTATCGCGACTTCGGCTGTTGGGCTGCCCATATCGATGACATCGCCAACTATATCCCCGCCCGCCTCACAGCCTTGCTGATGATTATAGCAGGTGTATTTGTTTCTCCCCCTAAGTTAGGGGGAGTCAGAGGGGGTCTGAACAGGCTTAAGTTCGTCCGTAAATACGGACGCTGCCACGCTTCACCCAATAGCGGTTATCCAGAAGCCGCTCTTGCTGGCATTTTGAATTGTTGCTTCGGTGGTCCTCATTATTATTTCGGCCAACTTTTTGACAAGCCCTATATAGGAGAGAACGATCGACTATTGACAACCGATGACATGAAAAAAGCCGTCCGAGTGAATCGAACGGCTGAGGTCATGATGGTGATATTGGTTACTGCCAGTATTCTCATCAGAAGTATTTTGTAATTTTCGCATTTTCAAAGTTGTTCATCTCATTCATCATACGGACAGCGGAGTCGATGATTGGGAAAGCGCAGAGGGCGCCAGTGCCTTCGCCTAATCGCAGACCTAAGTGCAAGAGAGGCTTAGCACTCACGATGTCAAGCATCATCTTGTGGCCAGACTCATCGCCACAATGAGTAAAAATCATATAGTCTTGTGAGGCAGGATAAAGTCGGATAGCTGCCAAAGCGCAAGCCGTCATGATAAAACCGTCGACCAATATAATAAGGTGTTGTTCAGCAGCACGAAGCATCGCTCCGATAGCAGCAATCATCTCGAAGCCACCAAAGTAGCGGAGTGTCACAATGGGGTCAGGATACTTTGTGTCATGCGCATGACACAAAGTATCCTGACCCCATTGTGACACAGCCTTCGACAACACCTCGTATTTATGACGGATGCCATCGTTGTTGAGACCTGCACCTGCACCGATGCAGTCTTTGAGGGGGATGTTGCCAAAGATACTCATCCAGATGCTGGAAGGCGAGGTGTTACCAATGCCCATTTCGCCAATACAGAGTATGCGACAGCCCTCAGCAGCACAATCGTCAACGAGGTCAGAGCCAATCTGAATCGCACGATCGAACTCCTCTTCGCTTATAGCGGGCTCGTAGAGGAAGTTCTTAGTGCCTCGAGCTATTTTTCGGTCAATGATGCCATCAATATTCGAGAAATCGTAGTCGACACCAACATCGACGATGCGGAGTTTGAAGCCGTGTTGACGACAGAACATATTGACACCGCCACCACCACGAGTGAAGTTAATCATTTGTTGCCAAGTGACCTCACGAGGCGAGACACTGACTCCCTCGCGCTCAACGCCGTGATCGCCACCCAAGAGCAGATGACAAGGATGTGCCAAAGAAGGCTCTAAGGTCTGCTGAATCAGACAGATTTGCATCGCCAATTCTTCCAGACGGCCTAGTGCGCCTTTGGGCTTGTTCAAGTTGTCGATCTTTTTCTGAATCGCAGCCTGCATCGACTTGTCAAGTGGCTGTATGTCGAACGTTTTCATCTTTACTTTTTTACCCTTTTACTTTTAAGGGTATTCCACTAACCATCAAAATTACTTCGTCAGCTTTGGAGGCAATATATTGGTTCATCCAGCCTTCAAGATCGGTAAATTTTCGTTGGATAGCATTGTCGCTGACACCACCGCTACCAATTTCATTGGTGACAAAAATATAGGTGGCATCAGGCTCTGTGAACTTATCAAATTCAGCCTTAGCCAATTCAAGTGATTTATCGACATCGGAGTTATGAGCAAAGAAAAAATTCGTCAGCCAGAGTGTCACGCAGTCAATAACGACCACTCTGCCCGTCATATCGTGTAGGCTTAATTTTGTTTCTTCCTCGATGTTTGTCCATTGAGGACCGCGACGTTCCTGATGCTTGCGAACACGCTCACGAAATTCCTCGTCCCAGATATGTGCTGTCGCCATATAGACGGGATTCGGACTTAGGCTTAATGCCATTTCTTCCGCCTTCTTGCTCTTTCCTGAACGCTGGCCACCAGTAATCAGAATAATCTTTTTCATAGCGCACATACAACTAAATATACTGTTAGCTCTACCAACAGACAGACGGCTCCGCAACAATCACCTGTATAGCCGCGAAGCTTGTTCCAGATGAGCAGATAGAGGAAATACATCACGAGACATGGGATAAAGATAATCATCTCCCAAGATAATTCTGTATACCATAGAAATAAGCCCATTGGCAACAAACCTTGTATGGCGAGGCCGATGCCAGCCCAAGCGCCGAACTTCCGATAAATGGTTTTATTCTTCGCCTCTTCCTCCCGTCTGGCATATGGCATCATCAGAATAAGTTCAGCTGTCACCATTCTGGCGTATGGCGTTGCTGCCAGAATGGTCAGAGTAGCCATTATGGGCGACATCGATAAGAGTGTCGCAAACAACAACAGATGGTAAAGGAGAAGTCCGATAACGCCATAAGTGCCGATATGTGAATCTTTCATGATGGTGAGGATGCGTTCGCGGTCTGAGCCTCCGCCTCCGAAACCATCTAGGAAATCAGCCAAACCATCCTCATGCAAGGCACCCGTGATCAGCAGTCTCACCGCAATCGCTAACAAAATGGCAACGGCATAAGGCAGCACAAGACTTCCGAAGTAAAGTGTCGCTGCCATTGCACCTCCAGTGAGCCAGCCCGTCAAAGGCCAATACTCAACAATGGAATTATAGCTTTCTTTCGACGGCTGATGCAATCGCCAGAAAGGCAATCGCGTGAAAAAGATGAATGCGGCCCAAATACGGTCGTACCATTTCGTTTGGTCGATATTTATTTGCATATTAGAGAATTGTTTTAATCTCGCTGAGGGTCGAAACAACAAACGTTAGATTCTGTGGGTGTTCCTCTGGCGGTACTTGCCAACGGTTGAACAGCATCGCATCGAGACCGGCATTCAAAGCGCCAATAATGTCGCTCTGCAGATTGTCGCCTATCATGAGTGTTGTTTCGCGATTGGCACCAGAAACTTTGAGGGCATAATCGAAGTAGGCTTTTGAGGGTTTGTTGACGCCAGCATCTTCGCTCAAGATAATAGTGTCGAAGTAATTGTGCAGGCCACAAGCATCAAGCTTCTTGTACTGCACTTCGTGGAAACCATTACTACACATATGCATCCGATAACCCCTTTGTTTCAGGTAATCCATCACTTCGTGTGCACCATCGATGACACCAGGTTTCGTGGCGCAGAAGTCAAGAAACTTGTCGCTGATTTTTAAGAGGTAAGGGTTGAGAGGTAAGAGTTGAGAGGTAGGCTCTTCACATTCCGCTCTAAACTTTTTGCTAACCATCAGTGGTCTCTTAAATCGCTCTACTATTAAATAATCGCGAGTAATTTCGCCTTTGGCATATTGCGTCCATAGATCGATATTTGCCGTCCAATAGGCATCGTAGAACACTTGTGGGTTTTCGAAATAGCGGTCTAAACGGAAATACTCAAACGTCTCGCTCAGGGCAATGACCGCATTGCCGTGGGTATCGTAGAGTGTATCGTCGAAGTCGATGAATAGGTCTTTATATTTCATCATTTAGCGGGGCTTGCTTCAGCTGTTCAAGGGCTCTGCAGAGCTGGTCTGGGCAGGAAGTGCCCTTTGTGCCGCAGCGGATGCCATCGAGACGTTTGATAACATCGTCGATATGCTGGCCACGAACCAATTGGCTGACGCCCTGAAGGTTACCATTGCATCCTCCTAAGAAAAACACCTGCTGAATCACATTGTTCTCGTCGGCAGTTACATCAATCAGTTTCGAGCAAGTGCCGTGAGTTTCATACTGTACATGTTTTGTTTTCATATTGCTTATTGTTTATAATCTCATACCGAAGGAGGCACGGGCGCGCCATTTGTTCTGGTTGACTGTGACATTGTCATCCTTAAAGACAGAGTTGTTGACCACGGCGGTAAGACTGGCGAAATAACGGGGTGAGAAGTTGTAGACGACAGCAGCACGCTCATTGAAAAGCATGTTAAGACGCATATGTTGCGCCTCCTTGCGCTCGCCATTGACTGTCATGTTATTACGATTGTAGACTACGACGGTAGGCAGTACGGATAAATGGAGCAGCCATTTCCTGCTAGGCACCCAGTTGTAGCCATAGCCGCCGCCGATGCCTACATGTCCGAGGTAGATACGGACATCGGGAGCATTGGGATTCCTTGCTTTCAGATCATCGGTGGTCTTGATGCTACCGCCCTGATAGCTGATGCCTGCGAGCCAGGAGCCTGCTGAACGGCGCTGGATGTAGCTCTGTGTGAAGGCTGCAGGATAAGAGAACCGCCGGTGGTTGAAGGTGTAATAGCCCGCTATATTCAATACTTTCAGCAGTGCTTCTCCCGATTCCAGACGCAAGTCGCCTTTGTCGCCTGTGAAATCGCCCGCCAGTGTTTCCGATCGCTGGTAGCTAAAGTCAAGACTCAGGCGACTGCTATAGTAGTTGAGGTTGAACTCGTAGTCTTTGTATAAACCTTTCATCTTGGCAGGATTGATAGCAACAGCAGCGGAAATGCCACGATAGGAGGCGCCAATGCTCATGGTAGTCTTGTGGCTGGTCTTGAGATCGGCCTCCGAGTAGAAGCCGTTCACTGTACCCTTGGCGTGGAAGTCATTACCCGTCTGGTTCAGTCTGAGTTTTAACGTGAGCTTACCCTCGGGCCTGATTACAAAGTTGGTGTCGTAGGGTGTGCGGTAGTAGCGGGCTGTGAGGGCACTATCGAGTCTCGCCCTGCGCGCGGATTGAGTGAGCGTCTGGGCGGCAGCCTCGTTGGCAAAGGCCAGGAGGATGGCTGAAAACAAGATATGTCTGAAGGGCTTCATGATTTCTTCTCTCTATCGGTTGCAGACTTCAGTTCACAAAAGTAAGCAAAACAGATGAAACTACCAAGAAATAATATAAAAAAAACGTAAAATTTTCCCCTATTACAATGGAATTGCGTAAATTTGCAGCCGAATTGCGCAAAAAGGAATGAGTATTACTGGCATAGTAAGAAAGGTGTTTGAGTCTCGCCAACTGGAGTTGGAGAAGCATCAGAACGAGGGAAAGGCATTGCAGGAAGCAGTGTTAGGCCGGCTGATTGCTGAGGCAAAAGAAACGGAATTCGGTCGGAATCATGCCTTCGCCACGATGAAAGGCTATGACGAATTTACAAAAAATATCCCAATTAACACCTACGAAGAGTTGAAGGATAGCATCGACCGCATGCGACATGGGGAAACAGATGTCCTCTGGCCTGGTCGCGTGAAATGGTATGCCAAATCGTCGGGAACTACCAATGACAAGTCGAAGTTTATTCCCGTCAGTCGCGAGGGTTTGAAACGGATGCACTATAAGGGCGGTTTTGATGCAGTAGCGATGTATCTGCAGAACAATCCTAAATCACGTATTTTCGATGGACGGTCGCTGATTCTTGGCGGCAGCCACGCACCCAACTATAATCTGAAAGATTCGTTGGTAGGCGATCTCAGCGCCATCCTTATTGAGAATATCAATCCGCTGGCTAATCTGGTGCGTATTCCCAAGAAAAAGACAGCCCTGATATCTGATTTCGAGATCAAACGCGACAAGATAGCGCGTGAGGCGATGAACAAGAATGTGACGAACATTTCGGGTGTTCCTTCGTGGATGTTGTCCGTGCTTACCAGGATGATGGAGATATCGGGCAAGACGCATTTGGAGGAGGTTTGGCCGAATATCGAGATGTTCTTCCACGGAGGCGTGGCCTTTACACCCTATCGTAAGCAGTATGAGCAACTCATCACCTCGCCCAGGATGCATTATATGGAGACTTATAATGCCAGCGAGGGATTCTTCGGTCTGCAGAACGATCCGAATGACAAGTCGATGCTGCTCATGCTCGACTATGATGTGTTCTATGAGTTTATCCCCATGGATGGGGGTGATGCCGTTCCACTTTGGGGTGTTGAGACTGGCAAGAACTATGCAATGGTCATCTCTACCTGCTGCGGACTGTGGCGATATGAGATTGGAGATACTATCCAGTTTACCTCGACCAATCCCTATAAGTTTATCATTACTGGTCGTACGAAACACTTTATCAATGCCTTTGGCGAGGAGCTGATCGTTGATAATGCTGAGAAGGGATTGGCCTACGCTTGTGAAAAGACGGGGGCAGAGGTGTCTGAATACACTGCCGCACCTGTGTTCATGGATGCCAATGCGAAATGTCGTCACCAGTGGCTCATCGAGTTTGCCAAGCGACCCGATGATCTGCAACAGTTCTCCGATTTGCTCGACCAGCGCCTGCAGGAGGTCAATTCCGACTACGAGGCTAAGCGTTATAAGAACATCACCCTGCAGCATCTTGAAATCATTGAGGCGCGGCCGAATCTCTTCAACGACTGGCTGAAGCTTCGTGGTAAGCTGGGTGGTCAGCACAAAGTGCCTCGTCTGAGCAATAGCCGTGAGACCATCGAGCAGTTGTTGACGCTGAACAAGTAAAGGTAAAAAAGTAAAAGGGTAAAAAGGTAAAATATGAAAAAGCTATTTGAAGTAATCTATAGAAGGTGTAAGGGTAAGGAGCTCTTCTTACCTTTTTACCTTTTTACCTTTTTACTTTTCATTGCTTGTGCCCGTATGGGACAGCCCGATGGCGGCTGGTATGACGATGACCCTCCTGTGGTGGTAGGTAGTACGCCAGAAGACAGGGCTACCAATGTCAAAACGAACAAGATTACCATCTATTTCGATGAGTTTATCAAAATAGACAATGCAAGTGAGAAAGTGATTGTCTCGCCGCCTCAGTTGGAAATGCCGGAAATCAAGGGTGCTGGCAAGAAGATTGTGGTGGAACTGAAGGACACATTGAAGGAGAATACTACCTATACCATCGACTTCAGTGATGCCATTACCGATAATAATGAGGGTAACCCCTTGGGTAACTATACCTTTACCTTCTCGACAGGTGAGCAGATTGATACCTTCGAGATTGCTGGTTATGTGTTGGATGCCAGTAACTTGGAGCCTATAAAAGGCATCGCTGTTGGACTCTATGATGATTTGTCGGATACTGTTTTTACCACGAAACCGCTGATGCGTATCTCTCGTACAGACGGTCGAGGTCATTTTGTGGTAAAAGGTGTGGCGCCTGGCACCTATCGTGCCTATGCCCTTCAGGATATGGATGGTGACTTCTGCTTTAAACAGAAAGGTGAGATGATAGCCTTTAATCATGAGGAATACAGTCCATCGTCGAAGCCAGATACCCGTACAGATACCATCTGGCGCGACTCGCTGCATATCGATGCGCTGCGACAAGTGCCTTACACACATTTCTTGCCTGATGATGTCACGCTTTTGGCGTTTACACACCCTCAGACAGATCGCTATCTGTTGAAGACAGAACGTGCCGAGCCAAACAAGCTATCGATGTATTTTACCTATGGAGACTCGATAGTACCTGAGATCAAGGGCTTAAACTTCAATTCAGACAGTGCCTTTGTCGTAGAGACCAACGAGAAACGTGACACCATTCACTATTGGTTACGTGATACCGCACTCGTCAATCAGGACACCCTTCGCATGGATATTACCTATCACATGACCGATACGCTGGGTAATCTGGTGCTTTATACCGACTCTGCTGTGGAGATGTTGCCTAAGGTCATGCATGAGAAGCGTGTGAAAGAACTGGCCAAGGAGATGGAAAAGTGGCAGAAGCAACAGGAGAAGCGCAAGAAAAACGGCCAACCCTACGACTCCATCTATCCCGTCAAGCCCCTGGAAGTGAAATACAATGTGCCTTCTGCGGCCACTCCCTATTCAAGAATTACCGTTGAGATGCCAACACCATTGGAGGTCTGCGACACTTCGAAGATTCATCTTTATTCGATGATCGACTCCGTATGGTATCAGGCGCCCTGTGAGTTCCGACAGATGGAGAATTCTGTACGACAATACGAGTTGTTGGTTGACTGGCGTCTGGAAACGGAATACAGCTTTGAGGTCGATTCTGCCGCCTTCATCGATATCTATGGCACCATCTCTAAAGCCAATAAACAAGGTATCAAGGTGAAAGGACCGGATGAGTTCAGTCTGCTGATCATCAATGTCAGCGGTCTGGCGGTGGCCGATACCTCGATTATTGTACAGCTGCTCAGCAGTTCAGACACACCTGAGAGAGAAGTACGTGTGAAGAACGGCTCGGCGCGATTTGAGTATCTCACACCAGGCAAGTACTATATGCGTGCCTTTGTTGATGCTAACGGCAATGGTATCTGGGATACAGGTGACTATGCTGCCGACCGTCAGGCAGAATCGGTCTATTATTATCCTCAGGAGATAGAATGCAAGGAGAAATGGGATGTGACCAAGTCGTGGAAGATGACAGAACAGCCTCGTTTCCGCCAGAAACCTGCTGCTATTACCAAGCAGAAGCCCGATCAGGAGAAGAAGTTAAAGAACCGTAACTTTGAGCGGGCCAAGCAGTTGGGTAAGGAATATCTCAAAACCAAGGGAGTGAAACTATAGGAGTGAAAAGTGATAAGATAAATAATGAATATGACAATGAAAAAAATCGTGATTTACCTCTTAGCCCTTATGCCAATGATGGCTCAGGCGCAGTGCGGCATTGAGAATACGGCCTTCAAGTCGGGCGAGGTATTGGAATATGACCTGAAGTTTAACTGGAAACTTATCTGGTTTACGGTAGGTACCGCTACGATGGATACCAAAATGACAAAGTTTGAAGGAAAGGATGCCTGGCGTTCATACCTGATTACGAGGGGTAACAATACTCTCGACAAGTATTTCATGATGCGCGACACCCTGCTCAGCTACTGTAATCCTGACCTCTCGCCCCTTTATTTCCGTAAGGGAGCCCGTGAGGGAAGTCGTTACTATGTCGATGAGGTGTGGTATTCCTATCCTGGCGGCAATTGCCAGTTGAAAAAGCATCGTATCGATGCCGATGGTGCAGTACATTGGAAGACGAGTACTTATAAGAATTGTATCTATGATATGATGTCCATCTTCCTTCGTGCCCGTAACTTTGATGCGGCGAAGCTGAAGAAGGGCGAGGTGATTCCCATGCCTATTAGTGACGCACGCAGCTTGTCAAACTCCTGGCTGAGCTATCGCGGTAAGACCAATTATAAGATGGATAGCACTAAGGAGAAGTTCCGTTGTCTGGTATTCTCGTTCTGGGAGAATGAAAATGGCAAGAGCCATGAGCTGATCCGTTTCTACGTGACCGACGATGAGAACCATATCCCCGTGCGTTTGGATATGTTCCTCAGCTTCGGTTCTGCTAAGGCTTTTTTGAAGAGTTATAAGGGTGTACGTGGTCCGATGACGTCGAAGGTGCAGTAACACCTCCCGTTACCCTTGACAATTCATCCAGAGTGAGTTGGCGTCGTTCTGATGCCAGCTCTTCTTTATTTTTGTGGATACCTTTTTTATTCATCTTATCTATAGTTTATAATTGACGTAATGACATTTCGTAGAAGAGGCCTTTCCGCTCCATGAGTTCCTCGTAGGTGCCTTGTTCGGCGATCTTACCTTTGTCGAGCACGATGATTCGGTCGCAATGACGGATAGTAGATAGGCGCTGGGCAATGACAACACGGGTACAGTTAAGTTGGTCGAGATTTTCGCTGACTTGTTTCTGGGAGATATTGTCGAGAGCAGACGTGGCTTCGTCAAAGAAAATGATATCAGGCTTCGAAATCAGGGCTCTGGCGATAAGGATACGCTGTTTCTGTCCACCACTGAGACCACTACCGCTCTCGCTGATGAGGGTATTCAGTCCCATAGGCATTCTGCGCACATCTTCCTCAAGGCTTGCCATCCGCAGAGCCTCCCAAGCGTCTTCATGTGTAGCCCAGGGTGCTGTGATGGTGATATTTTGGAAGAGATCGCCCGTGAAGAGGTTGCCACTTTGCAGACAACAGCCAATCCTCCGGCGCAGACTGGTCTTATCGACTTTCGCCAGGTCGTAATTGTCGTAATAGATACCTCCTGAGAGTGGTTGTTCAAAGCCTAGAAGCAAACGCATAAACGTAGACTTACCACTGCCTGAACGGCCTACGAGTCCTACATACTCACCTGGTTCTATACGGAGTGAGAGGTTGTCGAGCACCAGTGGCCCTTCTTCTTCATAACGGAAACTCAGTCCGCTGACATCGATGCCACCAAACAGATCTTCTACTTGCGGAGCTTTGGCTTCCATCTCAGGCACTGCTTCCAGAATGGGTTTAACGGAGTTCAGGAGGGGCTTGATCTGTGCCAGTGTCGGCACTATGGTTTTCATCTGTGCCATCGCTGCCGTCATCATGCCAAAAGCCGAACTGAATGCAATATAGTCGGACGGCGAGACGTTGTTTGAGAGGGTAGACCAGAAAATGAGCATGGTGCCTCCGATAGCGAGGAAGGCGGTCAGAGCCGAATACATACGAGAGATAAAGGCAGGATTATAGAGCAGTCGCGCCTGGTCGGTATAATGGTCGAGCCATCGAGTAAAAGCGCGGTTCTCAGAGCCCGTCAACTTGATTTTCTGAATGCCGGCAAACATATTATATTCTAATCCGCTGAGCTTGGTTGCTTTCTCAGTGTACATGCCCTGGATACGGACCGTCCGTCTGTAAACCAATAAGAGGATAATTGTCTGAAGGGCCAGGATGCCAAGGGCGGGGAAGAGCAGTGATCGGCCGTAGATCCACAGCTGCATGAGATAAATCAGTGAGAGTACGGCAGAGAGTCCTGCGCCGATGATGGTCTCATTGATCATGCCAGAGAGGATAGACACATTATTGATCTTGGCACTCAGTTCGCCACTGGCGTTCTTGGAGAAGAAGGTGGGCGAGAGCAGAAAGGTACGGGCCATGATAGAGTTCTGGGTGTGAAGGTCAACGATATGCTGCACACGGGTAATATAGAGGTTACGGGTGAGTGTGAGCAGCATCGTACCGATGGTGGCTCCTAACAGCAGTCCTGTGATAGGCAACAGGTCGGAGGCATCGCCCGTAGGAATGACCGTATCAAAGATAAGTTTGTTGGCCATAGGGGTAAACATACCCAGTAGCACTACGACAAGGGCTGCCAGACAGAGCATCAAGGCATTGGGTCCAGATACGACATCCCAAGCAAAGTTGATCAGATCCTTGATACCTAGCGCCCGCAAGGGTAGTGGTTTGGTAAATGTTAAGGCTATGGGCTTGAGTTCTTGTTCCATCTCCTTCTTGCCGATATTTCTGATGATGCCATTGCGGTCGCGGTAATGATAACCTAGTCCGCTGCTGGTGGGCGTCAGGGCCAGAAGCTGACCATCTTTGGCGTAGCCGAGCAGAGGTCCGACACATTCGCGCCACCATTCGCCAGTCAGACGAATACGACGCATGAGAATGCCACGGGGTCGTAGAATGCCTGTCAGTTGCTCCTCAGGCGAAACGATGTCATTCTCCTCCAGGTCATAGTCCTTGATGCCTAATGCATCGAGAATCTGCCTGAGTGCCGATTGGCTTGTTTGTGGTATAGCCTTCTTTCGGCGCAGGAATCCCAATCTCTGGGCGCCACGGTCCAGGGCTTCTGCCAGGAGGCTTCGCTCCAGCTGTCTACGCTTATTGATCTGTTTGATATAGATGGCCATGGCTATTCACTCTTCATTAAATCCCTATATAATCCTTCCTGCTCTATCAGCGTCTCGTGGGTGCCACGCTGGAGAATCCTTCCCTGATCCATGACGAGGATTTCGTCACAGTCACGGATGGTTGAGAGACGATGTGCAATAATCATTTGTGTGGGTCCCATCAGACGGATTGAAGCCATCACCTCATCTTCTGTCTTCGGATCGAGGGCCGAGGTGGCTTCGTCCATAATCAGCACAGCGGGCTCTTTAGCCAAGGCTGTGGCTATTTCCATCCGCTGACGTTGGCCACCGGAGAAGTTCTGTCCGCCTCTGACGAGTTTTGTGCCGAATCCATCAGGACGACTGACGATATCATCACGTATCTGGGCATCGTTACAGGCCATCATCAGTGTGAAGTCCTCGATACTCTCGTCCCACATACGGATGTTCTGGGCAACGGTATCGTCGAAGAGTACAACATTCTGGTCGATGACGGCTACGGAGTTTGTCAGTTCCTCAGAAGAAATACTTTCTATGGGTCTTCCATCGAAGAGGATCTCTCCCGACCACGGTTTATAGAGTCCGGAGATGAGTTTTGCAAGTGTCGACTTGCCGCAACCACTGCTCCCAACGATGGCTACGCTGTGACCAGGTTCGATACGTAGGTTGAAATTCTCGATAAGCGGAGGTTGGAGGGTGGAGTAGCCGAAGGTGACGTTTTTCAATTCTACCAGTCCACCCAATTTGCCCTCAAACATTTCTCCCTCATTCTCGCGGTGGTCTTCTGGGAATTTCATCACATCCTCGATACGCTCCATCTGGCTGCGCATCACTACGATGGTCTTCGAGGCATTGACGATGTCGTTGACAGGTGAAAGGAACGATGACATAAATCCTTGGAAGGCCAAAAGCATACCTACTGAAAGTTCTCCTTTCAGAATCAATAAGGCACCAAGTATGAGGATGGTGGTATTGACCAGTCCGTTTACGAGGATAGGCAGCAACCCCATTTTCAATTGTTGTTCGGTGGCGTTACCTTCCATATTGAATTTTTTGGCCCAAAGACCGCTCCAGTATTCAAAGAAACCCGTCTCAGCACCCGCAGCCTTGATACTCTCCATATTATCAATACATGAAACGGTAGCAGAGAAATATCTGCCTGTGCTCTGTTCCATAGAGTGGATGAGGTTGATACGTTGATTGGAATGGTACTGTACAATAAGCAGATTGACCACAGCAGCAATGATACCAACTAAGGTCAGTATGACCGAATAACTGAGCATCAGGGCGAGGTAGAGTACGAGTAGGGCGATGTTGATGATTTGTGGTGCCAGCACTTCCACCAGTGAGTGTGTGATGGTCTCATTCAGATGTTGGCGTTGTTGCAACTCACCCACGCTTCGCATGGCGAAGAAAGAGATGGGCAATCGCAGTACATGGTTGAGATACTTTACATTTCCTTTCAAGGCCAACGATCCGGCTATTCGTTTGGCATAGCGGGCTTGTAGTAATACCAAAATGAATTGGAATAGCGCCACCGTTCCCATGAGCAGGAAGAAGGTCGAGCTCCAGTCGCGGTTCTTGCCTGAGAGAATCTCATCAAGGAAGGTACGGGTAAAGAGAGGGATGACGAGGGCGACGAAAGCCGCTAAGAGAGCAAAGATGAAAGTGAGCCAGAAGGCCTCGCCAGCCCCTTGAAGGTATTTCCTGACATATGACAGGATGCGGGTACGGTGTCCCTCCTTTTCAAAAGCCTCTGTAGGGGCAAACGTCAGGGCTACACCCGTGAAGGATTTTCTGAAATCATCGATGGGCACATCTATAGGCCCTGCATTGGGATCGTTCAGACTGGCGACATCGTTCTTGAAGCCTCGGAAGACAACAAAATGATTGAAGTTCCAATGAATGATGGCGGGTTGCATGCCCTCGAGTGCTTCAGGTGTTACCTGATAACCCTCTGCCTCCAGACCGTAGTTTCTGGCGGCAAGTACGATATCTTTTGCCGAACTGCCGTCGCGTGAAACACCACAAGCCGCACGTACCTCCTCCAAGGGCAACCACTTGCCGTAATGCGCTAGAATCATTGTCAATGAGGCTGCGCCACACTCCACAGATTCCATCTGCATCACCATTGGCATTTTCACGACCTTGCTCATGCTCCTGTCAATTGCCTGTTGCTGATTCTACTGCGTTGTCAACGGCACCGATGAGTACTCGCCAGACGGGTTTCTGCTGGGTGATGATCTGAATATTACAGAGCGAGCCCGTATTAATCTTCAGCCCTTGGCTCTTTTCACGGCTCCAGACAAGATGTCCATTTTGCTCATCGAGTATGACCCGCACCTCGTAAATGGCCTCACCATCTTTGATGAACGCTGCCAGCGGATCCAGTTTTAACCGTCGTATGACATCATCCTTTGTGGTTGGGTACTGTTCAATACCCTTCACCGTTCCGTAGGCATAACCCCAGTTTTCACGCTGCAGGTCAGCGGGTGTGGCTTGTACCTGTTGTCCAAGTTTCAGTTTCCTCAGGTCGTTGAAGGTTACATAGCAGAGCATTTCCCGGCCTTGTGTTTCAGGCACCAACCAAGCCTGGCCGTGACTCACCAGTACTCGATCGTTGGTGCCGATGGTAGAGTCATTGACGGCCTTAACCTCTCCAAAGGGGAAGACAATACCTTGAGCCGTCACTTTATCATTGATGGTACCAAAGGCGCACCAATAGACGCCCACAGCCACCATAGCCAACATGGCGCCAAGCACCAGTTTCAGTTTTGGTGAGGCCACACGTGCCATCTCCTCCGCCTCACTCTTGGCATCCAGCGCTTCCAAGGCTTCCTTGTTGAAAATGTCTGCCATATGCTTCTTTTACCTTTTTATTTTTCAATGGTAATAATCCGGGTAAATCCGGTCATGTGGAAGATTTTGAAGATAGGCGCACTTACATGTGTCACTTTGATTTGTCCATTGAGCTTTCGGGTGACGATACGCATCATCTCTTGAATGACACGCAGGCCAGAACTTGAGATGTATTGCAAGTCTGTGCAGTCAAATTCCAGGTCGATGCCAGGTTCCAATACAGCCTCCACTTCCCGTTCAAATTGTGCAGCGTTCAAGGTATCTACGCGCTCACCAGTTTTAACGATGGTCTTTCCTTCTTCTTTAATGATTTGTGTCATAAGTCTGGGTAATCTGAGTATTCTGAATAATCCGAGTTATAAATCTTCATCAAACGGCGTTGCATTTACGCAACGTAAGTTCTTCTCCAATTGTGTCGTGCTGCTGGCACCTACCAGAACAGAGGTAACGCCCTTCTGGTGGAGAATCCACGCCAGAGCCATCTCTGCCAATGTCTCTCCGCGATTTTGGGCCACCTCGTTATAATGACGTAGCTTTTTGAGTAATTCAGGTGTAAGCATATCCTCCCTCAGGAACTTGCCTTTTGACATGCGGGAGTCCTGAGGAATGCCATTGAGGTAACGGTCGGTAAGTAGACCCTGTGCCAAAGGCGAGAATGAAATAAAGCCGATACCTTCCTCTGCACAGAAATCAAGGATACCCTCTTCCTGCGGCTCTCGGTCGAGCATATTCAGTTTGCCCTGATAGATAAGCAAAGGCACATCACGTTCCTTCAGATATTTTGCAGCAAAACGCGTTGCCTCTAGCGGCCAACGGGAGATGCCTACATAGAGCGCCTTACCTGCCCGTACAATATCCACAAGTGCTTGAAGCGTCTCCTCCAAAGGGGTCTCAGGGTCATAGCGATGGCTATAGAAGAGGTCGACATAGTCAATCTTCATTCGTTTCAGACTCTGATCCAATGAAGCAATGAGATACTTACGTGATCCCCAGTCACCATAGGGGCCAGGCCACATGTCATAACCTGCCTTTGAAGAGATGAAGAGCTCATCGCGATACGGACGGAAATCCTCGTCCATCAACCTGCCCATCGTCTCTTCAGCAGAGCCGTATACAGGACCATAGTTGTTGGCCAGATCGAAATGGGTGATACCATGATCAAAGGCATAATGGGTTATCTCACGACTGCGCTCGTAAGGGTCGACACTTCCGAAGTTATGCCAGAAGCCCAGGCTTACTTTAGGCAGCAAGACGCCTGAACGTCCACAACGTTTATACTCCATTCCGTTAGAGTAGCGGTTCTTGTCAGCGTAATATAGTTCCTTCATATTGGTTGATTTTCTGCAAAGGTAATCATTTTATTGGAAAAAACGTTGCTCTTTTAAAAAAAGTTTGTATATTTGCACGCAAAAAGCAAAGAAACGATGACTAACCAACCCTTAGAAATACCATTTGCGATACCTCGGTCGAAAGAGATAGAGGAGAAGATGCTGCGGTTTACCGATGCTGGAAAGTATGATCAGGACCAGTTTATAGACTTTGAGCCTGAGCAGCATGTATATACCTATAAGGGACAGACCAGACTATTGCCTGTGAGTTCGCTGATTGCCTATTTCTTTGAGAAATTCGATGCCCAGGCAGCAGCTCAGCGACAGTATGAGCGTTATGGTATTCCTGTCGATGAGACGTTGAAGAAATGGGAGCGGAATGGACAGATGGCCCGTGAGGTTGGCACCTTTGTACACGAGCAGACGGAGAGTTATTTTCGCGACGGGACTTTCGCTAAAGTCTGTCCGTTTACCTTTGAAGATCAGACGGAGATGATCAGCGTGGAAAAGGAGCGACAACACTTCCTCCGCTTTGTTATGGACTACGACATACACCCCTATCGTCAGGAATGGCCCGTTTATGACACAGACCTGAACATCGCGGGTACCATCGATATGGTGTGCAAAGAGATGGATGATGAGTTTACCATCTACGACTGGAAACGTAGCAGCAAGGTGGTGAATGTCTTAGGACAGCCTATAGTGGAAGCTTTTGGTGGTAAACGAGGATTCAACGGTATCTCGTTGCCCGACACTCCATTCTATCACTACTGTATCCAGCAGAATCTCTACAGATATATGCTCGAGGCTCACTATGGTGTAAAGGTGAAGGCTATGAACCTTGTGGTACTCTGTGCTGACTATCCCTCATATATTGTTGCAAATGTGCCTAAGATGGACGAGGTCATTGAGCAGATTATTGCCGCCTGCAAAGAAAAAGACCTGGGTCATCAGTTGTTGTCAGACTGAAGACCCAGGCCTTATTTTGTATTTTTAATTATCCCACCTGACTACCAGGCTTGACATCCTTGGTAGTAGTGACCACGCTGAGGCTCTCGTCAGCATCAACGGCTGAGAGGATCATACCCTGACTCTCGATGCCCATCATCTGGCGAGGTGCGAAATTAGCCACAAAGAGGATGCGCTTGCCAATGAGTTCTTCGGGATTCTCGTAGAAAGCAGCGATACCCGAACAGATGGTGCGATCAGTGCCAGAACCATCATCGATGGTGAACTGCAGCAACTTTTTGCTCTTCTTCACCTTCTGACAATCCTTAACGAGACCTACACGGATATCGAGTTTCTCAAACTCTTCGAAACTGACGGTATCCTTGATAGGAACGGCCTTATAGTTGGCTGCCTCATTGGCTTTCTTGGTAGCCTCAAGCTTGTCGAGTTGTTTCTGAATCACCTCGTCCTCGATCTTTTCGAAAAGTAAGGCGGGTTCACCCAATTGATGACCAGCTTTCAGGAGATCTGTGCTACCCAACTGCTCCCACTCAAATGAATCGATATTCAGCATTTCACGGAGTTTCTTCGAAGAGAATGGCAGGAACGGCTCAAATGCGATAGCGAGGTTGGCTGTGAGTTGTAAGCAGATGTTTAGGATGGTCTCACAACGCTTGGGGTCTGTCTTCCAAACCTTCCAAGGCTCGCACTCGGTGATATAGCGGTTGCCGATGCGGGCGAGGTTCATGGCCTCGAACTGTGCATCACGGAACTTGAACTGTTCCAGCAATGCCTCCACCTTTTCCTTCACATCCTTGAACTCCTCAAGGGCCTGCTTGTCTACATCCTGCAACTCACCGCAAGCAGGAACCACACCGTTCCAGTACTTCTTAGTCAACTGGAGGGCACGGTTCACGAAATTACCGTATACAGCTACCAACTCGTTGTTATTACGATCCTGGAAATCCTTCCAAGTGAAGTTGTTGTCCTTGGTCTCAGGTGCATTGGCTGTCAATACATAGCGTAATACATCCTGCTTGCCAGGCATATCTACCAGATACTCATGGAGCCATACAGCCCAGTTACGAGAGGTAGAGATCTTATCGTTCTCAAGGTTCAGGAACTCGTTGGCAGGCACGTTATCAGGCATGATATATTTGCCGTGAGCCTTCATCATCACAGGGAAGATGATACAGTGGAACACGATATTATCCTTACCGATGAAATGCACGAGACGTGTATCCTCATCCTGCCACCATTTTTCCCAGTTACCCCATTTCTCGGGCTCTTTCTGACACAACTCGACCGTATTCGACACATAGCCGATAGGTGCGTCAAACCAAACATAGAGCACTTTGCCCTCAGCATCCTTTACAGGCACGGGGATACCCCAATCCAAGTCGCGAGTCATTGCACGAGGCTGAAGATCCATATCGAGCCAACTCTTACATTGACCATAAACGTTCGGACGCCACTCCTTGTGCTCCTCGAGGATCCACTGCTTCAACCAATCCTGGTACTCGTTCAAAGGAAGATACCAGTTCTTGGTCTTCTTCAGCACAGGTGTAGAACCAGAGATGGTAGACTTCGGATTAATCAACTCTGTAGGCGAAAGATCGCGTCCGCACTTCTCGCACTGGTCACCATAGGCACCCTCGTTGTGGCAATGAGGACATTCGCCCGTTACATAGCGGTCGGCAAGGAACTGTTTAGCCTCCTCGTCGTAGAGCTGTTCAGTGGTCTCCTCCGTCAGTTTGCCCTCATCGTAGAGTTTCTTAAACCATTCGGCAGCAAACTTATGGTGAGTTTCTGAAGTAGTACGGCTATAAATATCGAACGAGATACCAAACTCTTCGAAAGAGTCCTTAATCATTTTATGATAGCGGTCTACGACATCCTGTGGGGTGATACCCTCCTTGCGAGCACGAACCGTGATAGGCACACCATGCTCGTCTGAACCTCCGATAAACAATACTTCGCGCTTTTTCAGTCTGAGATAGCGCACATAGATATCAGCGGGCACATACACACCAGCCAGATGACCGATGTGTACGCCGCCGTTGGCATAGGGTAGCGCCGACGTTACCGTCGTACGTTTGTAAGTTTTATTAACCATTCTAATAATTTTTTTATTTATTCAGTCTCTTTTTGCCGTTCTGGATGATAATGCCCTTGTAGTTGGCATTCACCTTCTGGCCAGAGAGGTTGTAAAGCACATCATCCGACGATGGCTCATCGATAGTCACACCATTGATGCCTGTTACTAAACTGAATTGAATCTTATCAATATTGCAATTGGAACCTGTGATGGTAAGGCGAAGTATCTGCTCGCCTGCCTCCAGTTCTACGGTACCTTCCACTGTCTTGTAGGTACCCCAGTCGTTATTGCCCGTCTGTGGAACTTTGACATCCGCCAGCTTCGTGACGGTATTACCATTCCTTATGTTGATGGAGAAGCCTGAACCGGTGGTACCTGAAGAAACAGCAGCTACGTATTTGTAGGTTCCGGTTTCCTTTACATTGATTGTGTATTCCACCCACTCGCCAGTATTTGTATAACCGATGACCTTGCCGTTATTACCATTTACGATATCCACGCCATCGTTTGTACGGTAATTGGCGTCACCTCTATTCTCTGCTTCACCATCATGATAAGCGGCACCTTCGCCACCCTTATCGTAATACTCGGCCTGCAGCGTGCCAGGAATGTTGATGGGTTTGCCACCAGCAAACGGTTCACGCTTAGGATTGACATTCAGGGTATAAGATGCCGTGCTAGACTTGCCGTCAACATCAGTAGCGATGGCAATAATCTCATAACGGCCTTGTTCTGCTGGCTCATACTCAACGGTATAGGGAGCCTCTGTGAGCGTGGCAATCAGCAGATTGTTAATATACATCTTTACGTTGGCAATAGTGCTCGTCGTAGATGATGCATTCACAGTAATGGTAGCTTTCTCGCCTCCGAGAATGGCTACAGGTGTATCTTCTGAGAAGCTGACACTGATATTCTCATCCTGACTGTCTTTTTGGAAGGTAAGGCTTTTAATACAGAACCCGCCTTTGTCAATATTCAGGCAGAGCCTATGCTGTCCTGCCGTAAGAGACTTCTTGAGGGTGTAATGCATAGTTTTGAATTCGGTGGTGCTGCCAGTCTTGGGAATCGTAATAAAATCTGTGAGGAACACCAAACCATCAAGAGAATACTCAGCAAGATGGAAGCGTCCGTTCGTGTTTGCCGAAGCCACTTCGGCATCAAATGAATAAACCCCATCTTCCTTTACATCGACGGTATACTCCATCCATCCACCATCTTTGGTAGTAGTGGTGGCAGTTCGTGAAGCATTATTATATGAAACATTTGCTGGGCCTTTGTCGTATTCGCTTACAACAATAGTGCCCGGCAGCTCTGCTGGAGTCTCATTAAAAGGCTCACGTTTCGTTGTTGAGTTGGGTACATTGAAACGTGACAGACGTTCATAAGTAGAACCGTCGGTTGTTGTTACAACAGCCTTCAAAGTGTTCCAACCTATTGTATTTGCTGTACACTCCGTAACATATGGTTCTTCTGTCATCGTGGCAATCAAATCATCTCCAACGTAAAGCTCAACTTTCTCAATGGTCTTCGTTGCCATCGAGGCATGTACCTTAATGGGAAGTACATCACCTTTGGCAACTCTTATGGATAGAGGCTTTACATAGATGGAGGCCTCTTTCTTGAAGCCAGGGAACGGACTCTTGGCATTCTTGGCAGCATCGCTCTTCATATATTCACGCAACCAAGTCATAGCAGGACGATCATTGCCATTCTTGATGATGCCCGAGTTACCATCAGTAGTCCAAGTACGTCCGTAGATATAACCCCAAAGTGTGATGCCTGCGCAATAATCGGCTTCCCAAAGGGCAGGGATAAGATTTTTATATTGCGTTAATTGTTTTTGATCATCACTCGTGCCGATGTCGAACTCCGTACTATACATAGGCATTTGCAAAGCATCATGCACTTCTTTCATGTACTTAATAAAGTCATTCTTGCTGATATCTGTTATATCATGTGACTGATGACCATAGGCATCGATAGGAGCGCCTGCGTCACGGAGTGTTCTGACAAGATCTATGAATTGTGATCTCTGCCAAGTGAAAGAATTATAGTCGTTATACACGAGAATGGCATTTGGCCAACGTTCATGTGCCATCTCAAAAGCTTTGATAATCCAATCATAACCCGTCCGACCTTCACCACCTAATGCGCCTCTGTAGGGTGCAGGTTGGTGACCAGTAATAGCCTCATTTACCACATCGATGATTTCCAAATTAGGATAATGTGCCTTCACTCCATCAAAATATTCCTCAAGGGCCTTATTCTGTTCATCTGTAGAAAGGTTGTTCATCCAACTTGGATATTGGGCACCCCAAACGAGGGTATGATACTTAAATGGGAAACCATGCTGCTTAGCATAGTTCGCCGACCTGTCACCACCACTAAAAGTGAAGTTGCCTTGTGAGGGTTCAGTGGCATCCCATTTAGTTTCATTCTCACACGTAATTTGGTTCCATAGTTGATAGAATTTTTCTTTTCCAGAGTCAACTTGGCCACCAGTTGTGATGTTACCCAGAAACTTGTCAGGATTGCTTGACAACTGTGCGCTGGCGGTCATTGTGAAGAGGCCGGCAGCGTATACCAAAATGCTTTTTTTCAGATAATTGTTCATTGTTGATTCTATAAGTTACGATTTTCGCTGCAAAGGTACAATAAAAAAGTGAAAAACAAAAGGTTAAAAGTGAAAAAAGTCTTTCATTTTTGCTTTTTTTCTGCGGTCAGCCACAATCCAACGAAAGTAAGGAGACCATTGAGCATCAGCAGTTCATAGCCAAAACGATAGTTCCAGATATGTTGTGTGGTAATGTCGAGGGCGTAGCAAATCAGAGGCGAGGCGATGCAGAGATAGGGTACAAGACAGTCGTTGGACCGCTTTTGGGTAAATAGTCCGAAAGTAAACAGTCCGAGAAGCGGGCCGTATGTATAGGAAGCGAGGATATAAACGGCATCGATGAGCGAGGTGGAATTGACGGCTCTGAACAGAAGGATAAACAACACAAAGATGCCACACATCACCACATGCATGCGCTTTCTCAACAACTCATTATCAGGCTGACGACGAATGTCGACGCAGTAGCTGGTGGTAAGTGATGTCAAAGCGGAGTCGGCACTCGAGAACGAAGCCGCCACAATGCCAAGGACGAATAAGTGAAGAGTGAATAGTGAAGAGTGAATAGTAGAGGTGCCTTGGACAAAGGTGGGGAGTAATTCGTCGCCCTTCAGTTCTGTACCTAATGTCATCGTTAGCAGCACACCTAATGAAAGAAAGAGCAGGTTAGCAGGTACGAAAGCAACACCGTAGGTACACATGTCTTTCTGTGCATCACGTAAAGTCTTGCAGGTCAGGTTCTTCTGCATCATATCCTGATCCAGTCCCGTCATCACAATAGCGATAAAGGCACCGCTCAGAAACTGTTTCCAGAAGTTGTGAGGCGACACCCAGTCATCGAATACGAAGATACGGCTCATCTCGCTATTGGCAATCGTATTAACTGCCTCGCCTACAGAAAGATGCAATTGCCCGATGGCTTCCAGGATGATGAGTACCAGGGCTGTAAACAGACAAGTGGTCTGAAAGGTATCCGTAAACACCAGCGTGCCGATGCCGCCTCTGCGGGTATAAAGCCAGATGAGTAACACCATTCCCACAACATTTATGATGAAAGGAATACCAGCTGGTTCGAACACGAACTGCTGCAAGATGATACACACTACATAGAACCTGACGGAAGCACCCACCATCTTCGAAAGCAGGAAGAACCAGGCGCCTGTTTGATAAGAACGGTTGCCTAAGCGTTGTCCTAAATAGGTGTAGATACTTGTCAATTGGAGCCGGTAATAGAGTGGCAGCAGCACGAAAGCAATGACGAGATAGCCTACGATAAAGCCGAGACACATCTGCAGATAGGTCATCTGCGACGTCAGCACCATACCAGGTACCGATACGAAGGTAACGCCAGAGATGGAGGCACCAATCATGCCAAAGGCCACCATATACCAAGGTGCCTTGCGGTTGGCACGATAGAACATGTTGTTATTAGCCTTGCGACTTGTCAGGTGACTGATACCGAAAAGCACCGCAAAATAGCCTATCACTATGAGGAGTATCGTCATAACTGGCTGCAAAGTTAAGCAAAATTTTGGCACGCGCCAAAAAAATGCGTAACTTTGCAACCGATATGAACCAAAGAGACCGCCAGATATTGCAGATAGCTCTGCCTTCGATCGTGTCGAACATCACCGTACCGCTACTGGGGATGATCGATGTTGCCATCGTGGGTCATATGGGTAGTCCCGTCTATATTGGCGCTGTGGCGGTGGGTTCGATGATTTTCAATCTCGTCTACTGGCTCTTCGGTTTCCTTCGTATGGGCAGCAGCGGATTAACAGCTCAAGCCTTAGGACGCAGGGATTTCACAGAAGTCATAAGATTATTGGTACGTTCGGTGTCGATAGCGTTGGGTATTGCCCTTTTGTTAATTATACTCCAGGTTCCGCTTAAATGGCTGATGTTCTGGCTGATAGGACCAACATCGGATGTCGTTCCCTTCGCCTCCACCTATTTTAATATCGTCATTTGGGGCGCACCCGCTTCCCTCGCCTTGTTCAGTCTGATGGGTTGGTATATCGGTATGCAGAACACCCGCTTCCCAATGATGATCAGCATCATGCAGAATATAGTGAATATCCTGGCCTCGCTGACCCTCGTTTATGGTTTTGGGATGAAGATCGAGGGTGTGGCCTTTGGAACGGTCATTGCGCAATATGCTGGATTACTGATGGCTGTTGGGCTGCTGGCGAGAAATTACAGTCGGTTATTCCGGTATTTCCGTAAAGACCGGTTGTTCCGGAAAATGGGAGCCTTCTTCGCTATTAATCGCGACATTTTCCTCCGTACGCTCTGTCTGGTGGCTGTCAACCTCTTCTTTACTGCTGCAGGCGCCCGTCAAGGAGCCGTTATCCTGTCTGTGAATACGGTGTTGATACAGCTCTATCTCTTCTTCTCCTATTTCATGGACGGCTTTGCCTACGCTGGTGAAGCATTAGGGGGTAAGGCTTACGGAGCCCATAATATCACAGCCTTCCACGAGACGTTGCGCAGACTCTGGATGTGGATGCTCATCGTGACCTCAGCCTATACCTTATTATATATGGTAGGAGGCTCGTGGATTGTCGCCTTGCTGACAGATGAGGCTCAAGTCATCGAAACCTCTCACGAATACCTCTGGTGGGCTTGGATGATACCTGCTGCAGGTTGCGTCGCTTTTATTTGGGACGGTATCTTCATCGGCATCACAGCCACTCGTGGCATGCTCGTCTCGTCATTTTTATCTGCCCTTGTTTTCTTCGCCGTCTATCTGATGTCAGAGAAGTCTTTAGGCAATCACGGCTTATGGTTAGCGCAGATTGTCTATCTTGCAATGCGAGGTATCCTGCAAACTATCTGGTACAGATTAAAACTCCACTCGGTAAGCGATGTTGGGGAACGTTAGCGAGGTGAATTCTTCACGGAGAAAGCATAACCGATGTTCATACCCTTCTGTTCTGAATAGGGATCGAGGCCGTCGACCTCAGGAATCGACTTGTCTGGTCGCATCATGATATCTTCGAAGGTAACGCCCTCTGGGATAGGTGTGTAGCGGTCGCCACCCATCAGTGTGAGTCGGCCATTCCGCCAGCATAGCGGGTGGCCTCCTCCACACTGAACATACGGGCGCCAACCTGAGCCATTTCATTCAGCGGTTGCTGCTTGTTCACACGGGGTTTGATGACTACCTCAAAGCAGCATAATCATGGTCATCGCTGCTCCTAAAAACAATCTTTGCATCTTCTTTTTCGTTTATGGTATCGTCTTTTTGACCCTGGAAAAGTAAGAATAGTTGCAATTCCTTGCATTTTTCTTTGGAAGAATCAAGAAAAATGCTTATCTTTGCCGTCAGATTATCAACTTAAGAACGAAAGGGATTGCAACATGACACGCATACTCTTACTTATCATAGCCTTGGGACTTACCCATACGATTTCAGCTCAGGAAAAAGAGTCTTTTGACCTCGACGCACTCTATCAACAGATTGACGACGCCATCCTTCAGTCGCCTCAGTACGTAACTGAGCGAAAACAAAAGATAGCCATTTATCAGGATAGTCTCCAGGCGGAGAAAAGCGCAGAAGGCTGTTTCTCGATGGCTGAGAAATTGTTCTGGCTTTACGAACCCTATAAGAATGACTCGGCTCTGCATTATGCCGAACTCTGCATCAGTCTTGCCGATTCTCTTCATCGTCCTGATCTCATAGGGCGTTACCGCAGCTTGCTGGCTTATCAATGTTCTCGAACTGATAGGCATTTGGAGTCACTGGAACAGCTTCGTATGGTTAACAAGTCTGTTCTTGATAATCAAGGCCTTGTCGATTATTATAATGCTTGGATGCACGTCTGTGGAGAAATCGGGTTATATACCCAGCTCAAAGATGTCCGCCAAAAATATTTCGACTTGCAGAATCACTATCGCGACTCTGTGTTGATGGTCATCGAAGAGGGCAGCGATGAGTGGTATCATATGAAGATGGATATCCTGAATGCCCGACAACAGTTTCAGGATGCTCTGGAACTCAGCGACCAATGGATCAAGAAAGCTACAGACAACACGCACGAAGGTGCCTATGCTACTTTCTACCGCTCAATGGTCTATGCTAATCTCAGCAATCACGATATGGTGTGCTATTGGCTGGGAAAGTCGGCCCTCGACGATATCCGTTGTGCAGTCATGAATCAGGCTTCGCTCCTCTTTTTGTCTGAGCGTCTGGCTGATGATGGTGATATTAAGCGAGCCCATCGTTATGCAGAGTTCGCCAAAGAGTGTAATCTGGTCTTCTGCCCCCGTTTGCGTGCCTATCAGGTCAATCCTTTCGTCAATGTGGTCGAGAAAAACAGTCAGGCCACTCAGTCCAAGGCCAACTTGATTCTCATCATCGCCTCTGTTGTGATTGCCGTGCTTCTCATCGCTCTGATTTGTGCCATTGTACTTATTAGAAAGGCGAAACGCAAATGAAAAAGATGGTAGTTTTATTAGTGGTAGTAGTTTTGCTTATAGCTGCCATTTTCGCAGGCTATAAGCTGATTAGGGGACAAATCCTCGATGGTCCAGGTATGGAATATGACCCAAAGAATTATCCGGATGAAGAACCTATTGATGGACTGAACAAGGAGGCTATCCTTGACGGTCCTGATGGTACTTCTACCCACGCCTTCACGGGGAGCAAGGATAGTGTAGAGGCCGATCTGCTCGATATAGAATAGATGTCGAAGACTGCTGTGACAGTTGTGACAGTTTATTTTTGAGCCCTACCACTTTAATTATATTAATATTATTATATATATATAAATATATGTTAAATCGGGTGGGGCGAACTGGGAAAAAAGAACTGTCACAACTGTCACAATTGTCACAAATGGGTTTGTTCCTTCGATTTGTTTCTATCTATTGTTTAATATTTTCGCAATCAATTTTAGTGCTTCTGTTTTGCCGTTAAAATAGGGCCATTTTCTGCCTCCCTAGGGAACAAGGGTTTCCTAGGTAGAAAACAATTGTTTCCCAGGCAGGGGACAAATGCTTCCCAGTAAGGGAATAAAAGGAGATTACATGAGTAGGTTTTGAATGTTGAAATATTGTTGTGTTTTTTCCTTTTTCGCAAAAACTGCCCTCATTTCATCTTTTATGCAGGACGTCCAAAAAGCTGTCTGAAAAACGCTCTGAAAAACAACGGAAAAATGGGTAGAATCGTTTTTTTGAGTTGTAAATCCGTCTTTTCCCTACGTAAAAGTAGTAAAATGTAAAATCCTCGCAATGGCGAACATTAAGATTTGTTAACATTCGACTTTTCGAATAACCATCCCTTATTTGGAAATAACCCACACTTATTGCGCGATAAGGGTGGGTTATTATAAAAAAAGATACTTTTCAACTTAATATTTCTTCGTTTTCTGCGTATTATAGATGTATGACACGCTCAGAATTCGAACATATCGCTGCGCAGTTGCGCCAAAGAGTGCTGAAAGTCGGACTCGACTTCTTCGGCAATAAAGAGGATGCAGAAGATGCAGCTCAGGAGACGATGGTGCAGCTCTGGCGCTATCTGGAGCACATCGATGCTGGGCGTAATGTGGAAGTATTGGCCGTCAGAGTGGCGAAGAACTGCTGCGTAAGCATGTATCGGAAATCATCACATAGGGACTCTAATTTCGTGAGACCACTTGATAATGTAACAAAAGAACCGTCCCCCTGTTACAACTCGCCAGAGGCACAGCTGGAGGCACAAGATACCCAGCGACTATTATCAGAAGCGATGGCCTTGCTGAAACCACGAGAACGTCAACTCTTTGAGATGCGCCAGATAGAAGGGCTCTCAACGGATGAGGTTGCAGAACAGACGGGAATCCCCAAATCCTCAATCATTGCAATGGTCTCAGCAGCACGAAAGAAAGTATTCACAGAACTTAAAAGGAGGATGAAACAATGACAAACAAAGATATACAGCAACTGATAGATAAGTATCTCGCAGGCGAGACCTCTCCAGCAGAAGAGCAACAGCTGGCTCTTGAGCTGCAACAGCGTCAGGATCTGCCTGATGACTGGCAGGCTGTCAGTATAATGCTAGGCGAGCTCACTCTTGGTGAGGCTGAATACGATACCATCATGGCACAAAGAAAAGCAAAGCCCTCTGCCCTCATCATCGCCTTAAGAATCATCTCATCAGTAGCCGCCATCTGGCTTGTCGACCTGTTTTTCTATCAGCAGATATCTGCCTCAGAGCCGTCACTCCAATCGAATGAAGTACCTCATAACTATATCTCTCATCTCTCGACTGGCAGCACCCTCAAGGATGTGTACACAAGCCGCCAGA